>Ga0272447_1000002_pt1 | contig 294000 bp, 299 predicted proteins | sample YNPCB0133_FD_194589 | JGI IMG/M metagenome (GOLD analysis project Ga0272447, IMG submission 194589) | Hot spring microbial mat communities from Yellowstone National Park, WY, United States - YNP-CB-013-3 | ecosystem: Environmental > Aquatic > Thermal springs > Hot (42-90C) > Sediment | place...
CAAGGCTATGAGGAGAGCTAGCCGCGCCCTCCTGTTGAGGCTGGGAGCCACCGCGCCCGAAACCTCTTCGTACCGCACAGCCTCTTCAAGATGCCTCACTCATCATATATATTTTTACCATAGGCAGAGCCTCACTTGTAGTCCACAAGACACATCAGCGCGGCGTGCCGAGTATCATGCTTTTATCCAAGCGGATGAACAGTATACGTGGAATTTGAGCGCGCAGCAACCAGTCCGACCGCTCACTGTGATCAAGAACAACTTCTCGAAACAGGTTAAAGTTAGGCTGAAGAACGATATAGTTTACGTGGGGATGCTGCTGGAGGCAGACAACTACATGAACCTAGTGATCAACAAGGGCGTGGAGTACATGAACGACGTCAAGAAGGCGAGCTACCCCTACATCCTTGTAAGGGGCAATAACATCCTCTACATCCAGCTAGACTACTCCGAGTAATCCGCTGATGAGTGGGCTTCCTTTTAAATACAGGCTCAACACAGCGCTAAATGAAATGATGCAGAAGACGCGCATAATATTCGAGAGGCTGAAGGCGAAGCCTGTTGGGAGGCAGGCCGTCGAGATCGTTGAGAGAAAGGGGCTGGGCCACCCGGACTACATTATCGACTCGGTCTGCGAGGCGGCGAGTGTAGCCCTGTCCAGATACTATCTCCAGCACTTCAACAAGTTATACCACTACAACCTCGACAAGGGGCTCCTGGTTGGTGGTAGGGCGACGGCAAGGTTCGGCGGAGGCATGCTCGAGGAGCCTATACAGATCATAATAGCGGGGAGGGCTACAACTACGATCAAGACCCCAACCGGGATACATGAAGTCCCGATCGAGGAGCTTGTGAGAGGCTCTGTAAGAAACTTCATTAGCAGCAATTTCCGCTTCTTAGACTCCGCTAAGCACGTGGTGACTGAATGCAGGATCAAGCCGGGGAGCCAAGACCTCGTCGCGATCGTGGACAACGAGTCCCAGAGTGTCCCCCTCTCGAACGACACTTCTTTCGGCGTCGGATACGCCCCCTTCACAGTCCTAGAAAAGATCGTCTACAACGTTGAGAGGAGCGTTAACGATAGGGCGTTCAAGCGCGAATTATCCGAGAGCGGCGAGGACTGCAAGGTAATGGGTCTCAGGCGGGGGCGGAAGATCCACCTCACCGTCGCCGACGGTATCGTGGCGCACCTAACCCCTGACCTCGACCACTACATATCGGTCAAGGAGGAGATCCGGGATAGGGTCTACGACCTCGCCGTGAAGATAGCGGATAATATGGAGGTCGAGGTTGATGTGAATACGGGGGACAAGATAAGGCGCGGAGACCCGGAGGGGAGCAGCGTCTACCTGACCGTGACGGGTACCTCAGCAGAGCACGGCGACGACGGGAACACAGGGCGGGGTAACAGGGCATCCGGGCTCATCACACCCTGCCGCCAGATGTCCTTAGAGGCTACGGCTGGCAAAAACCCTAAGTCGCATGTCGGCAAGCTCTACAACGTGGCGGCCTCCAAGATCGCTGACAGGATCTACAGGGAGTCCGGGGTCTTCGAGGAGGTTTATGTCCAGCTACTCTCCCAGATCGGTAGACGGATCGACCAGCCCCTGATCGCGACGATCCAATACATCTCAGCGGAGAGGGTTAACTCCGGGGTGAGGTACGAGGTCAAGGAGATCCTCAGGTCGGAGCTTAGGAATATTACTAAGCTGACCGACAGCATATTAAGGGGGGAGTGCAGGCTCTTCTAGCCATTGCCCGCGAGAAACCTGTCTAGCCCTCTTCTCTTCCTCAAGATCTCCTGAGCCCGCCTAGGAGACAACCTGCGCGACTCTATGCCCAGCCTCGCCGCTAGAGAGGCAGCGGAGGTGCTGAGCGAGGGTGCCACCAGTATGCTTCTAGGCCTCCTGCCGAACTCCAGCTCTATCTGGTCGGCGTATCTTGACAGCTGCTTGACATCTTCCTTGCTCGCCCTCTCCCTCTTTATCTCGACCACAACCAGCCTGTCCTGTGAATCGACGCCGAGGATATCGATCGCCCCCTCCCTAACTGGCCGCTCGCTCTCGACGATTCTGAACCCCTCCTCGATTATGCAGGGCTCCTCTATGATCGCGAGCTTCATATCCTCCTCCCTTGCATGCATCTCAAACTCCGCCTCGTCGGCAAGCTTGTGGGTGGCGAGCTGGACCAGTCTGGAGACCGTTATCTTCAGCCTCTCGGGTGGGGCGGTCCGGTTGCAGGAAAGGATGAGTCTATCGCCTTCAAGCCATGCCTCTATGTGGCTGCCCGGAGGCTGCCAGTTGACGGGCTCGCAACCCTTGGGCCTGTGGATCAGGACGCTTCTGTCCCCCTTGATCATCAGTATCCTCTCTCCCCTGCCGAGCCAGCTCATGGACCTGCCCTCGTATGTGACCTCCATCTCGCCGACTAGGAGCACAACCTTGCCCGCGCCTAAGGCCTCCCTCACTCTTTCTAGGGCATCTGCCAGTTCCGTCAAGCCCTTGGTGCCAGCCTCTTCGCCATGTATGGGCCGTGCCTCAGGTAACCCCTCCTGGCGTAGTACTCTTTAACGCCGAGTCCGCTTATCACCACGATCCTTCCATAGCCGCTCTCCCGCGCGATCTCCTCCGCGCGATGGAGGAGGAGCGAGCCGGCCCCGCGATGCTGCCAGCCCCCGGCTCCTCTCTCCCCTACCGGGACCATCTCGCCGTAAACGTGGAGCTCCCTGACCAGCGCTGAGTCCTCGAGCAGGGCCGCGGCCGTCTGGTGGGGGAGGCGTAGCCTAAGTAGCCCGGCTAGGCGCGAGCTATCACCTGACTCGTACGAGAGGAAGACCTCTTTCCCACCGAGGGTCTCGTAGCTTAGCTCCCTAAGCATCATCCTTAGCTGCGCGGGGTCGTCGGGCCCTAAGGATCTGCCCACCTCCCTGCATCTCACGCACAAACACCTGACCCCCCTGCGCATCATCTCTCTTTCGACGATCTCTCTCAGGTTGCCCGGGTACCGACCGTCTGCGGCGACTTCTCCAGGTATCTCCCTCCTGATTCTGTGGATCCTGACGTAAGGAGGGGTTATGGACAGCATCTCCACGAGCAGGTCGACCAGCTCCTCCAGGCTGTAGGGCTTGTAGAGCCCCCTCTTCCATAGCTCGTAGAGTGGTGTCCCCGGGATCACCATGGTCGGGTAGATCTTGACTGCGTCAGGCCTGAAGCGGGTGTCGCTGAACATCATCCTATACATCTCGAGGTCCTTCGCGGGGCTTGAGCCGGGGAGACCCGGCATGAAGTGGTACCCGACCTTAAAGGCCCTGTCCCTCAGGATCCTAGTCGCCTTCGAGACATCCTCCACCGTGTGGCCCCTACCGATCCTCCGATAGATCTCGTCGTCTAGCGCCTGAACCCCCAGCTCGACCCTCGTCACACCGAGCTTCACAAGCTCATCCACCCTGCTAGGGATGCACCAGTCGGGCCTTGTCTCAACCATCATGCCGACGACCCTCGGATACGCCTGCTCAGCCCTCGAGACCGCTTCCCACACCGTCCCCGAGCCTTCTCCGTGGAGCCCTTCGAGAGCATCCTTGATGAAGCCTCTCTGGTGCTCGGGGTCAGCCGAGGTGTAGGTCCCTCCGATGAAGATCAGCTCGACCTTGTCGACTCTGTGACCCATTCTCTCGAGTCTCTCGATATAGGCCCGGACTTGTAGCTTGACGTTGTAACCCACCTGCCTGGCGTAGGCCACTACAGGCTCGCGCCCCGTATAGCTCTGTGGGAACCCTGTAGACCCTCCACCGGGGCAGTAAACGCATCTCCCATGGGGGCACTCGAAGAGCGGTACTGCGACGGTGATTATCGTGACTCCGGACCTAGCCCTGACGGGCTTTCTCCTAAGCCTATACACCAGCTCAGATGGGGCGCCTAGCTTCTTCAGCTCCTGAATAATGAGGGTGTTGGGGGGTATCTCTCTGAGGCCGAGCCTCTCGGCCGCCAGCTTCTTGAAGAGGTTGGGGTCGCCGGGGGTGTCGGGGAGCCTGAGTAGCAGCGAGGCTATCTGGGACGCAGGGCTATCTCCTGATCTGGCCGCCGAATCTGCCATAGTACGCTACCTGCTCCAGCGGTAACCTCTTCTTCTTTCCTATAATCCTTCTCGGCGGATAGCCAAACCCTAGGAACCCAGCCACCGCGTACTCAGCCGGGACACCCAGCAAATTCTTGATCGCTTTCTCGTCGTACGAGGTGCATATGCAGGAGATTATCCCGCGGCCCCACGCATCAAGCATCATGTTGGTGATCGCCCTCCCCGCGTCGAGTAGGTGCCAGGGGTAGGTTGGATTGGTCAAGACGACCACGGCGAAGGCCGCATCCTTTACCCACTTCCCCGTGATGCTGTAATCAGCCAGCTTGGCCAGATCGCCCTTGTCCTCGACAAGTATGAACCTCCAGTGCTGGGTGTTCATGCCGGTTCCCGCCATCCTCCCGGCGTCGAGGACAGCCAGCTTATCCTCCCAGGAGACGGGGCGGTCAGCGAAGGACCTGTAGTCGAGCTTAGTCCTGATTATCTCGGATACCGCTGACATCGACTATGAGTCAGTATCAGACATGTAAATAGTTTTCTTACCCGTACCTGTATCTGACTCCGTGCCCATCCCTCTCGTGGTCGAAGAGGACGATGTCGCTGGGGCCGATTACGCCGCAGGTGCCGCAGGCGACGCAGGCGACGTGGTCGAAGTTGAGCCTGGCCCTGGCGATATCCCTCAGGGTCTCTGCGAGCGCCTCCCTCCTAGCCCTCCCCTCATCCAGCCCTCGGGAGGTGAGCTGCCTGAGGTTGTAGAGGTAGAGGTCCCTGAAGGAGGCATAGACACCCTTCTCGAGGACTAGTGTGTAGCAGTTGACGGGGCATGCGGGGACCCAGAGCTTGAGGGCTTGACTCGAGGCCTTCTCGAGGTCCACCTTGATGTGGCTGTATTCCTTGTCCTCGTCATAGTCTAGGAGACCTGTGAGGTTTTGAATCTTCTTGATAGAGTCTCCGCTGTCTGTGCCCGCGCTTTGTGGCGGGTTAGCCTCGAAGCGCTTCCCAGCGATAGCCGTCAAGAGCTTGGGCGCCAGCCTGTAGGCTATCTTGCCCTCGGTCAGCAGGGAGTTTAGACCGGACCTCCTCACATCGCGGTATATCGGGCCGAGGAGCTCCTCGTATCTGGACAGCGCTCCGGCGCTGAAGTCTCCCTTCTCAGCAGCCCTGAGGTAGGTCTCCGCCGCCATGATCCCTGTCGCGACGGCCCTCCTCATCCCGTCTATCAGTCCCCCGATTTTGACGAAGGCGCCGAGCGAGTCGCCCGTGGCCAGAAAGCCGTGGGTGTAGGGTCTCTTCAGCATCGTCTTATACCCCTTGGGGATGTTGTGGGCGGAGTACTCGGCGAGCTCCGCGCCCTCGAGGAGAGGGGCAACCGCGGGGTGTCTCTCGATCTCTTCCAATATGTCGAGCGGCTTCGCGACCTCTCCCACCTGTTCGAAGGACTGCTCGAGGAAGGAGTCGAGGGATACCACGATCCCTATGCTGAGGGTGTCCTTGTTAGTGTATAGGAACCCGCCGCCGGAGACCCCCTTCATGACTGACCCGAGGTAGAATATCGCCCGGCCCTCGCCCTGCTTAAGGTTAAGCCGCTCCTCAATCTTCTCGGGAGAGAGCTTGAAAACATGCTTGACGCCGTGGTATGTCTGCTCAGGTGTCAGCGGTCCGCGGAGCCCCGCCCTCTCGACTAGCTTTGATGTGACTCCCGAGGCGTCTATCACGAGGTTGCAGGTGACTGTCTCGGAGCCTGTGACGACGCCCCGGACACGGCCGTCCTCCATGTAGAGGTCTGAGACGGAGGTGTACGTCACCACGGCGCCCCCGCTCTCAAGGACCTTTGCCGCCATCCACCTGTCAAGCTTGGCCCTCAGGACCGAGTAGGCCTCGCGCCCCCCCTCTGAGAAGCCTGAGACCCCGAGCCGCGAGAGAAAAGAGTCCTCGCTTATCACGCCGGCAGTATAGGAGACCTTCCCGTCCTCGCGACGCGGCTCAGACAAGACGACGACCTCGTGGGAGACTATCCTCCTCTCAAGAGGAGCCTCCTCCCTGAACCCGGGGAAAGCGTCCTCGAAGCTATAGCCCGGCAGATAGTCGGTGTAGAGGACGCCGCCCGTCACATTCCTCTGACCCGGGACTTGGGCCTTCTCCAGCAGGGCGACATCGACGCCACGCCTCGCGAGGTAGTTGGCTGCGGCGCAGCCGGCGGGCCCAGCGCCCACCACGATGACTTCGTAGTCGGGCCTCATGCCTGGTACCTCCTTATCAGCTCGATGAGCTTCGGCATGACCTCGTAGAGGTCGCCGACGACTGCGTAGTGGGCTAGCTGGAAGATCGGCGCGCTCGGGTCCGTGTTGATGGCTATTATCTTCTTGGAACGCATCATCCCGACCCGGTGCTGTATCGCTCCGCTTATCCCCGCTGCTATGTAGATATCGGGTGATACTGTCTTACCTGTCTGGCCGACCTGCCTGTCCTTCACGACCAGGCCCTCCAGCTCCTTGATGTTTGCGTAGATCAGGGCCCTAGAGGCTCCTATCTCCGTAGGGATGCCGGTTCTCTCCATGATGGTCGATGAGAGCTCGGAGGCGAGCCTATAGGCCTCTGCAGGGTTCCTCGGATTGCCGCTACCGTCCCTCAGTACCCCGAGCCCCAAGCTCACGACCGCCTTCGCCTCCTCTAGCTTGATATTGCTCTGGGGGAGCGGCTTCTCCTCAAGGACCTTGACGCAGAAGAGCTCCGGCGGGATCTCGGCGTCCCAGCTAATTATCTCTCCGCGCCTCGTCTCGTCCCTCGGGAGCGGCGTGAAAGAGCCGGGCCTGATGTTGCTTATCTGGGGCCTGTGCTTTGGCGTGAAGATCTTTGCAATCCTCGTGGCAAAGTCGGGCCTGACCTGGGCGACGCAGTCCTTGAAGACCTTGGTCCCCTGGGGGGTGTACATGACGAAGTCCTCCACGAGGAGATCTATGCAGTCTGCGGCCAGGCCGGTGATTGTCTTGTAGGCGACCCTAGCCCCAAGCTCTCTCCCCACCTCGTTGGCCACGAACAAAAAGGCCCACGGGCGGAGTCTGAGAACCATCTCTGAGAGAACATATGTGTAGGGGATCGCCTGATAGCTCTTCAGGAGGGGAGTGTCGCATACAAAGACCCTGTCGGCGCCGTAGTATATCGGCTCTTTGGCTACCTTATCGAGCGCGTGCCCGATAAGTATCCCAGCGACCTGCATGCCCATCCTGTCCGCTATCTTCCTAGCCCCCGCGATGATCTCTATCGTCGGCCTTGTCAGCTCCCCGTCGGATGTTTCGCAGTAGACCCAGACGTCCCTATACTCGTTGCTCTCTTGCAATCCTGATCAGCCCTCCAAAGAGCTCCTCAACTAGGTCCTCCAGGCCAAACGTCTTCACTAGCCCCCGCTCCTCGAGGTACCTCGCGGCCTCCTCCGGTATATCCACGACTCGTGTGAGCTTCTCGTAGGGGCCATAGGTCTTCCCGTTCAGCTCAAAGGCCTCGACCTTCCCGCTAAGCACCCTCGTCTTATCCACGATCTTCTGGACAGGCGGGGTGCCTATGTCGATACCCGGTCCGACGATGGTCGGCGAGCCGATGAGCCCGATCTTGCTCGGATCAGCCATCAGCTGGTCGGCGTTCCAGACGACGCTCTCCCTGATCTTCTTGCCGTATGTGTAGAGGATCGCCCTCTTCTTCGTCTTCAGAGAAGGCGTCCTAGGTCTGTACTCTGGAGAGATCGTGACGACGCATGGCAGAGGGAGCTGGAGCCTCTGTATCATGTTGCCTATCTTGCGCTCGACATAGACCACGCCAGCCTCGGGATCCGCCTCTAGGTCGCGGACATAGGTGGCGCTCGGCACCAACGTCCCTAGCTCCATGCTCAAGGCCTCCGCAACCTGGGGCCCGGTGCTACCCGTCTCTCCGTCACTAGTCTTGATACCTGCCACGACGATAAACCTCTCCACCTCCCCCCTAGCCCTCCGCAGGACATCGAGGGCCTCTGCCCGCGAGATCTCGCCAGCCGCGAGCCTCTCGGCGACAGTCTTCCCCTTGAGAGTTGGCAGCCTCGAGTATACTATGTTCGGCAAAAGGTTCTGTTCATAGAGCTCGCGAGCCCTCTCGACGAACTTTTCAACCCCATCCCTTCCCTCAAGCATCGAGATCAGCTCGTCAACAGCCTCGAGATGCTGCTTCACGACCTTCTTGATACCGAGGCCGAGGGTGTATGCGGTGGCCCAGGTATCGGCACCCGCCATCCTCCTGTCACTCAGGATGTAGGACTCCTCGATACCCTCGACGGGCGCGTCGAAGAGGTTCGCGGCGATTGTCTTCAGCTTGAAGTCCGGGCCCATAGTGACCGAGACCACCTTCCCCCCAAAGGCCCTCTTCAGGTAGTCAGAGGCCTCGACCGCCTTGTTGTCGAAGGGGTTCATCACGAGGTCCATCTCCTCCCGCCGGAGAACGCCGCCAACCGTCACGACCTTCGTGGTTCTTGAGGGGACCGCCTTGTAAAGGGCAATAATAAGCATCTCTTCTCAAACCTTGAAAGATTTGCGAAAATATATATCATTCATACCTAGCCGCGGGCTACAGTCTCGCTATAAACCCCCAAGCGCCGCAGGCCCCAGCCTCCATAACGTCCCTAACGCGCAGGGTCCACTAAAACCATCGCCACACCATCCAGATCCATCGCCAACCGTCTCGGAAGAGCCATGCTACGGCATGCCGCTCCCTTCCCTGTTCCTGAGGCCTGAGACCTAGTTTTTGTCGCTCTAACGGGGCACGATGCCTCGCTGGAGAAGGAGGCGAATACAGAAATAGTAGGGCGCGGCTAGTGTTTTGGCTTGTCGTCTCTTGAGGATTTTAAAGAGGCTTGGAAGGAGTTGGAGTTGGAGGAGGCCAGGACAGTTTTTATCGCTCACCTCACGTCCTACGTTATCATCAACAGTTTTCTAGTCTTCGTCAACCTCTATCTCTCGCCCGATAGCCTCTGGTTTCCATGGGCTATGGGCGGATGGGGGATTGGCCTCGCATTCCATTTCGTGTTCTCGAGGCCGCGGTTCACCGTGTCTAGTTGGGAGGAGAAGGTGGCAAAGATTGAGTACAGGGCGAGGCGAAGGCGGGGCGGGTGACTCTTCTAACAGGGTATCACGCTTGGTACTCTGGATGTCTCGGAGGATGTGGTCGCGCCTCACTGCTAGGTGTGCCCTCTGCGGAGAGCCTCTGAGCCTTGCCGAGGCGATGGCCTCGAGGTACGCCTGCCTAACCGCCTGCGCACCGCTGATCAGGTCTCGGCACCTGCACACAAATCACAAGGCTTATCTCCGCGAGGTTGAGAGAGCCGCACCCCTATTCTTCTACTCCTTCCTAGCCCTTTGCGTCGCCTCGCTCGCCCTCCACCTATCTCAGCAAAGCGTCCTCGCCTTAGGATCCCTCGCCTCAGCGATAGTTGTCCTGACGGCCGGGACACTCGTCAGGCTAAGGCTACTCGCTAGGCATCGCCGCTTGAGCGTATAAATAGCGCGGCCGCGCCGGAACCTCTAGTGCGCGTCATAAGCCTATCCGCGGAGAGGCCCCACGCCGAGTTTCTCCCGATCAGTAGGAGGAAGGCCGCCGTGCTGGCAGCCATCCTTGCGGCCATAGGGTTCCTGAGCCTCCTAACATGGCCTCCCAGCCTCCTCAACTTCGGCTTCCTAGCCATCCTAACGGCGGGCCTAATCGCTTTCCTGACCTTCTTCGCTCCGCGGGGGCCCGTCGAGTCTGCCGAGGCTCGGAGACAGGGCTCTCGGCTCCACATGAGGCTCAAGATGGACAGGGAGAGGAGCGGCGTCCTAGAAGTCGGTGAGCTCACTATGCTCGGAATTGGGCGCGAGCAGTCTTACTCATCCGTCTTCAGGCTTGAGCCGAGCTCATCGCAACACTTCTCAAGCCAGAGGAGCCTCGAGTTCTCTCTACCCCTGTGGGAGGCGAGGGGGCTAGTCTCAAGAAGGAAGGCGGTCGTAAACGGCCTGATAAAGTGCCCGGGCTGCAGGATCACTCTGCAGGATGGTCAGGAGCTCTTCCTGGCCGCCCTAGTTCCGATGGACGGCTCCCTGAGGATCAGCCTAGGGAAAACGAGCCTCGAGGCGGGAGGCGCCCAGTGCATACTTAACGAGGCCTCGGAAGGGGGGATAAGGTTCATGGTCTCGGCGTCTGGGGTGGCGGGCGGCTCCAAGCGCGGGAAGGTTGCGCTCATGATACGGAGGTGTTTCAGGGAGGATGGGGTTGAGTTCTCGGTCGAGGAGAGGGTGCTCGAGCTTGACGCTGGCGGGGGAGGCTCAGGGTCGTGGAAACCCCGCGGTCTGGTCGGTGAGGAGCGGCTGATCCTCTTCAACGGCACCCTCAGCTTCTTCAACATCGCCGAGGCACTCGGGGCCCGGGAACTCTTAATGGATCCCGCGCCGAGGACGGAATACTCCGTGGTGCTGGAGGCGAGGGCCGGCAGGATGAGGAGCTGGAGGGACGAGGCGCCCCTCACGATCTCGCTAGCGGGGCCAGAAGAAGATTAGGAAGAGAGAGGCCATCAAAGCGACGTAGAGTATAAGGAGCATGACCCTCGACCGCCTCTCCCTCTTAAGCCTATCCTGATATACCCCCCTACACTCGTCTGAGCAAAGCTCCTCCTTGGGCGGCACGGGCCTGCCGCATATCACGCAGTGCCTGTGGTCCGGTATCCGCGCCCTCCTCTCGCGTGGGATCTGAGACATTGAGACTTCCGCGGCCGTATGCCATATAAGGGTATGTCCCCCGAACGGTAATCGACTGCCTAGGGCCGAGTGGCTACCTCTTGGTGCACACGGCATAGAGGCGTCTATAGCCCCGCCTCGTGTGGAGCGCGTGGACGTTATCCAAGCTGAAGCCATGCCTCCAGACCACCCGCCTCAGGTGCTCCGTCTCGTAGAACCTGACCGTGGATACGTCCAGGGCCACCCTGACGCCCTCGCTTCCCCATCTCGCGAAGTAGCGCTCCTTCTCGCTCGGCTGCTTAAACGAGGAGGGCCTGCCGAAGACGATGTATAGGTCCCTGCTCCTCATCACCGAGTTGCTAACCGTCGCAACCGAGACCCTCACTATATGCGTCTTACCCAGCCTCCAGGTGTCTACCTGTGGGCGTTCAAGGTCCGTCCAGACGATATCGCCCGGCTCCTCATAGTCGAAGATGAGTATCCCGCTTGTTCTCAGCAGCCTATGAGTGTTTCTGAGGAACCTGCCAAGGTCGCTGCTCCTAACAGGTATCGACCAGTTGAGGCAGAGCGCCGCGTCGAAAAGCCTTCCAGGCCTGTAGCTGTAGTAGTCCGCCACGAGATACCTTACCCCAGCCACCCCCCTCGAGGCCCTCCTCGCCTGCCGTATCATGTGGGGCGAGATGTCTATGCCCGTCACCTCGAAGCCTCGGGCGGCAAGCATCCTGTCATGGGTCCCCACCCCGCACCCCAGGTCGACGACCGTTCCGAGGCCGCGTTTCGAGAGCTCCGAAGCTATCAGCTCCACCTCAGCGGCGTAGTCCCTCTCTTCTAAGACCTCGTAGAACGGAGCTAGCTCTCTGTAGAGAGGCCGCAACCCCCTAGCTGGGCGGCGGGCCCGTTGTATAAATATCACCAACTCGCGTGGGCTGCCGGATGGGCCTGTCGGGGACATGCTTCAATGAGTCCGAGTACATCGTCCACCAGCCTTACCGAGGACTCTACGTCGCATACCACGCCCGCAGGGTCGTTTACACCGGTAGATCGAGGTACCAGAAGATAGACATCATAGATAACGAGGCCTACGGCCTGATGCTCTTCCTCAACAACAATCTCCAGCACACCCAGTTCGACTCGGAGATCTTCAACAGGGCCCTGACCGGCCCCGTCCTCGCTAGGAGGCCGCGGAGGGTCTTGGTTCTTGGGGGCGGGAGCGGCCAGACAGTCAAGTCCCTCCTGAGGGCGCGAAGCGTCGAGTCTGTGACCGTGGTCGAGCTAGACGAGGAGGTCGTGGAGGCCTGTAAAAGACACATACCCGGGGTCAGGGAGGCCATGGAGGATCCGCGGACTCGGATAATCATCGGCGACGCCTTCAGGTTCGTCAGGGAGGATGAGGGGTGCTACGACGCCCTCGTGGCAGACCTTACGGAGGAGCTCCTCGATGAGTTCACAGCCTTCGAAGCTGTCTACAGGTTCGCGGCGGAGAGATGTGGCGGGCTCTGCTCGGCCTACATAGGCTCCACGGCACCGCAGACCGGTGGGCCTGAGAGGGTTAGGCGCCACCTCGAGGCTGCGCGGAGGTATTTCGCTGAATGTAGTGTTCGGAAGGTCTTTATACCTTCCTTCGGATCGGTCCACGCCTTCCTGCGGGGGTGGGGCTAGCCGCTCCGTCCTACGAGCGGCGACCTCCTGAGATGCCTGCCGAAGCCCCCCTTGAACCTCTCCTCAGCCCAGACATCGCCCCTCTCGTGGTATCCGTGAACCTCCCAGAAGCCATCCACATACTCGGCGGAGAACTCTATCTCGCTGAGATGCTTCGCCGACTTCCAGCCGTAGAGGTGCGGTATGAAGGGCCTGAGGGGAAACCCGTGCTCCGGGCTCAGCACGGAGCCGTTCATCTTGAAAGCTACGATCGCTCTCTCCGAGAGTGCGTCCTCGATCGGGACGGGCGCGACGTAGCCGTCGAGGCATCTGAAGACCACCCACCTGGCCTCCGGCCTCACCCCGGCCTGCTCGGCCAGCCAGCGCAGCGGAACCCCCTCCCATATGACCTCCTTTACCGACCAACCCGTCACGCAGTGGAAGTCGTCGACGTAGCTCAGCCTAGGCAGCTTCTCCACAATCTCCCTGTAACTGTACTCGAGCTCCCTCTCGACGAGGCCGGTGACTCTCAGCCTGTAGGAGTCGAGACCGACCTCTGGGATCCCTAGGGCCGAGTAGATGATGAACCTCCTGACGTATCTCTGGCCCGGCGGTAGGTTCTCAGCCATCCCCCGCGATCCGCCTAACACGCACCCTTTGTGCCGAAGATAACCTTATCCCAGCTACAACTACCCATCCTGCGGAGGCTTCTATAGGCGGCTCTTACCCACTAATCTGCTGGATGAGGGCGGAGGATTATCTCCGGGTTCTCCCCCCTAGGATTAGGGTTAAGGTCGCTGCGGCGAGGGACCTAGAGGAGGGTCTTGAGCTGGATACTCTACTCGCCTCTGAGCTCGGCCTCGCGGAGGCCCTGGCTCGCGCCGACGAGTCCTGGGACCGTCTAGAGGGAGCGCTCGAGAGGTTTGGGAGGGATTATCCCTCGGCCGTCCCTGAACCCGCGATCCTAGAGCTTCCGAAAGAGTCTGTCATGAGGCTGGCGGAGGAGCTCTCGATCCGCGGCGCGGACCTCTTCTCGGGCCGGTTGGTTCTCAGGATAGGTGGAAGGAACTACGCCCTCTCAGTCGAGCCCCAGTGCGGCTAACCGGCCGCGCCCTAAACTTTAATCAGACCTCAGAGCCCACTATAGTGCGTGAACGGCCTGATCCTTGCAGCAGATGTTGGCGCAACCAATATGCGCGTAGGGGTCTTTGACGAGAAGATCGAGCTGGCGAGGCTCGCCACCTCCAGCACTCCCCAGACGAACGTGTCCGAATCGGTGCCGAGGGCCCTCCTGAACCTCGCGCGGCAGGTAGCGGAGGAGATGTGGGGCGAGATAGTGAGCTGCGGCGTCGCCTCTATCGGGCCGCTTGACTCTGGGCGTGGCCTTATCCTGAAGGCGCCGAACATCGCGGAGAAGGGTGTCGAGATCCCTCTACTCTCCCTCCTGATGGAGGAGCTGAGCGGAGTTTTCTACCACCTCAACGACTGTAACGCCGCGGCCTACGGCGAGTGGATGGCTTTCCGCGACAGAGGGGTCGAGAACCTCGTCTACATAACGATAAGCAGCGGAATCGGGGGCGGGGCCGTCGATAACGGCCACCTAGTCCTCGGTAGGAGAGGGAACGGCGTCGAGATCGGCCACATAACTATCGACCCGTCGGGATACATGCAGTGCGGCTGCGGAGGCTACGGGCACTGGGAGGCCTACGCCTCCGGCGCCAACATACCGAGGCTCGCGGAGAAGCTCCTCAGGGACGGCCAGATCCCGAGAGATAACTCCCTCTCAGAGTCGATCGTGAGAGGAACACTCGACGCCAAGCGCGCCTTCGAACTCTACTACGCCGGCGACCGGGGGGCCGCCGCGCTCTTCGACCGGCTCAAAAGCTACCTAGCCGCGGGGCTCGCAAGCGTCATAAACGCGTTTGAGCCCGACATCCTCGTCATAGGAGGAGCGATCTATCTCAACAACCGCTCCTTCTTCCGTGACGAGGTCTTCCCAGCGGCAGAGAGGTTCCTTCTCCTCGAGATGCCCACGATAGTGGAGACGGCGCGGGGTGATCTCGCCCCCCTCTACGGAGCTGCCTACGCCGCGAGGGATCGTTTAGAGGGCGCGAAAGTCGTGAGGGGGCGGTAGCGAGAGCCTTTGCAGGGCCCTGTCTCTCTCCTCTTGGCGGACGCCGCGGTGGAGCTGGTGCCTAGAGAGATCTCGAGGCACCCCTCTGTGGAGGGCTACGCGAGGCGTAGGGGGAAGAGGCCGGAAAACATCCTCCTCGACTCTAGCTACCACTACCCTGCTATGCGCGGCCTCGCGGCCGCGGAGAAGAGGGGGCGGCCTGACATACTCCACACCACCCTCCTAGAGGCTCTCGGCTCACCCCTAAACAAGGCCGGGGTGCTGAGGGTTTTCTGCCACACCCAGTCGGGACTAATCATCGAGGTGAACCCCTCGGTGAGGCTGCCCCGCAACTACGACAGGTTTAAGGGGCTTCTCGAGAAGCTCCTCGTCGAGGGCTTTATCAGCACGGAGAGGGGCGAGACGCTCCTAAGGGCCGAGAAGAGAGGCCTCCGGGAGTGGATAAGGGAGAACTACGGCGACGGGGCAGGGGTTATACTCCTCTCCGAGACCGGTCAGCCCGCCAGCGAGCGGATGCTGGTCGAGCAGGCCTCAACAGGGCGCGCCATCTTCGCCGTCGGCTGCTTCCCTCGCGGTGACTTCTCGGAGGAGGTGAAGAGCATCGCCCAAGGCGAGATAAGTATCTCCTGCTACAGGCTTGAGGCATGGGTCGCCGCCTCCCGGCTTCTCTGCCTCCTTGAGAGGGGTTTCGCGGCCTTGGAGGGTGGAGGGCTGGCACCCGATATAACTTAAATGTGGCCGATGCGGGGTATGGGGCGGATTTAATGGCGGCTCTTGCAGCTAGGAGGTTTACAGAGGAGTTTGCGTCGTTGCTTGATAAGCCGGTCGCTGTCTACATGGTTAACGGGAGGAGGCTGACCGGTAGGGTCACGGCCTACAACTCTACCGACTACAGCGTCTGGCTCGCAGAGGTGACGACAGAGGACGGTAGGAGTATCCCCCGGCTCTTCATACCGGGCAGAAGCCTCGCCGCGATAGAGATCGTTGAGGCGGGGCCGGACCTGACCCCACTTCTCGAGAGGATAAACGTTGTCTTCCCGAACATGGCGCGTTACGTCAAGGAGGCGGGGGTGATAGTCGTTATGGACAGGATCAGGGTCACTAAGGACGGTGTCGTCGAGGGGACGGGGCCGGCCGCCGAGCGTATCCAGAGGTTATGGGAGGAATGGCGTAGAGAGGTCTCGACAGGCTAGGACTCGAGCCTCGCGATCGTCCTCGTCGAGACGGTTATCAGCTCGCTTACCCCTACCTCCTCTAGACCGAGGCCACATAGTTTTGAGAGCGCCTCCACCCCCCTCTTAGCCGCGTAGTAGTCAGGCATCGACTCGCCGATCTCGACCAGCATCCCCATGTTCTCGAGGTTCATCATCCCTGCCGCGACCATCAGTATCCCCGCCGCACCGACTATCTGGCCCCCATAAGTCTCGCCCTCCACGACCCCGATATACTTCCTGAGGTACTCAGGGCTCGTCGAGGAGCAGTAGATCCTCCTCCTCTGCGATACCTCCTCTTTCCCCCCGAGACCACCGAGTGTGAAGACCCTGCGCGCTCCGTGGTTAACCGCGTTCTGGATGATCTTCCAGCAGAGCTCGTACTGGCCGTAGCTTGTCGAGGGCTGGGAGGTGCCGTACATCGCTATTACCGGCGCGGGCTCCTCCACGCCGTATATGTCGATGAAGTGGGGTCGGAGCTTGCCCTCGGCCACATAGCCGTATGAGGGGAAATGGGGCGAGTATATCCTGCAGAGCCTCCTATGGCTGGTCTTCCCGAGGATGTAGGCTAACGCTACCTTGGAGACTAGGCCTATCCCTGGCAGCCCCTCTATGAAGGACGCGTCTTGGAGGCGGTAGTCCTCCGCCCCCTCCTCGTAAACGATGATAGACTCGTTCTGGCCCATCCATTCTCCAATAGGGGTGGCCGTTGATAAACCTCCCCCCCTACCGCATAAGTATGTCGAGATACCGTGCGGAGCCGTCCGGGATAACGGTGACCACGACCGAGCCGGGGTTATCCGCCGCGACCCTGAGGGCTGCCGCGACGTTGGCGCCTCCGGAGATCCCCGCCAGGACGCCGCACCTCGAGGCGAGGAGGCGCGCATGCCTGATCGCCTCCTCTGTCGGGACCCCTATCAGGTGGTCTGCGAAGCCCGGGTCATAGATCTGAGGCCTTATTGAGCTCGACATATGCTTCAGGCCCTCGATGCCGTGGAGCGGTGAGTCGGGTTGGACCTCGACCAGCTTCACGGATGGGTTGTACTCTCTGAGTCTCCTGCCCGCGCCCATCAGGGTCCCAGAGGTGCCTACCCCCGCCACGAGATGGGTCACCCGGCCCTCGGTTTGGCTGATGATCTCGGGGCCCGTCGTCTCGTAGTGGGCCCTCAAGTTGGAGGGGTTGTCGTACTGGTTGGCGTAGAAGTAGCTCTTCGGGTCTGCCTCGACTATGCTCCTCGCCACCCTTATGGCCCCGTCTATCCCCTCGATCGGGTCCGTCAAGACCAGCTCGGCCCCTAGTAGCCTGAGCAGCCCGATCTTCTCGCTGCTCACGTTCCTCGGTAGAACTAGCTTAACCCCGTAGCCCAGGGAGGTGCTGATCATAGTCATGCTCAGAGCCATGTTACCCGAGGAGGCGTCGATGACAGTCTTCCCCGGCCCAAGTAGCCCGCTCCTCAGCGCGTCCCTCAGGATATAGAGGGCCGGCCGGTCCTTAACCGAGCCACCAGGGTTAAGGAACTCCAGCTTAGCAAGCAACCTTGACCCGTTCCTTATGGAGAGCGTCCCTGTCAGGTCCAGTAGAGGGGTGTTCCCAATCGCGTCCTCGATGTTGCGGCAGAACCACCGCCTCTCAAGTCTTGGCAACACAATAGTCCCAGGACCCTCCGACACTCTATGCCGTGGCCTCAAATTTAAAGCCTTGGTCAAGAGCTACTCTGGGGTTTCACAGCAGCCCCATCCCTGCCAATAGCTCCCTGAACTCCCCCTCACCTAAGGTCTCCTTGTACCTGCGCAGCGTCTCCCTGCCCGGCGTCCCCAGCCCGATATACTCCCTGACAGAGACCATCCTCGGCGCCGAGAGGTAGCTGCTGATCGACGTGAGGTTCTTGGGCCTCCTCGAGAACCTTGCGGACCCGAAGTCTATTATCACGGGTCCTTGCTCCGTCTTGATCACGTGCCTTCGCGCGTCGCTCAGCTCTCTATGGTCTAGGCCGCCGCGGTCGAGGGCTCTGCAGTGGGTGAGGAGTGAGAGTAGCGTGTCCCTGGCCTCGTCGGGCCTGTAGCCCCTGCCCGTCAGCCAGCTTGAGAGGTCGGGGCCCGGGACGAGCTCCATGACTATGACTGATCCTCTCCACCCGATCAGCTTGGGGCCGACCCCGAGACTGTTGGCCGCTCCTAGCATCGCCGCCTCCCTCTCCGCGTCTCTGACCGCGTAGTCGCTTCTCCGGATCTTCACCGCCACCCGGGCCCCCGGCATCCAGCCCTCCAAGACGATGTTCCTGAAACCCTTTCCGAGGAGCCTTAGGCCCCCCCGCTCGTCCAGCGCAATGGCCTCGACACCTAGCGAATCCAAGGCTCCGGCCGCCTCTAGTGCGTGGCTTAGGTCGCCCACGGGGTAGGAGAGCTGTCTAAGGAGATCCTCTCGTCCTTGGAGCTCGCCGAGTGCTACGAGGCTAGTCATCGGGCTCTCCGAGCCTTATCGCAGCCGACAGCCCGGCCAAGAACCTGTCCTTGAAGACCGCGAGGGAGAGGTCGCTCTCCAGCTTTTCGAGAAGCCCCTCCTCAGGCGTCAGAACCTCTAGCGAAGCCCTGTCGCTCGCGAGGTGTCGCGAGACGGCGACTTGGCGGCCCCTAAACCACTTCTCCACCAGCTCCTTCGCCCTGGTCGTGTCACGCCTCACCAGGGCATAGAGCCTCTCCCCATCCACCCATGGCCCCGCCCCCGTCGTCTCCCTCGCGAGGGCTTTATCCACGAAGTCCAGCGCCTTCTCCATCCAGACGGGCGGCCCCCTCCTCAGCTCGTACCGCGGTAGCTCAAGCCTGTCGAGTTCGAGCAGGATCAGGGCCCCGCCCCCCGACTGGCTCGCAGCCGCCCTGTAGACGCGGAACCCCTCCGACTCGAGCCTCCTGGCAACGCCCCTCATAGTTCTCTTAAGCTCCCCCCAGAGGATGTCCGGGACGAGGTTCTCGTGGAGCCTGAAGAAAAGGCCCAAGAGCTGTCTCTGGTCTCCGGCCCTCTTCGTGACGGGTGAGGGCTTGAAGTATTCTAGGCTTGGTCGGCGGAGGAAGAGCTTCGAGGCGAGGATGAACTCGGAGAGGCTTGTGAGGCTTACCGCGGAGGCCACGTTCCTCCCCGGGTCTACGGGGTCGATCACGACGAGACCCGAGTTTGGAAACATCTGGATCATGGCTTCCCTCGCGTGGCGGCCGGACATGTCTATCGTCACGGGAGGCCTCCAGCCTGAGGCTGCCCTGATGAGTTGCTCGAAGCCGCCGTAGCTCGCTGTGAGGAGCTCGGAGAGGTAGCCGCTGAAGCCCTCGACCCTGATCTCGGCTCCGTAGACTCCGACCCCTATGAGGAACCCTTTGAGCAGCCTGACCTCAGTCCTCAGCTCGCTGCCGAGGACCGATTTGATGTGGCGTGTATGGTAAGGGGTCCTGTCCACCGCGCTCTTCCATGCGCCCTCCGGGACACTGAAGCATCCGACGATGTTGACGCGGACACCGTCGAGCTCCCCCTCGATGTAGGGGTGGCTGGCGTACCTGAGCCACGAGCGGCCCCCAAGGCCCTCCAAGACCTCGCGGCCGCCGGTTATCACGAGCTCCTCCAGCCTCGCCTCGGGGACCTCGGGCCTGAGGTGCACGAAGACATCGACCTCCGGCCTCCCCCTGATCCATGTGTCCTTGGCAACCGAGCCCTCAAGCGAGACGTCCACGACCTCGCCGACCCGCCGGAACCTCTCACCACAGGCCTCTAGCAGCCTGGAGGCCGCTGACCCAACCCTAGCCCTCTCCTCCGGCCCCGGCTCGACTAGGCGCCTTGCCTCTGACAGGACCTCTCGGAGGGCACCCAACCCACTATTTTGCGGTGGACTCCGCGTATTTTAGCTAGGCGAGCCCCCCTTCACGGATAGTAGTATCGGTACAGTATGTCGAGGTCGCGCGCCGTAGGAAGCGTCTCTTGGTCTCCGCGGACGGTCGTGACGAGGGAGCCCACCAAGGTCGCCCGCCTGAGCGACTCGTAGAGGCTCTTGCCTGAGAGCTGACAGGCGAGGAATATCCCGGCGAGAGCGTCGCCGGCACCGATCGGGTCCTCCACATCCACGGATATGGCCTCGGCCCTGGCCCTCTCGCTCCCCGACGCCGCCACCGCGCCCCTCTCTCCAAGCTTCACCACGACGGTCTCCACCCCCAGAGTCCGGAACGACTCGACTATCCTGTCGGGGTCCTCCTCTCCTATCAGGATCCCTGCGTCGGTCGGGTCCGTGAACAGGATCCTCGCCTTCTCCACTAGGGGCATTAGAACCTTCACAGCGTCTTCTAGGCTACGCCAGAGGACCGGCCTGATGTTCGTGTCTATCGAGACAGAGACCCCGTACCTCACAGCCAGATCGACCGCGAGCCTGCAGGCCTCCCTCGCCGACTCGCTGAGGGCGGGGGTTATCCCGGTGAAGTGGAGGATCCGCGCAGCCTTGAACGGCTCCTCGGGGATGTCCTCGGGCGAGAGCCTGCTCCCCGCCGACCCCCGCCTGTAGTAGATCATCGTGCTCTTCCGCGGGATCGGGTAGCCCCTCTGGACGAAGTATATCCCCGTCGGGCCCTCAGGGTCTCTCCGGAGCCACCTGACATCGACGCCCTCGCCCCTAAGCCACGCCTCTATGCATCTCCCGAACTCGTCGTCGCCTACCCTGCCGATGAAGGCTGACGCCCTCCCCTGCCTCGCGACCGCGACGGCCACGTTAGCCTCAGCGCCGGCTACATGCTTCTCGAGGAGGGTCGCGTGTCTGAGAGGCCCTCTCGACAAAGAGTTAAACTGTACCAGGGCCTCGCCTAAGGATATCAGCTCGGTCATCGCGCCACCAGCTCCTCCGCCAGCCTCGTGAGGGGCTCGAGCCCCCTCCTTAGCCTTTCAGCCTCATCGAGAGATAGGTCGCGTGTAGGGAAGATCGGCGGCCCGAGATCGAGTCCCCTAAGCCTCAAAGCGAAACGGGGGGAGGCGGTGTCCGGCCCCACGCTCCTCAGGAGCGAACGCGCCCTGTTAAGGGTGTTCTGGAGCCGCTGCGCCCTGGCGTGGTCCCCCGTCTCCGCGGCCCTCATGATAGCCGAGACTATCTCAGGGTATATCGAGGCGAGGGAGCTGACATGAGCCCTCACACCTATGGTGAAGGCGTAGTGCAATAGGTGGTCCCCGCCGCAGGCTATGAAGTGGCTTGCACCGAAGCTGGCCTGGAGCTCCAAGATCACGTCAGGGTCGCCGCTGCTGTCCTTTATCCCCCTAACACCGGGCGCTAGCTCGAAGATCCTAGCCACGTCCCTAACAGGGATCAGGTACCCCTGCCTGCTCGGGTTGTTGTAGAAGAGGAGGGGGGCTACCGAAGCCTCTGAGAGCCTCCCATAGAAAGCCGCCAAGGACTCGGCGTCGTAGCGGTAGTAGTAGGGGGCTACAGCCGAGACGGCATCCGCCCCCCTCTCCCCTGCATGACGCGCCAGCCTCTCAGCCGTCTCTATGTCTGAGGCGCCGACGTGCACTATCTTGAGGAACCTATCGCCAGCGAGGCTCAGCAACCTCTCGGCAGCCCTCTCCCGCGACTCTACCCCCAGCTTCGCGCCCTCCCCCATGGTCCCCAGAATGAAGAGCCCCCCGACCCCGCCACGGTGGAGTAGCTCGAGGTAGCGTGAGACCGCGGAGTCGTTGACGGCGTTGGGCGTGATCACGGCCGCGATGATGCCTCTGAAGTCTTCCAGCTTCATGTCCATCACTATCACGCGGCTCGATAATTAGGTTTCGAGAGCCGATGCTGTGGTTGGCCAAGGGGAGCCACCTACAAGCCTTAAATCGCGCAGAGGAAAGATAGTTTCAAGATCTTGTCAAAGGTCGCCGAGACGTATCTGAGGCTTAACGCTGTCGAGGTTCTTCCCTACCTAAGAGAGCAGTACGGCTACAAGACGCTCTCCGAGAAGCTCGGGGTACAGATATCGGTCCTGAGCCGCTACATCAACGGCAGGGTCCTACCCACCACCACAAGGGCTGAGAAGATCCTGAACCTCTTCAGCGAGTCAACCCTCACCGAGATAGTGAAGAAGAGGCTGAGAAGGACCGAGGACGGCTTCTACGACCTCTCGGACATCGTCAACGACGCCACGCTCTTACGCCTCATAGCGAAGGTGGTCAGCAACGAAACGAGGAACCTCCAGGTCACGAAGCTACTGACCCCGGCGACCGACGGTATCCCACTCGCGGTCCAGGTGGCGGAGGAGCTCAGGATAGGGCTCGTCGTAGCCAAAAAGCGGAAAGACACCGGGAACAAGAGCTACTTCGAGGAGTCCGTCAAGAGGTCGCCCGCGCTGGCCGAGTACCTCTACGTGCCGAAGGCGGCGATCAGGAGGGGGGAGACCGTCTTAATAGTAGACGATGTCGCGAGGAGCGGGGAGACGATCTGCAGCCTCTCAAGGGTCGTGGCTAGGGCCGGGGCTCGGGTGGCAGGCGTCTTCACGATAGTTATGCTGGAGGAGGTCCTCGAGAGGCTCCGGTCAGTCTTGGGCCCCGCGGCAACGGTCAAGAGCATTCTACTAGTCCTAGGCTAGAACTGGTGTGGCCGCGCGGGCTGCTGGAGCGTGACACAATGCGGCCCCCCAAGTCCGTAGAAGAGCTCCGGGCACCTGAGAGCCACGACCCTCCTGTCGCCGTAGCACTCGGAGAGCACGGCAAGGGCCTCCTCGTCCTCCCGCGCCCCAAAGACAGGCAGGATCACCGCCGAGTTAGATACATAGAAGTTCAGATAGGAGGCTGGGACGGGCGCGCCGAGGACGACGGCCGCGGGCGGCATGGGGACGCGCACTATCTCGAGGACTAGCCCAAGCGACTCGATCTCCGCCTCAAGGGTCTCGGCGGCCTCCTCAAGTATCTCCCGGTTCGGACCGACCCGATCCTCCGCGAGGAGGATCCTCCCGCCCGGCGCGAATCTGCAGAAGACATCGATATGCCCGTCCGTGTCGTCCCCGACCACGCCGCGCCTGAGCCAGAGGACCCTCCTCACCCCGAGATACTTCTCAAGCTCCGCCTCAAGCGTCCGCTTGTCCAGGCCCAGGTTTCTAGAAGGGTGGAGGAGGCACTGCTCCGTGGCCATCGCTAGGCCGTCTCCCGAGATCTCCAACGCCCCGCCCTCGACAACCAGGCTCCTGAGAATGGGTGTAGCACGAGAGAGCTCGAGCACCCGCCTCCCAGTCTCGTCGTCGAAGGCGAGGTCGCTGTATTTCCCTCCCCAGGCGTTGAACCTCCACTTCACGCCCGCGAGGCCGCCGGACCCCTCCCTGACGAAGAAGGGCCCGTAGTCCCTGATCCAGACATCCGCTGAGACAAGCTCCACAAGCTCGGTCCTGCTCCCCCGCGCTCCGTGCTCGGCCAGCATCTTGTCTGCGCGGTCAGCTGTCTCCGGATCCCTGACAAGTATCTTCACGAGCTCGCCCCGCGAGATCTCGGCGGCCATCTCAGCGAAGTCCTCCTCGACCCTCGGGAGGATCGGGTCAGGGAAGGTGCCCCTGTTGTGGGGCCAGACCAGCCACGTGGCCTCATGCCTCTCCCACTCGGCAGGTGCTTGCAGCCTCATGGACAGCCACCAGGCTGCCCAGTCAGCGTCCCGTAGGTCTCAGGCCTCCTCTTCTCGAAAAACCTCCAGCCCTCCCTGACCAGGGGACCGTGATCCAGGTCTATCTCTCCGAGATATATCCCCTCATCGCCGCCGGCCCTTAGCTTCACCGAGCCGAAGGCGTCAATCACGAGGGAGCGTCCCCAGAAAACTATCCTGTCCTCCCTCCCAACCCTGTTAACCGCCACCACAGGGACAGCGTTGGCGATCGCGTGTCCGCGCTGAACCGTCTCCCAAGCCTCCGCCCAGTCTCCCTCGCTCTGCTCGACCCCCTCGACGTAGCCGATCGCGGACGGGTAGAAGATTACCTCGGCCCCCATGAGCGCGAGGATCCGGGCCGGCTCGGGGAACCACTGGTCGTAGCAGATCAGGACGCCTACCCGCGCCTTGGAGGTCTCGAAGACCCTGTAGCCAAGGTCTCCGGGCTGGAAGTATCGGCCCTCGCGGAAGAACTCGTCGTCGGGCACGTGGATCTTCCTATACTTCCCTAGGAAGCTACCGTCTCGGTCTATGACGAACGAGGTGTTGTAGAGCCGCCCCCCCTCGCTCTCGCATACCGTCCCGGCCACCGTGACGATCCCCCGCCTAGCCGCCTCGCTTGACAACGCCGCGCTAACCTCGCCCGGCACAGTGTCCACGTGGGGTGGCGAATAGGATGGACGCTGCGGGAAGTAGCGGGTCATGAAGAGCTCGGGGAGGCAGACGACATCTGCCCCCGCTTCCGCGGCCTCCCTCACGAGTCTGACGGCCTTCTCAAGATTAGCCCGCGACGACTCCGACATGGACATCTGTGCGACCGCTATCCTGAGCCTCCTCGCCATCTCCGCAGCCTCCTCCGACTCAACGTCACCTGCCGCCTCTTAAGGAGAACTCTTTTAAACCCCCGCCAGCGGATAGCTACTGCAGCGTTATGGCCAGCGTGGTGGGCGGGTACAGGGTCAGGGACGTGATGTCGCGGTTCGTGGTGACGGCGAGGCCCGAGGATACCGCATGGACGGCCTTGGAGCTGATCGTCTCGAAGAACGTGGGCGCACTGGTCGTCGTCGAGGGATTCAGGCCGATCGGCATAATCACGGAGCGCGACATACTCAGGATGCTTCTAAGAGGAGGGGGGCCCGAGATCCTCCTCTCGACGCTGGTCAGGGACATCATGACGAGGGATCCCGCCGTATGCACGCCTGAGACGCCCCTGACGGAGGTCATCAGCGTCATGCTCGAGAGGGGTTTCAGGAGGATGCCTGTCGTTAAGGACGGTCTCCTAGAGGGGATAGTCACGGAGCGCGATTGTATCGCGGCCCTTCTGAAGCTGCTCACGGGGGAGGACTTGGGTGAGGGGGGCGCCGCGGAGCGGTCCAGGGGCTAGATTCTCTCCCCAAACTTCACAGTGATCAGCCCGCGGCCCACATGCTTCTCGAATATCTCCATGTTGTATCTCTCCAAAACCCCCTCCACGAAGCTGTATACGCATTGCGTCGACTCTAGCGTGCCTCCGACCCCGACGGCGCTGAGCTCATATGCGTTGTGGTTGAGCCGTCTGAAGTTAACCCTCTTCAGCGGGAAGAGGACTGTGAGCATCTGGGCAAGCGACATGAGCCTCTCAATCGTAGGAGCCTCAAGCTTCAGGTAGTCAGCCATCTCGAGCCCGACCTGTTTGAAGGACTTGAGGATCTCCTCCGGATCCTGCTTGTAGAGCTTGACGAGCAGCCTGTCGAGGAACTCGGAGGGGATTACCGCTACATCAAGGTCCTTCAAGATCCTGAGGATCGAGATAAGGTCCCGGAGGTTCTGGACATCAAACCCCATCTTCATAAGGGCTATCGAGTTGTCGAGTATATGGTTGGTCAGGGAGAAGAGGGTCATCCTCCTCTCCCTGGCCAAGGCTAGGAGCTCCTTCGCCAGCTCACCGTTTACTGAGAGCGTGGAACGATACATGATTCTGCATACATTATCACTACGCTTTGTTATAAATCTCTATCACGACGCATCCCGGAGCTACGCCTCGAGGCTGCTAGGCGTCGTACCTCCTGTTCCGCTGGATGGCCAAGCTTGAGGCGTATCACGGGTGGCGAGGGGAGGGCGGCGGCGGGCTCGCCGACGAGCTGGAGGACAGCCCGCGGAGGCCCCACGAAGGAGGCAAGCGTAAGGGGCTGGGCGTAGAGGGCTACGACGATCGGGACGACGTATCCTACATGGCCCTGGCCAGACGGTGCCTGACTCAGAGCTGCGGCCAGCTCCTCCGCCCTTACCCTGTGCCTAGCCGCCTCCCTCTCGGCGAGGCTTCTCGTGAAGCTACGGAACCATCTCTTACACTCCACCACGTAGATGGCCTGCCCCGAGAGACCGAGCAAGTCGATCTGGACTCTGCGGCCTCCGCGGCTCAGGTGAACACCTCTCCAAATCGTGAGACCAGCCATCTCTAGGAGCCTCCCTATGAGAAGCTCGAAGAGGTCCCAGCGAAGCGGCCTCGAGAGATCCTCCAGCCGCCCCCTCGCACCCACCACCCTCACGACCGCCTCGATGACTTTCTCTGCGGTGTATTTGGGGCCGCCCGAGAGATTGAGCCTGTCAAGGGAGTCGGAGACCGTCTTGGGCGAGATATGGAGCTCCGAGGCTATCTGGACGGGCTCGGCGGCCCCGATCCTTAGCGCGGCCTGTAGCACTCGGAGATCAGTCTCGGTGAATCGGGCCTGGCTCAGCCGACTCACGGACCGCCGCCCCTCCTCACAGAAACAGGTTCTCCTCCCGCGGCCTTATGACCTCGGCGGCCCCCTTCTCACCGGGCCTGTACCGGTAGCCCCTGATTATCGCGGCAGGTACGCCCTCCGATGCCTGCCCGATCACGAGCTCGGCCGCGGCCGCAAGCTCGTCTGCGACGCAGACCTGCTTGCTCCGAAGAGGCCGGCCATAGAGATCCGGCTCCCCCCTCCTGTCCCAGATCGGCTCCAAGCCGCTACAACCTATCGCCACGTTCACGGCGCCCCTCCTGAAGGGCCTCCCGTGCGAGTCAGCCACTATCACGGCCACCCTCTTGCCCGTCGCCGCCTCTATCCCCCTCCTGATCGCCCTAGCGCTGGCGTCCGGGTCCCGGGGAAGAGCCGCGGCCCTCCCCTCGCCCACGTTCGAGAGGTCGACGCCGCTGTTCGCGCAGACCAGCCCGTGCCTGGTCTCGGTTATGATGACCTCGCCCCTCACCCTCACAACCCTCCTCGCCTCCCTGAGGATCGCCTCCACATGGCGCGGGTCCTTACCCGTCAGCCCCGCCAAGGCTAGGGCCGCGGGCCCCGCCTCGAGCTCTGCTAGCCAGTAGACAGCCCCCTCGGCCTTCGAGACCACGACATGGCTTACCACCACTACATCTCCTTCCATGATTCCGACACCCATAGCCTCGGCCGCCCTGACTATCTCTCGCGAGAGGTCGGTGCCCTCCACCACGAGGGGGAGCCCCTTGACAGGAAAAATCTGTATCAACCCGTCAACCCAAGCCCCCCAGCGGCCCGCCTTAAGGTTATCAGTAGGATCGCCCGGACCATGGCCCCGGCAGGCTAGAGCCCCAGGTCCTCGAGCCTCTTCTTGCTCCTCTCCGTCAGACCGACCCTCGGCAGGACCTCCTCCGGCTCCTTGTCGATCGTCCTCCTCTTCACAAAGACACCGCACTTTCCATCTGGCAGTAGCTTGACTTGGGCACACGACGCGAAGGGGCAGCGGTAGCCTATGCAGGCGGAGTTGACCCAGTTACACCATGGCGGGTCCCTGTGTATATCTAGGGCGAACCTGCCCGGCGCAAGCATCTTCCTGCACCTGAAGAACCTGCAGAGGGGGTTACAGACGGGCGTCGGCTCCCTGCTCAGAACCCATCCCATCGCCAAACCCCTAAACCCTAACAGGTTAGCACCCCAAACGTGGATATATATCCTTGACTCCGCCACGCATGGCGAGGATTCCTCGGCCTTGACGGGCGGCTCAAAGCCCGGGAGCCGGCTCCCCGAGCCTCGAACCCTTCCGCAGCTGCTGCTCCCTGAATACCTGGAGAAGACGCCGGTAGGTATCCGACTCCAAGGGGCCCTTATCCTCCCTGATCCTGACTATCCGCGCGAACCTGAGGGCTAGGCCTCCGGCGTAGTGTGGGCTCCGCTGGACCTCGTTAAAGGCAACCTCGACCACCACCTCGGGCCTGACCCTCACGCCCCACCACTCCTCCCCAGTCTTGATTGATAGGAGCCTTCGCGTCATCTCCTCAAACTCGGCGTCCGTCAGGCCCTTGAAGGTCTTACCCACAACCACGTATTCACTCCTCTCCTCATCGTAAACCGCTAGGTGATAGTTACTGAGCCAGCCCCTCCTCCTCCCGTGCCCCCACTCGGCGGCCACTATCACTAGGTCGAGCGTCTCGGCCCTCTTGATCTTCAGCCAGAGCCTCCCCCTCCTCCCCGGGACGTAGGGGCTGCGGAACGCCTTAGCCACGACGCCCTCATGCCCCTCCTCGAGTGCCCGCTGAAACACCTTCTCCGCCTCCCCTTCGTCTGACACGGGGTGGGACGGTGCGAGAAGCTCAGGCGTCACGATCCCCTCGAGGAGCCCGCGCCTCTCATGGTAAGGCCTCTTGATGAGAGTCTCGCCATCGAGGTAGAGCAGGTCGAAGAACCAGAGCTTGAGAGGTATCGCGGAGGCGGCCTCCTCAACGCCCTTCTCCCTCCCAACCCTCCTCATCGTGTCTTGGAAAGGGAGTGGCCTGCCTTCGGCGCCCAGAGCAACCACCTCGGAGTCGAGGACGGCCGACCTAGCCTCAACGCCTTCCCTGACGGCCTCAACAACGTCTGGAAGGTTCTCCGTAGCTTCCCTCAGCCTCCTAGTGAAGACCCTGACCTCTCCGCCGCTGACGTGTATCTGTAGCCGCACGCCGTCGTATTTCGGCTCCAGACAGGTCTTTCCGCCGTGCTCACGTACCGCTTCCCCGACGGAGTAGGTCGTCTCCGCTAGCATACACCTAACCGGCCTAAAGACCTCCACTCTAGGCGCGGCGGCCTCGCCCCTCAACGCGAGCTCGGTCAGCTCCCCGAGATCAGAGTAGAACATGTCGAGAATCCTTGCATCGTCCAAGCCGATGCCTAGGAACTTAGCGAGCGCCTCGAGGTATAGGCCGTGGTTGACGCCGTGCCTCATCTCGCCGCTCAGTATCCTCACAAGCCACTCCCTCTCCCGCTCAGAGCAGCGCGAGAACAGCGAGGAGAGAACCGCAGCCCTCCGCTCCAAGGAGTGCGGGCCCGTGATCCTCCCTAGCCTCTCAAGCTCCTCCCAACACTCCCTCAGGCCCAGCCGCTCCCCGCCGATAACGAGCCTCGGCACCTCCGAGAGCCTAAGCGCCCGCGAGACCGTCGCCCACCCCACGTTGATGGGCCTCCCCCTCTCCCCGGACTTCCTGCCCAAGAGAAGATAGGCGAAGACCCGGGCCTCGCTAGGCCCGAGCCTCCTCAGAAAACCCTCGACGGCCTCAACCTTCCCGATCCTACTGCTCACCGACTCAAGGTATCGGCAGAGCTCAACAAACTCCGAGAGGCTTAGCCCAGACACCCTGACCAGAGGCCGGCCCGAGAGAGATTTGAACCCTCCCGCGCCCGCCCCATAACCAGGGCTCAAGACAGGACACGGAACCTAGAGCCCAAGCCTACAAACCAGATTCACTAATACCAATAGCGGGGGGTGGATTTGAACCACCGATCTCCGGGTTATGAGCCCGGCGGGATATCCTGGCTACCCTACCCCGCTGCGAGCCGCCAACTCTGGAAGCGCCCCCGCGAGGTATCGATACGCGGATCGAGCATTTAAGGATAACCACGCATGGACCCGCCGAGAGGCGTGATGTGGTGAAGCCGGTTTAGCCATGATGGGTGGTTTGGCCTAGTCGTCGAGGGCGCTCTTTGAGAGCTCGGACACTCCTCCTAGGGCTGGATGCTTCTAGAGAGACTGAGCGTCTTCAAACGCTGAGCGGTTAGAAGGCTTTTATAACGCGGGCTAGGCGTAGAGCCGGTTTGGGTTTATCCGAGAACGCAGTCACAGCTGTGCTAAGACATAAGGAGAGATATCTAGGTTATAGGCTCGAGGAGAAGGGACAACGTTTTGAGGATGAGAGGAGAAGACATGAAAGAGAGGTTAGAAAGATACTGAGTGATTTGGATACACTTGATGAGGCAAGCCTTCTCCTACTAGCCAACAATCTATACGCCTTTATGTGGTGGACGAGAAAAGAATGGCTCGTACAATATTGGTTAAAAGGTGCTGGCGGTCTGGAGAGGTTAAGGCATTATCTGAAGGAACTGCTATACTCCAGCAATAATCTATCTTATAGATTCGATTCTTTCCGTAAAAACGTCAAGGGCATCGGCGTAGCGATGGTGACCGAGATGCTCGCCTATTTCAATCCACGAGAGTATGGGATATGGAATAAGAGGGTTAAAGAGGCTCTGATAAAGCTGGGAATAAATCGAGTCGGACAATCGATTGATGTAAACAGGATAGGCACAAACAATCTTAGGGGTGCAGAGTACGAGGCATTAGTCGCAACCTTCAGGGAAATAGCAAAGATGTTGCGGGATGAGAAAAGACTACCGAACCCCGATATGCTAGATGTGGATTATTTTTTATACTATGTCTTAACTTTGGAAGAGGATCTAGATGGAGGAGAACAGGAGCATCACTATGACCACGACGAGGTCGTCAACACGATACTAGATATAGGGAAAGGGCTGGGCTTTGATGTCTCTAGCGAGGTCCCATTAGTGACTGGGGCTAGGGTGGATGCGGTCTGGTTATCTAAGATAGGCAACCTAGGCGAGTTGAAATACGTTTTCGAGGTCCAGATCAAAGGTAGCGTAGACTCTCTGATCCTGAACCTGATGAAAGCGTCGCATGACCCAACCGTGCAGAAAGTAGTTGCCGTCGCTTATGGAGAAGAGTTGGAAAAAATTAGGAAAGAGGCTCAGCCTTTGAAAGGTCTCTCGGACAAGCTACTCTACTGGAATATAAAGGAGGTCGTTAAGGCGAATGAGCTTATTCAAGAACTCATGGATATCATGCAGAGACTGGGGTTGGTTCGGCCGTAGCGTCAGCTTCACGGTCCCGACATTACACCAGAGTGGTTGGGCAGCCCCTAGGAGTTATGTATAGAGGTTTTCCGAGTCCTAGGTATCCCCCTTCTTCAAGACCAATCTGTATGTCAGCAGGCCTATCTTCAAATTCACGACATTGAAACCAGCCTCGGAGGAGATCGTTACAATTTCATGGGGACTGGTTCCGTGGCCCAGTAGCCTCGACTTCAGCGTGTCTATTATCAACAGTAGCCCGTTTCTGGCGAGCTTCTCATGAGCGATAGCTAGGGCCCTTTCCCGGTCCTGGAAGTGGTGGAGGCTGTAGAGCATTATCGCCTTGTCGATCGATCTGTCAGGCAACCCCTCCATCTTCTCCGCGGTTGAATGAATTATGACCACATTTTTAATCCCCATCTTAGCCACCTTATTCGCCAGCCTCCTGAGATAAGCGGGATCGTTGTCCAAGGCATACACAGCTCCCTCCTCGCCCACAATGTTTGCGGCAGGTATGGTGAGGAACCCGGTTCCGCATCCAATATCTAGAAACCGCTCGCCTCGTCGTAAACCAAGCTGCCCAAGGATTCTGTAGGGGTCCTGTAAAGCTCTCCTGAAACCAGAATCCATGAATAGTGCCTCGAGGCCCAATCCTATCTCCCCCGCGGTGTCTTATCTCTCCTTCAAGCGCAGGGCTAAATCCGTTCTCGTTCCTTACGTTTCTGGGCTCGGGCCCGTGGATGCGGTCCGTGAAAGGGGGGAGCGCAGTCGGAGGTAGGCCTGAGGTCATCGATGAGGGTTGAGCGCCCCGCCTTAGCCGCTGAGAGCTGGGCTCTATGGCGGCGAAAAACGATTCTGTGGGTGCCCACGGCGAGAGGCGGGCTTATCTCACTAGATAGATCCCAATAAGATGAGTGTCACTCGAGCAACAGTATCTCCGGAGGAGAGTTTATCCGGGGCTGATGAAACATCTGCCCAACTCCTCTCGTGACGTAGAGTAGAGCTCCGCCACCGAGCTTGTAGAGCCCCCGGACGTACTTCGAGTTAGTGTATATCGTCTGCCCGAATAGAACAAGCCCTCCATGGGTGTGGCCTGCGGCGACGAACGCCCTCCCCTCTACCCGCTCAGCCGCGTTGGGGTCGTGGACCGCGACAAATCCATCGAACCTCCGGTAGCCATATTGCCTCGATTCCCTCCAGTCGAGCCCTAACAGCTTTCCAAAGGGGGTCGACACCGCCTCGTCCCTTAGAGCCTCGACCGAGTGGGCCCTCAACGCTCCGAGAGTGTCCTCAACCTTCCGGCTCCAATACTCATGGTTACCTAGGACAGCGTAGCCGCGCCCTATGTTGAGCTCCCTCAGGAACCAGTCGAGCGCCGAGATCTCTATTGTCTCCTCATCGACCATGTCGCCGCCCAAGATGAAGAACTCTGCTCCAGAATCCTCGAGGATCCTCAAAGCATTCTCCACGTGTCTCTCACCGCGCGAGTGTATGTGGAGGTCCGCGACGAAGGCCACCCTCCTCCCGAGGCCTATGTCTAGTACCGTGAGCTCGGGGGTAGCACTGTTGAAGGTAACGAGAGAGACGTAACCCATCGAGGATAGAGCCGCTGCCGCGGACACTGCCGCCACGATCAGCCTCCGCCTCCTCACACCCTCCCCGGCCCCCTCAGCTGAATCAGAGCTAACTTGGAACGCTGTATCCTCGTTTATTAAAGAGTTTGTCAGAGCAAGTCCCGGCCTGATGGGGTTAATCGTCCCAACCGGTCCCATGGCCCCCACGATCTTATCTGCTAACCTAGGGATTCAAACTGCTTGTCCAGTATCTCTATCGGGGAGTAGGCGGAAGAAGTAGCCGCGAGGTAATCGCTCGCCTCTCTAAGTTCTTTCATGCTCCTCGATTCGCCGAAAACAATCCTATGCAGAGTCCCAAGACCTGCCTCCCCCACACACAACCACGGTGGGGCCGGCTCCCAAATTTACATAGTGTTTATGACCTTTTCGAGCCAGGCCGCCGTGACCCTTATCGCCTCCCGCTCGAGGTCCCAGCCTGTGAAGGTGTGGTCGCCGCCCTCTATGATTATCTTCTCGCGGGGATGCCTTGCCGATTTGTAGAGCTCCTCGGAGTGGCTCGGGGGAACCACTGTGTCCCTATCTCCGTGGACGATGAGGAGAGGCCTCGGAGAGAGGCGGGAGGCGTATTCGGCGGCGACATGCCCCATGATGTCTCTAACGAACTCCTTGCTGACCCGGTAGCCGCTTGGGAGGTCCATGTAATCGCCCCTGATAATGGCCTCTCTAAACAAGCTCTCAGCCGTCTCCCCCAGCGCTTGGAATGAGGCAGGGGTCCCCCACGTGGCGACGAATTTTATCCTGTCATCGAGCGCCGCCCTAGCTAGCGCTACAACTCCCCCCATGCTCAGCCCTAGGGCACCGATCCTTCGCGGATCCACATCAGGCCTGCGTAGCAGGAAGTCGAGTACGGCGCCCATGTCGTCGACCTCGCCGCTCAGAGTCATTTCATGGAACTCTCCCTCGCTCTCGCCCGAGCCATAGAAGTCAAACCTGGCCGCTAGTATCCCGCGCCTGCAGAACTCCCTAGCGGCCCTCACGAATAGTCGGTGGGCCTCAACCCTGTTCCCGGTGAAGCCGTGGCACATCACGAGGGCCGGCGCGGGCGTCCTCTCGGGGATATGGAGCATCGTGGCAAGCCTGCCTCGGGGCCCCCGGACCCAGACAAACTCCTCAAACAATAACCGCGCCCAGTTGGCTACGGACCCCGCCGCTGATAAAAGCCTTTCCGCCTCCAAAGTTTTCAGTAAATGATGCTCCGCGGTCTAGGGGTTGGAGGGGCGGGGGGGGGCGAGAGCTGCCACTGTTCTACAGATTAGCAATAATCAAGGTTATCTCGTGAAGGTCTCCTCCCTAAGCCCAGTATGTGCGGGATCGTAGGGTACATGGGAGGGGAGGCCTGCGCCCCTTTGCTTGTGAGGGCCCTGAGGAGGCTAGAGTACAGGGGTTACGACTCGGCTGGTGTCGCCACAGTTCACGAGAACACCCTCCAAGTCAGGAAGGACGCTGGCAAGGTTGACGAGGTGAACAGGAAACTCGGCCTAGAAGCCCTGCCTGGAACGGTGGGCATCGCACACACGAGGTGGGCGACGCACGGTGCGCCCACGCTGGCGAATGCGCATCCGCACACTGACTGCACTGGAGCAATAGCGATTGTTCATAACGGGATAATAGAGAATTTCCTCGCCCTGAAGAGGGAGCTACAGGAGCTCGACCACGCCTTCTCATCGCGGACAGACAGCGAGGTCATCGCGCATCTGGTCGAGGAGTATTTGAAGAGGGGGGAGACGGTTGAGGAGGCTTTCAGGAAGGCGCTCCTCCGTCTCGAGGGCTCGTACGCAGTCGCCCTCATATCTGCGAGGAATCCCGGCGTTGTCCTTGCGGCGAGGAGGGAGTCTCCTCTGGTAGTCGGCGTGGGCAGCGGGTTCAACATGGTTGCTTCAGACCTCACAGCCCTCCTCGATTTGACGAGGCAGATGGTGTTCCTGAGCGACGGTGACATGGTGGTTCTAACGGCTAGCGGATACAAGATAGTTAGGATAGAGGATGGCGCTGTTGTTGAGAGGGCTGTGAAGACTGTCGATATGACGGTCGAGATGGCGGAGAGGCAGGGGCACCCGCACTTCATGCTCAAGGAGATCTTTGAGCAGCCCGAGGCCCTCAGAAACGCGCTCCGCCTGCAGCTCGAGTACGTGGACCTCGTAGCCGAGCTCCTAGACCGTGGCAGGTCGGTCTTCCTGTTGGGGGCGGGCACCTCCTACAACGCCTGCGTCGCAGGGTCCTACCTATTCTCGGCGATCTCCCGTCTCCCCACGTTCCCGGTCGTTGCTTCCGAGTTTGTACCCAACTACGGCGGCACGATCGGGGTGGATAGCGTGATCCTGGCGGTCAGTCAGTCCGGCGAGACGGCTGACGTGCTGAATGCCCTCGAGTTCGCGAGGATGCGCGCCTGCACAATCCTCGGGATAACGAACACAGTGGGCTCGACCCTGACGAGGATCTCGCGGGCGTATGTCCTGCAGAACGCCGGCCCCGAGATAGGGGTGGGAGCGACCAAGACTTTCACCTCCCAAGTTGTGGTGTTGGCGCAGATAGCTCTCAGGCTTGCGAGGCTTAGAGGCAAGGTGGCGCAGTACGAGATGGATGAGTTCAAGGTTGCTATGGCCTCCATCCCCAAGATCGTGGAGGAGATACTGGTTGGGACGAGCCGCCAGGCCAAGCAGCTGGCCGAGCGGCTCGCGGGCAGTCGCGTAGTCTTCTTCCTAGGTCGAGGTGTTTCCACGAGCACGGCGCTCGAGGGCCGGCTGAAGCTCATGGAGCTCTCCTACATACCCTGCATGACCTATCCCACCGGCGAGAGCAAGCACGGGCCGATAAGCGTGGTCGAGAAGGATGTTCCCGTGATATTCGTTGTCCCGCCCGACGAGCATAGGAAGCTGAACCTAGGCAGCATCTTGGAGATGAAGTCTAGGGATGCTTATGTCGTGGTTCTGGGGGATAGGTCGGATGAGGAGCTGAGACAGCTCGCGGACTTCCATATCGGGCTGCCTCGGACGCACCCGCTCCTTACCCCCATAACCTACGTCATCCCGCTCCAGCTGCTCGCCTACTACGCGGCCCTAGCCAGAGGCCTTGACCCAGACAAGCCGAGAAACCTCGCTAAGTCGGTCACGGTACTCTAGCCTGCGGGGCGGCGCTGGGCTGGTCCGAGGCCTAGCCATCTCAGCTTCTTGTCGGCCCACTCCTCGACGCCCTGCTCGAGGCCGTGGGGGATGACGTAGTTCCTTATGAGGCCTATGTGCTGCTTGACTGTCTCTATTATCTCCCGGTCGCTTGGTTCTCGGCGCGAGAGGATTAGTGTCTGGAGGGGGGTGTGGTGGTGGGGGAGGCCGGTGTATATGATGCGCGTCTCGGCCGCCCTCTGTAGCTCCCGCCTGAGGGGCTGGGCCTTCACGATGTCTGAGACGCATACTGCCGCCTCGAACCTCCCCGCTATGCCGAGGATGTATAGGGCCTGCTCTGCGACGGCATGGGCCGCGGCCCTCCTCGCCTCGCCCACCAGGCTTCTCCACTCCTCAGCCGAGACCCTCCCCGTGATGCTGTCGCGGAGCAATAGCCTCGCCAGCTCCGCGTAGAGCCTCCTCTCACTCTCCGATGGGTATGGGGCGTAGCAGTAGATGGTCCTTCCGACGGCTACGCGGGGGAGAAGCCTTAGGAGTGTTTCTTGGCTCTTAGCGGCGGCGGAGAGCGCTAGGTCGGCTTGGAGCTGTTCCTCGAGCGGTCCGGGCTCGCCCGTACTGATCAGACGCTCAACGCTCCTCTGGAGGGAGCGCGGCAGGTCGAGAAAGATCGCCCCGTACTCTGGGTTGTCTAGGGCCTCTATGGCCTCAAGGCTGGCCCTCCTCGTCGGGGGTTTCGCCACCAGGTCTACTCGGGCCCGCATCTCTCAGTCCTGGGAGGTCGTCGGCGGGTTTTATCAGCATCTCGCTCGGCTACTGCCTGAGGAGGGGGGCGAGGTATGGGACCGTGAAGAGTGAGATGACTATCCCCGTTACCACGAGGCTGACCATGGTTACGGCTATCCTTACCCCTCCCTCGCCGATCCGCGTCCCGAGCGAGGCTGAGAGGAGTCTCCGGAGGATCTGGCCCCCGTCAAGCGGGTATATGGGCAGGGCGTTAAAGATCCCGACGTTGAAGTTCACGAACCAGATCCAGTAGAGGGCGTTAGCCACCGTGAGGTAGCTATCTCCCAGCAGGGGGTGCCTGAAGAGATCGGAGACGGGCCAACACCTCGGCTCGCCCTCGTCGCCCTGGCAGACGCTGAGCTGGGAGAAGGGGTGCGCCGGGTAGAAGGAGGGTGGCAGGAGGAATATCAGGGGGTTGCTTAGGGCTCCTCTCTTGTAGGAGTCGAGGTACTGGTATGACCATTCCTGGATCTCGGCGTTACCTATCCTCACGCCGATCATCGGCCTTCCCATGCCAAGATCCTCGACCCCCACTCGGAGCCTCAAAGTACCGGCCTCCGGCCTCGCGACCTCAAGCTCGACCTCGCCGCCGTACCCCGCGGAGGAGACGCTCTCGGAGAGGACGGTGAGGCTTACGGCGGACCTGCCGTTTACGGCGAGGAGGACGTCGCCCGGCCTGAGGCCCGCCTCCATCGCTGGAGAACCTTCAAAGACCTCCTCGACCACCATGACGGGTGCGGGCTGGAGTCCGATTGTGAGTGTGGCTAGGAAAGCTAGCGATATGAGGGCTACACCGACGTTGGCGGCGGGGCCGCCCGCCAGGATTCTCGAGACATCTCTGACCCGGCCAGTCCTGATCTCGTTGTCGTCGGTCTCAACAAAGGCGCCTATGGGGAGTATCAGGAAGAGTATGATGCCGCTTGACCTGACGGTGTATCCCAGCCTCCTGGCGAGGACGCCGTGCATCCCCTCGTGGACCACGAGGGCTATGACGAGGGCCAGCCAGCCGTAGAGGATCGGTAGATAGGGATTCAGCCCGGGGATAAGGAGGAGGCCCTGGGGCCCGATCTGGCGCTGTGCCTCTTGGACCTCGGGCCGGCTCAGGATTGCCAGGAACGATAGGAGGAGGAGGGTTAGGCCGGCGCCCGCGATGAAGGGTAGGGCCCCGAGCGAGAGCCATCCAAGGGCCCCCGCCGCCCTAGTCCTCCCAAATCTCTCGAAGGAGGCGGCTATCCTCCCGGACTTGAGGAGGATGAAGGGCGGCTTGAACTCAACCTCGATCAGGCGGGGCATTTTAGCGGACCTTCCTCTCGCTCTCCACCGTGGCCTTTCACCGACGCTATATACATGTTTATGCCTAACGGGGAAGAGTTAATGCTCTAGGCGGGAGGAGCTTCTGCGGGTATGCCGCGGGTCCTCGTCGTCCTCCCCACGCATAACGAGGCCGCCACAGTCGGGGATGTGATCGAGGGGATCCTAGAGGCGGGGCGTGGGGTCGGGCTCGACCTGTCGGTCCTAGTCGTGGACGACGCGAGCACAGACGGTACTCGGGAGGTGGTCGAGGAGGCTCGGCAAAGGACCGGGCGAGTCTTCCTTCTCCCTAGGCCCGGGAAGCTAGGGCTCGGCTCCGCCTACATCGACGGGTTCAGGTGGGGGCTCGAGAACATGCCGGAGGCGGAGGCCTTCGTCGAGATGGATGCGGACGGCAGCCATGATCCGCTCCAGCTACCTCGGCTGGTGGCCCCGGTCTTGGAGGGCTCTGCCGATGTCGCGGTCGGGTCTAGGTATGTCCCGGGTGGGGGCTGGAGGGGTGGGGCCCTGAGGAGGAGGCTTGTGAGCAGGGGGGCGAACCTTCTCGCGAGGCTTACGACGGGCCTCAAGGTGAGGGACGCTACGAGCGGTTATAGGGCGATCTCGCGCCGCGTCCTCGAGGAGGCGCTGAGGCTGAGGAAGGGCTTCGAGCCCGGATACGTCTTCCAGGTCGAGACCCTCCTATTCTTCAGGAGGCTGGGTGCGAGGATAGTGGAGGCTCCGATAGACTTCTACGAGAGGGCCGGTGGGAGAAGCAAGCTCTCCGCCCGCGAGGTCAGGAGATTCGCCCTCTGGTGCCTGAGGCAGAGCCTAGGGAGGCTGGGTAGACCTACTTCAGTGCGCCTATGACGATACCGACCAGAAGGCCTATCGAGAGGGCCGGGTACCTCGTCAGGAGAACGAGGAACTGGAAAGCAAGCTCAGCCGCCGGGCCGAAGAGGGAGGCGATCGTCTGGGGGGCGATGATACCGCCGATAGTGAAGCCGATGATGAATAGGATGACGAGGGCGAAGACGATAAGCAGGAGGCCCTTAAGGATCTTAGCCACACCGACTCCCAGCAGGACCCCTCCTAGGAGCAGGACGAGGTTCACCACGAGGTCCTCGAAACCGAAGGCCACCAAAACACAGCGACCTAATCAATCCCTTTCTCCCCGGGCCTCTATAAGCTTTACCATACACCCTCGCGGCTCATCTCAGTGAAAGAATTTTTACTATGGCGGCCCGTAGAGGTGTTTAGTGGTTGGGATGCTGGGTCCCGATAGCTATGGCGAGAGGCTGGACATGATCAGCGGGATAGTGAGGTCCAGGTTCCCCGTCCGGGAGGCGGCCTACACGGAGGGTGTGCTGACCTTCAAGCTCCTCACGAGGGAGGTGAAGGAGGGCTTCAAACAGGTCTACGCTGAGCTTACGAGGATAGGCTACGTACCCGCGGCGGTCGAGGTAGACGGCCAGGTAGAGCTTAGGATATACCCCTACAACCCTCCGCCCAGCCGTCGCAGCCCCTGGCCCCTCGTACTCCTGCTGGCGGCCCTCACGACCGTCTTCATCGACGGGCTGATAAGGTCGGGCTTCTTCGGGGGGAGGCTCCTCGGGGGCGGCGGCATCACGGAGGCCCTGATCTACACGGCGGGCATAATGGCGATCATAGGGATCCACGAGCTAGGACACAAGATAAGCGCGCGCCAGGACTCGATCGCCTCGAGCCTCCCCTATTTCATACCGGGGATACCTGGGGTCCTCCCAACCTTCGGCGCCGTGATCTTCCAGAAAGGGCCTGTGAGGAATCGCGACGACCTCTTCGACCTAGGTGTGAGTGGCCCTATCGCCGGCTTCCTAGCGGGCCTAGGAGTGATCTGGGTGGCCTTCAGCCAGGCCCAGTGGGTCGAGCGAAGCGTCGTACTAAGGATGGCGGAGGAAGGGTCGATCGCCATGCTGCCCTCTCCCCTCATCTTCCAGCTCATGGGCATGCTCTTCAAACCCGAGGGAGACCTTGTCCCGATCTTCCCCGCCGTAGGCTTCGCGGCTTGGCTCGGCATGGTGGTGACTAGCCTCAACCTTCTCCCGGCCTGGCAGCTAGACGGTGGCAGGATCTTCAGGAGCATAGTGAGCTTCAGGATCTACAGAGCCCTCTCCTTCGCGACCGTCATCCTTCTCTTCGTCACGGGCTACTACTACTTCTCCCTCATGCTGCTACTCTTCATGATGAACCCGATAGACTTCGCGCCCCTCGACACGGTCTCCCCCCTCTCAAGGTTCCGGAGAATCGCCATGATGGGCGTGGTCGCGCTCGCGGCCGTCACCTTCGTCGTCCTCCCAGGCCCCCTACTGAGCCTCCTCAGGCTCTAGCGTCAGGCCACAGCCGCGGGAGCCACGTATGTATGGACACCCTCCTCTATCAAGGCAGAGCGGTGGCTCCTCGAGTGGATCCTCAAGAGATGCGTGAAGCCTTCCTGAACCGTGTCGAAGCCTCTGGCGCCGAGCAGTCCCTGGCTCAAGGCGCGGGGTAGGCTCGTCGCGAGGATGACCCTCAGGCGCCTCGCGACCTCGAGGTACCTTCTCGCTAAGATCTGCTCCGGCGAAGCGTGCTCCCCCGCGGCCATGCCTTTCTGAGCCTCGTAGAGAGCCTTGGCGAGGAGTGGGGAGCCGATGCCTTGGGCGCACTCAGCGGCGAGGAGCAGGGACCCGTCTTCGCTGCAGGCGCGGGAGGCTATGATCAGGGCTTGGAGAGATGTGTAGAGGGTCGAGTCGTAGGGCGCGCCGCCCGCCGAGACCACAACCGAGTCGGCCGCGTTTGCGAGGTTGGCCGTGGCTATTGGCGTGCCTTGGGAGTCGTAGCCCAGCTCGAGAACGGTTATCCTCGCCTCGGGGGGTACAGTCGCCTCAGCGCCCTCCATCTTCAGCAGAAGCTCCAGGTATCCGCGGGGCCAGTCGAGCGTGTCTCCGATGAGTTGCCTCGTCGTGTTGTGGCAGAGCAGGAGGACCTCGCTGCCGAGGCTCCGCGCCTCGACGAGGGCCGTCAGGCCGAGCTCGCCGAGGGCTCCGCGCCTCTGGTCCGGCGGAATCCTCCAGAGGGAGGCGTGTATGTCGCTGGCCCTCCCCGAAAGGATGGGGAGTATGTCGGCGTAGGCCCTCGCAGGCGGTAGGTAGTCGATTATCACGACGGGCTCCGAGAGGTTCGAGAGGGCTTGGGCTACGAGGTTCTGGTAGTGGTCTGGTGCCTCGGGGCTAGGCTTCGCGGGTGCTAGCTCCAGCTCGTCGGGGGCATCGAAGAAGACGCTCGTCTCACCCCACTTGAGCCAGATCTCCATAGGGCCTAGCCAGTCCCCCTACCCCAGTCGGAGTGGTGGTAGCCCTCGCGCCCGTACAGCCTGAAGCCGTGGGCGCCGAAGTAATCCCTCACGGCCTGGATAACGTTGGCCGGGAGCCGCGCGGATCTCAAGGCGAGGAGGTAGGCGAGGGCGCTCGACGCGGCGGGGGTCGGGACTCCTATCCTCGCCGCGGACGAGACGAAGGAGGCGAGGCTGGCCGCCAGGGCCTCGAGCCGGTCCCCCCTCTCCAGGAGTATCTGCGCGACCGGGTCTTGGAGGCCCGTGGAGAGCGACTGGTAGATCTCCTCGACGATCCTAGACCTGATTATGCAGCCGGCCCTCCAGACCCTGAAGGCCTCAGACACCCTCAGGCGGTAGCGCCGAGAACCTGCCTCGAGTAGGGCGGCTCCCTGAACGTAGGAGAGGATCACTGCCCCGAGCAGCGCCTCGCCGACGATCTCGGGCTGGAGCTCCTCCCCACCAAGCGCGGCCTCCCGCGCCGCGGAGACCCTGTCCCTGAGGCTCCTCGCGCCGGAGAGGATCCTGTGCTGGACAGCCTCGCAGATGGTAGGGGCCGCCGCCCCCAGCTCGTGGGTGGCCTCGACCGCCCAGATCCCGGTCCCCTTCTGCTCAGCCTCGTCCACGATCATCTCGACTAGGGGATTGCCGGATTCAGGGTCCCTGTGCCGGAGAACCGCCGCCGTAGCCTCGACTAGGAAGGACCTCAGCTCCCCGCGACCCCACTCCTCGAAGACCCTCGCAGCCTCCAACGCACCCATGCCGAGCCCCCGCTTGAGATAGTCGTAGGCCTCAGCGAGGCCTTGGAGGATCGCGTACTCTATCCCGTTGTGGACTATCTTGACGAAGTGTCCGGCGCCCCCTTCGCCGAAGTAGCTGGTGCAGCGCGAGCCCTCGAAGGATGCGGCCGCCCTGCCGACTAGGTTCTCAGCCTCGACATAGGCCGAGAAGTCTCCGCCGAACATCATGGAGGGGCCTCTGAGGGCGCCCTCGGCGCCGCCGCTTACGCCGACCCCGAGGAACCTTATCCCGCGCATAGCCATCACCGCCATCCTCCGGTCCGAGTCCCTGTAGTGGGAGTTGCCGCAGTCCGCCACTATGTCCCCTCTCTCGAGGCCTGCAGAGACTAGCGAGGCGAAGGCCTCGTCCACCGGGCTTCCGGCCTTCACGAAGAGCACCACGATCCTCGGCCTCTTGAGCGACGAGACGAAGCCCTTGACGTCCCTGTAGCCCTCTATCGACCTGCCACCGGCCCTATCATGCATGAACCTATCGACGCGCTCAGGCGTCCTGTTGTAGACCGCTACCCGGAGCCCCCTGCTCTCGAGGTTGAGGGCGAAGGCCTCGCCCATCACACCCAGCCCGAAGACGCCGACATCGCAGCCAGCCAAGACCCACCACCAGCTATGCCCCGGGGAGAAGAGTCCGCGCATCAGCCCCGGCCAACGCCTCCCCACCCCGGACCACCACCGGCCTCAAGAGGATCTTGGGGTCGGAGCGGACGAGCTCGAGGAGCCCCTCCAGCCCCCTCTCCCGGTAGGCCTCTAGGGCCTCCCTCCTACGCCTCCTCACCACCCCCGCGGGGCCGTACCTCTCGACCAGCCTGCCCAGGATCTCGGCGCGCGGCGGCTCCCTCGTGACGTCGATGAAGACGTAGCCGAGCCCCGCGGCCCGGTAGGCCCTCTCGACGGCGTTCGATGTCCTGCACCTCCGGTAGCCGTAGAAGATGACTGTCAAGGACGCTCACTCCGAGGTGACGCGGATCGGTATCCTGAGGCTCTGGTAGTACTCCCTGACCCAGGGGAGGATCTCGCGTCCAAGGAGGTTGAGGAACTTCTCCTCGCTCGGCGAGGAGCTGTGGACGAAGACCCTGCTGAAGCCCAGCTTGAGGAACTCGCCGAGGGCCCTGTAGATGTCGTCCGAGTCGCTCGTTATCAGCCAGGTCCTCTTGATCCTCCCGACCTCCTCCTCACCCACCATCGACTCCAGCTCCCTCGGGTCGGCCACCTTCTCCCGCTTCTCCCTCGGTATGGCGGTCGGCGCCCAGAAGAGGGCCCCTGCCAGGGCCCTGTCATAGTCGGGGTCGTAGGAGACCTTGAACTCCATACACCTGCTCAGGGACGAGGCCTCGCGCCCCGCCTTCTTAGCGCCCTCCTCCATCGCTCTTACCACCGCTTCATAGCTCTCCAGGCCCCGCGGGTTTGTGAGGATGCCGTCGGCATACATCCCGGCGATCTCTGCGACCCTCTTGTCGGCTGTCGCGACGTAGAGCCTGATCCGGCTCCTCGGCTTGGTGTAGAGCTTCGCCTTCACGAGCCTGTAATACTTCCCCTCATAGTCCACGAACTCGCCCTCCCAGAGGAGCCTGATCACCTCGATCGACTCCCTAAGCCTATCGACCTTCTCCCTGTAGCCGGGCCACTGGAAGCCCAGCGGGACCTCGTTCATGGCGTGGCCGACACCAACCGTGAGGAAAACCCTCCCCGGATACAGGTAGTCGAGTGTGGCGAAGGCCTGGGCAACTATCGCCGGGTGGTACCTGAAGAGAGGGGTCGTGACGGCTGTCCCGATCTCAGCGTCCTTCAGCCTCTCAGCGACGGCCGCCAGCCAGATCCAGGGGTGAGCCGAGTGGCCGCCCTTGTCGCGCCAGGGGTGGAAGTGGTCGCTCGTGACTATGGTGTCGAACCCGACGACGAAGGCGTGCACGGCCAGGTCTAGCAGCCTGTCCGGGGGATACTGCTCCTGAGCCACCCAGTAGCCGAGACTGATCTCCCTCATCCATCCTCCACGATCGCCCGGACCCTCAATATAGCTTTCCCCGGACGCGCCAGGGCACACTCTTATTAGGCGGGGCCAGGGGCATGCTGAGGCTCGGTGAGCCTTGAGGCCCGTCCTCCTCTCCCACAGGATAGGGCGTGATACCCCCCTCTATCCCGGCACGCCTCGGGTCCAGCTCCAGCAGCACAGGAGCATAGATAGGGGGGACTCGAGCAACGCTTGGACGGTCGCCATGGCCAACCACACCTCCACCCACGTCGACGCCCCCAACCACTTCTTCCAGGGAGGGAGGCGGATCTCGGAGTACGTCGCGGAGGAGCTCGTCTTCCATGGAGCCGAGATCATAGACATTCCCAAGGAGAGGGGCGGCACGATCACGGCCGACGACCTCGAGCCCTTCAGAGACATCTTCCGTTCCGCGAGCCTCGTTATGATACGGACGGGGATACAACGATACAGGAGCCTGATGCCGGAGATCTACTCGGCCGAGGGCCCTCTCCTAGCCCCGTCGGCCGCCCGCCTCGTCAAGAGCTACAGCCCGGGACTCCGGGCACTGGGCATAGACGCTGTAAGCATCTCAACCCCTAGCAGGAGGGAGGAGGGGCGCGAGTCCCACAGGATACTCCTCTCGGGCCGGGGGGTCCTGGTGATCGAGGACATGGACCTCGCCGGGAAGCCCCCCAGATACCGCATGGTTATCGTGGCGCCTCTTCTCATCGAGGAGGTGGACAGCGCTCCTTGCACGGTCATCGGCTTCACGGACTGAGGAGCTTCACTCCCTCCGCAGCCTCCTCTCGAGGCGCCTCACCTCGAGGTCAAAGTCCAGCGCACCGTGACCCACAAGCCCGCCCCCCATCGACGAGGGTATGTGGAGGAGCTCGTGGAGGATGACCCGGTCCCTCTCGCGGGGCCCGAGGCTGTCGAAGAGCTCTGAGACGAACTCGATCACGTAGAAGGGCCTGACTCCTAGACCCGCGCTGAGGGCCCTGCCTGCGGCATGTATCCTAGCGGCCGTCAGCCTCGACTTGGAGCCGTAGCTCCTCACACACCTTATCCTGGAGTAGTCGAGGTTGCCGAGCCCAACCTTCTCGCCCAGCCACCTCACATATTCCTCCAGGGACCTGTCCCTCACGTACCTGGCCACGACTCAAGGGCAGGCCCGCGCCGAGATATATCCGGTAGCGCCCGCCTAGACTTAATACCCGGCCCCGACGTGGCCTGAGCCGGGATGATGAGCAACGTCCATACCGATCTGTGAGGCGTCGATGGGCAGCCTGACCACCTTGCTCACCCCTTGATGTTATGCATCGCCACCAGGTCCTGCCTGAACTCGCCGAGCTCTGCGGGGACCTCGACCTCGATAGGGTCCTTAAGAGAGAGGTTCCTGGACTTCTTCTCCCTCCAGACAAGGCTGTTGAACTCTATGATCCTCTCGGTGTACGGCGTCAGGTCTTTGATGGGCCTCGGCCTTGGGAACCTCTCTAAGTGGATCGAGCGGCTCGAGTAGAGGGATCTCCAGACATGGTCGGTGATGAAGGGGGTTATCGGTGCCAGAAGCAGTAGGCTCGTCTTGAGGACCTTGTGGAGGGTGTACCAGATGGAGGCCTGCTCGGCCCTCCCGCCGAGCCTGCCAAGGGCCCTCAGCTTAGTCATCTCTACGTAGTGGTCTGCGAATATGTTCCAGAGGAAGTGCCTCATCCTCGTGCTGGGGATGAAGAAGTTGAAGTCCCTGTAACCCCTGAGGCAGTCCTCGACCGTCCTGTTGAGCTCCGAGACTATCCATGCGTCCGTCGCCACAAGCCTCGCCCTACTCGGCTGGGGGAACTGGGAGACGTAGCGCGCTATGTTCCAGAGCTTCGTCACAAACCTCCCGGCAGCGGCTATCCTCTGCTCCGAGATCCTGAAGTCGTACCCGAGGCTCGCCTCCTGGGCACACCAGAACCTGAAGACATCGGCCCCATACTTCTCGAGGATTGGCCGAGGATCCATGACGTTCCCCTTGCTCTTGCTCATCTTCTCGCCCTTCTCGTCAAGCCCCATCCCGCTTATCCAGACGTGCTTGAAGGGCGGCTTGCCGGTGATCTGGTAGCAGCGTAGTAGGGTGTAGTAGAGCCAGGTCCTCACTATATCCTTGCCCTGCGGCCTGACGGCGACCGGGTAGGCCCGGGCGAAGAACCCCTCATCCCTCGTGTATCTCGATATGTAGAGGGGCGAGATGCTCGAGTCCACCCAGGTGTCGAGTGTCTTCTCCTCGCCGACGAAGCCGGCTCCCCCGCATCGGGGGCACCTCTCGAGGGGCGGATCCTCATCCCAGGGCCTGTAGTAACGGCCGGGCTCGGGTAGCACGGCCTCGCCGCACGACCTACAGAACCAGATCGGGATCTCGGTGGCGTAGTATCTCCGCCTAGATATGGGCCAGTCGATCCTGACGGAGCCTATCCAGTCCACCAGGAGCTGGCGGTGAAACTCGGGGTGGAACCTCATCTCTGCGCTCGCCTCGAGCAGCTCCTCCTTGAGGCCTACCTGGGAAAGATAGTACTCGTCCATGGGTATGATCTCGATCGGCGTGTTGGATCTCTCGCAGACGGGGACCTTATGCATTATCCGCTCGATCTTTACAACCCTCCCATCTTCCTGCAGGATCTCCAGGACCCTGCTCCTCGCCTGCTCTACCCTGAGGCCTGCCAAAGGCCCCGCGCTGCTGAGCATCCTACCGTCCAAGCCGAGCAGGATGGTCTCCTCAAGCCCCAGCTCCCTGAAGAGCTGGACATCGACCCTGTCGCCGTAGCTGCAGACCATCACGAGGCCGGTGCCGAACTCGGGCCTCGCCGCTGGGTGGGCGATGATCGGAACCTCCGTGCCGTAGACCGGTACGACAGCCCTCCGCCCCTCCAGCCAGGAGTAGCGCTGGTCCGAGGGATGGTAGATCAAGGCCCTGCAGGCTCCGAGAAGCTCGGGCCTCGTGGTGCTGATGACCACGCCGTCGCCACCGACGACATCGAACCTGACGTAGACTAGGTCGGTCGGTGCCTCCACATGGTCCACCTCCGCGTCAGCCACCGTTGTCCCGCAGTCCCAGCAGTAGTTGTTCGGCCTCGAGGACCTGTAGATCAGCCCGCGCCTGTAGAGCTCTATGAAGGTGGCCTGCGTCAGGGACCTGTACTCAGGCGAGTCTGTCCTATAGTAGTTCCTGAAGTCGGCTGAGAGGCCGGCGCGCCTCATGATCCAGAGCATCTCAGACTCGAGCTCGTCGAGCGTCTTCGAGCAGATCTCTAGAAACTCGCGACGCGGGAGCTTGAGGAGCCTAATCCCCTTCTCCCTCTCGACGTAGCGCTCCACGGGTATTCCGTTCCTGTCGATCCCTATCGGGAAATACGTGTTGTAGCCAAGCATCCTAGCGGTCCTCGCCAACATGTCTATCTGGGCGTAATGGGCCGCGGCGCCTATGTGCCAGGGCCTCCCCGACGGGTAGGGCGGCGGAGTATCTATCAGGAAGAGTCTCCTGCGCCCATCCTCCCTAAGAGCGTATAGCCCCTCATCCTCCCACTTCCTGAGGAGTTCCAGCTCAAGCTCGGAAGACCAGCGCGTCTCCTTCAGCCTCGGCTGAAAGGCTTCAGAGCCCAAATCTCTTGATCCAGAGGTCTCGGTGTCTACGGGGCCATAAATATCTGTTGTATAGTCCTCCGGCCATGTCTGTACCTCTGGGTCCCCCTGATCCTCTCCCTCAGCGCGGTGTCAAGCTTGGCGGTCGGGGGCAGCAGAGACCTGAGCCTCCTCAGGAGCGCCTCGCCCTCGCTGTCCAGATCCAGTAGCACTAGAATCCTCTCACCCTCGAGCCCGCCTCTCTTCGCGCCGAGTATAAGCTCGCGGAGCGTCAGCACGTGGGCAGTGACTCCTCTCCCGAGGAGAGCATCCCTGTCAGTCTCGCCCTCGACAACGACCGAGGCCCCTGCCCTAGACTCATCGTTGATTATTCTGACGATCTCCTCGATCTCCTCCTCCTCGGAGACCCCGTTTGTTCGCAAATTCTGGCAAAAAGTGGGCCGCCGGCTATTTAGAAATAATTATTTTCTGCAACAGAAGTAGCCGATTTTCCGTGCAGGGTACTACCCGCGATATAAGCTTCGTATTACCAAGACTTTTATAGGATTCACCTTCGAGGAGCACCCCGAGGTGTTTGGAGTGAAGGTCGTAACGGTTCACCTCCCTGAAGCATACCTTGAGGCTATAGACGAGCTTGTCCGCCGCCGCCTCTACCCCAACAGGGCCGAGGCAATCAGGATGGCTGTCCGCGACTTCATAAAAGAGGAGGCCAGGACAAGTGAATAGCCTGGAGATGCCCCACACAGCCGAGGAGACGCTGGGCGTCAGGATAAAGCTGATAGGACTAGGCGGAGCGGGCAGCAACACTGTCCACCGCCTAGTGAGCGGCGGGCTCTATGGCGCAGCAGCAATAGCCGCGAACACGGATAAGCAACACCTAGAAACGGTGAACGCGCACCACAAGATACTGCTCGGTCCGAGGTATACTAGGGACCACGGAGCCGGTGGGAACCCCGAGGTTGGACGGGCGGCAACCGAGGAGAGCGCAGAAGAGATTAGGAGGGCCCTCGAGGGCTCCGACCTCGTCTTCATCGCTGCGGGCCTCGGGGGTGGGACAGGGACAGGGGGCGCGCCTGTCGCCGCGAGGGTCGCGAAGGAGCTGGGCGCCATAGTCATCGGCGTCGTCACCCTCCCATTCAGGTTCGAGGGAGGCGTCAGGAGAAGGATCGCCCTCAGGGGCCTCGCAGAGCTCCAGAAACACGTCAACACCGTCGTCGTCGTTGACAACAACAGGTTGCTCGAGTTGTACCCGCAGTACAACCTCAAGACAGCCTTCTCGCTCGCAGACGAAGTCATCAACAACATGATACTCAGCATAACAGAATCGATAGTGAAGCCAAGCCTCATCAACATCGACTTCGAGGACTTCAAGACGGTCGTCGCACAGGGAAGGCTCGCCTCGCTCGGAATCGGCAGAAGCAGCTCGCCGAACAGGGCCGAGGAGGCCACATTCAACGCGCTCCAGTCCCCACTCTTCGAGGGCGGCGTGGAGCTTGAGGGCGTCTCGGCAGCGATAGTCCACGTGACGGGGGGCGACGACATGAAACTGAAGGAGGCGTCGAGGCCGCCGGAGATAATCTACGAGCTCATGGGTGAGGACGGCCTGATCGTCTGGGGAGCGCGGGTCGACAACTACTACAACTCGACGATGCAGGTCTCCCTGATACTCGCGGGGCTCGACACGCAGACCTACCTGAAGGATCTCCAGGCGCCCACGGAGAGGGTTGAGGAGCGGGTCTTCGCCAGCGTCCAACGCCCAGTCGCTGAGCCGGTCCTAGAACAGGCCGCACGGAGGCCGGAGGATGTGGGAGCTGACGAGCTTGAGAGGCTTGTCCGGGAGCTAGGGATCAGGCGCATAGGTGTCTAGGCGGCGGCCAGCTTCTCTCTCTTTTCCTGCAACTCTTTCTCGGAGACCTTTCTGAAAAGCGGCTCAGGCCTCCCTATGCCGGCGCCACCCTCGAGGAAAACGCTCACAGGCCCGCTCAGGCCGCCCCTCACACCCCCCGCGCGCCCGACCATCCCCCTCAACTTAGACGCGGCGTCAGGCGTGACTATGTCGAGGAGCATGGAGAGCGCCGCGACCGCCTGTATCGAGACGTAGAGGGTCGTGGCCGCCCTCTCGCTATCGGTCCTGTAGGTCTTCCAAGGCTCCTTTAGGTTCAGGTAGCCGTTCCCCTCCCTCACGAGCGCGAGTATCTCCAGGAGGGCCTGCCTCTCCCTGGCCTCGAGCATGAGGCTGTCCACCCTGCGGATGGTCTCCACAACCCTGTCCAAGAGCCTCCTGTCGGCCTCGTCCAGCTCGCCGGGCCGCGGCACCCTACCCCCGAAGAACTGGTAAACGAAGGTGAGGACCCTGTGGACGAAGTTGCCTATATCATCGTTCAGGTCGCTGTTGATCGTGGCAACGAACTCCTGCCACCTGAAGCTTGTGTCGGAGGTCTCGGGCCGCATCTTGACAAGGTAGTACCTCCAGTAGTCAGCCGGAAGCATCTCTAGGGCCTCGTCAAGCCATACCCCCACGCGCTTGCTCTTAGAGAACTTCTGGCCCTCGTATGTGAGATACTCTGTGGCGGAGACGCTCCACGGCAGGACGAACGGGTCGCCGTGGGCGAGGAGGAGGGCCGGCAGGATGATGGTGTGGAAAGGGATGTTATCCTTCCCGATGAAGTAGATCGTCCTACAGTCCTTGTCTAGCCAGTACTCCTCCCAGAGCCCGGGCCTCCCCAGCCTCTCGCCAAGCTCCACTGTGGCGGAGAGGTAGCCCAATACAGCCTCGAGCCAGACGTATATCGTCTTCGCGCCGGCCCCCGGGAAGGGCGCCGGAATCCCCCACCGGTTATCCCTAGTCACGGCTCGCGGCCTGAGACCCTCCTCCAGCCAGCTCATAGTGAAGGCCCGCACCCTCTCCGGCATCTGGCTGTTGGAGGCCAGCCACCTCTTGAGGGGCTCCGTTAGGCGCGGGAGGTCGAAGAACCAATGCCTCGTGGCCTTCACGACCGGTGTGACGCCGCATATGGCGCATACGGGGCCTAGGAGGTCTAGGGGGTCCAGGACCCTGCCGCAGGACTCGCACTGGTCGCCCCTCGCCGAGGCGTAGCCGCAGTTTGGGCACGTCCCTAGGACGAACCTGTCTGGGAGGAACCTGCCGCACCGCTCGCAGTAGAGCTGGTCCACTAAGCTCTCGAAGATGTATCCGTTGTCGTAGACGCGTTTGAAGAAGCTCTGGCAGAAGGAGATATGTACGGGGTTGTGGGTCCTAGTGTAGATGTCGAAGGAGATGTTGAACCTGCTGAAGAGGTCGACCACCCTCTCGTGGACCTCGTCGGTCAGCCTCTTCGGCTCGATCCTCCTCCTAGCCGCCTCGACCTCGATAGGCGTCCCATGCTCATCGGACCCGCTCACGAAGACAACATCTTCTCCGCGAAGCCTTAGGTACCGGGCGAAGACATCGGCCGAGAGCTCCGACCCTATCAGGTTACCTATATGAGGTATCCCGTGGATGTAGGGCCACGCGCCACCGACAACCCACTTCCCGAGCTCCGCTCACCTACAATCACCTCGAGGGCCGTGATATTAAAGCGTCACCCGCGCGGCCGCACAGATGGACAAGCACTGTAAGGAACCGGACAATCCATATCCATCCACCCTACTATCTTTAAATTCGCCCGAGGAGTAAGCTCCAGCCGGGCCCGTAGCTCAGGCAGGCAGAGCGGCCGGCTCTTAACCGGTAGGCCGAGGGTTCAAATCCCTCCGGGCCCGCGACTTCTACTATGTCCTCGACTTGGGCCGTCTAGGGTCGTGCTTGGAAAGGTGAGTGTTGACGTTCTCGACTAGGAGCCTAGCGATCTGCCCAGGGTCGAAGGGCCAGGCGTAGATTACTGGTTTCCTCCACTCTCTTCTAGCCTCCTCTATCAGGGCGGGTATCTCCTCCTCCGAGTGCTCTCCCCCCGGGGTTGTCATGGTCGTGACGACCGCGACGACATCCACGCTGCTCCTGCATGCCTCTTCGAGGGCCTCGGCTAGGGTTGGTCTGCAGAACTCGTTGAAGGCGAACCAGACCTCGCTGAACCCGCCGAGCCTCGCGACCTCCTCCGCCAGCCTTTGCAGGCTGATGTAGTAGGGGTCGTTCTTCTCGTCCCTAGGCCAGTTTAGGACCAGCTCCTCAAGCTCCCTATAGAGGTTCTCCTCCTCGGCGGAACGGCTATGCTTGAACTTCAGCATCAGGTACTTGGCTGAGGCCTCCCTCGGGAGGTCGCTCGGGAGTTGTCCGTGCCCAACCACTACCACTCCTACACGCTCCCAGCCCACGCTTCACTAGTATTCGCCGACCGCTATAAGGAAGAGCCCGGGGGAGACCTTCTACGCCTGCTCCTAGCCGGCATCCCGGCCGTGCTCCTGATATACAGGGTCCTGACGGGGAACGGTATCTCGACGCCCTCGGCACGCAGCCTTCTGAAGACCCGCTTAGCCATCTCGTGCTGGAGGACTCCGCGCTCCATGACGTTGACGGCTTTCCAGACCACGGTGAAATTGAGGGAGTACTCCCCCATAGAGAACCTTATGATGGGCTCGAAGCCCTTCTCGGCGCCGGGGAGCTCTTGGATAGCCCTCCTGACCTCGTCGCGGAGTATCGCCTCGACTCTCTCCGGATCCTCGCTAAAGCCCACGGAGATCACGGTCTCTAGGTTGGTGGAGGGGTCTGGGAGGTCGTAGTTAGTGACTATCGACTCGGCGAGCTTCTTGTTCGGTATCACGACCAGGTTGTTGGGGAGCGTCAGGATCCTCGTGCTCCTCCAGCCGATATCCACTATCCTCCCCTCGCCCACCCCCTCTATCCTGACGAAGTCTCCCACCCTCACCGATTTCTCAGCTAGGACGTAGAGCCCAGAGAAGATGTTCGCGAGGGTGTCTTGGAGGGCGAGGGCTATAGCTAGGGCGCCGATCCCCAGCGAGGCGATTAGGGGGGTGACCTCTATCCCGAGCTCCGCCAGGATGATCACTATGCCGAGCGTGAGTATCGCGACTTTCGCGAGGACCTGTCCGAGGCTGCTGACCTGCAGACCCGCGCCGATCCTCGAGCCGTAGAACCTTACCACTCCGCCGGCGATGTTCGCCAGGGCCCAGCTAACCGAGAGTATCAGCGATATCAGGAGGCCTCTCTCGGCGGTCGTGAGCAGCGGAGGCGAGAGGTCTAGGTAGGGAAGCGAGGCGTAGACTCCCCCCAAGATGAACCAAGCGATGATCGGCTTATCTATGGCGCCGACGATTACGTCGTCCATCTTCGTCGCGCTTCTCTCTGCCCAGAGCCTGATCGACCTTTTCAGCAGAGCCCTGGCAACGAGACCTACGAGAACGGAGACTGTGAAAACGATCGCCGCCGTGACATAGTCTCCGAGACCCGCCACGACCCTGGCCACACCTCACCGGTCTAATAAACATAGGTCCCCACGAGATAATATTAGCCCGGGCCGGATTCGAACCGGCGTCCCCGGGGATCCCCTCCGAAGGCGGATCCAGAGCCCGGGATCCTTAGCCCCCTTCTGGCCAGGTTTGGCCGCTAGACGACCGGGCTGCCCCTCACTCGCGGATTATTGAATGTCCAGCCTCGTATTTTATCCTGCTGGCTCGGGGCGGGTGTAGCTTTTTAACTTGGGAGGGCTGACCTCCTCTCGGAATGGGATGAAGGAGTCCTCGCTGAACCTCATCTCTCGTCCCAAGATGAAGTCTCCCGTGATGGTCGCGGGCCTCTCGGGATGGCCGGACGCGGGGGGAGTCTCCTCGCTCTCCGTGGCTTATTTGAGGGATACGTTGAACGCGAGCCTCATCGGGACTATCGAGCTCTCAAGCTTCATCGACCACACCCAGCACAGGCCGATCGTCCTGATCGAGGACGGGGTGATAAAGAGCATCGCGATGCCGGGCTTCGAGGTCTTCTGGGCTATCGCTGGACAGCGCGACCTCATACTCGTCAAGGGGTTCGAGCCCAACAGCGGCTGGGAGAGGTTCGTCGCGGCTCTCTTCGAGCTAGTCGAGACCTTCGGGGTCGATATGGTCGTGACGATCGGCGGTCTCCTCGACCGCATCCCCCACACCAAGCCCGTACGCGTCTCCTTCCTAACCGACAGCCGGGAGATTCACCAGCGGGCCGTGTCTCTCGGGCTCAGGCCCTCCAACTACCAGGGCCCCGCAAGCATACATAGCTACATTATGCATGAGTGCGGGAAGCTTGGGCTGAAGGCGGTCTCAGTCTGGGGGCATGTCCCGAGCTATCTCAACATCTCCAACCCGAGGGTGATCGGGGCCGTTCTTGAGAAGGTGGGGAAGCTCGCGGGAGTGGATTTAGATCTCGACAGGCTCTACTTTGAGGCCTCCCTCTTCGAGGGGAAGCTCGAGAATATGATGGAGCAGGACAGCGAGCTTAGGCGGCTCGTCGAGGCCCTCGAGAGGGAGTTCGACGAAGAGGAGAGGAGGCCGGACTACATCACCTGACCAAGGCAGGGGATGCGGGCGGCGCGATGCTCTTCACGATAATCGGCTGCGGTAAGATGGGGACGTGGTTCGCGGGGAGGCTCCGCTCCACGGGCCACAGCCTACTCCTCCACGACGCTGTGAGGCCGCGGGCCGTCAGACTCGCCAGAAAAGTAGGCGGCGAGGTCCTCGGCTCGATCTCTGAGTCTCCCGAGGAAGCGCCTGCACTCATCGCGTTGCCGGTCTCGGCGACCGGGCCGGTGATCGCGGATCTCGCGCGGGGTGCTGAAAGGCGGCTCAGGATCCTCGAGGTCTCGGCCTTCAAGCGCCCCCTATCGAGGTATGTCAGGTACGCGAGGATGAGGGGGCACCTCGTCGCCTCGATACATCCTCTCTTCGGGCCGGGCCAGCCCGACGACTCCGGCACCGTGACCGTCCACGTGGACAGGGCTTCTAGGGGCGAGGACAGGCTCGTGCGGCTTGTTCTCCCTAGGACCAGGCTGGTGAGGATGAGCGTCGAGGAGCACGACAGGTCCATGCTTCTCGCCCTATCCCTGACTCACTTCATCGGAGTCTCGGCCGGCCTAGCTCTGCACCGTCACATGGCGGGGATGGTTGAGACCAAGAGTATGTCGGCCCTCCTCTCACTTGTCGCCATAGCGTTAAACGAGTCTCGAGGCTTCTACGAGGACTACCCCATGAGGTCGCCCGAGGCCCTCAGAGTCTTCAGGAGCTATTCCCGGATAGTATCGGGCCTGGTGGGGCGGCTTTCTCGCGAGGGGGAATGGTCTGAGGTGGAGGCCGTCATGCAAGGCCTCGTGGAGAGGCTAGGGCTCAGGGATCTATACCGCTCTCTGTATCGTCGCCGTGTAGGAGTGGCTGGGAAAGCCTCATATAGCCGCGCCGGTCGGCGCTAGTCGTGCAGAAGTATCAGCTCCCACCTCTACCATACCAATACAACGCCCTAGAGCCCGTCATATCCGAGCAGATAATGACCCTCCACCACACCAAGCACCACCAGGCATACGTCAACGGCGCCAACGCCGCGCTAGAGAAGATAGAGAAGGCGAGCCGGGGAGAGCTAGCGATTGACATGAGGGCTGTCCTCAGAGACCTGAGCTTCAACCTAGACGGACACAAGCTCCACACAGTCTTCTGGCCCAACATGGCTCCGCCCGGTAAGGGTGGGGGGAAGCCTGGAGGCTCGATCGCAGACCGTATCGACAAGGAGTTCGGCGGGTTCGACAGCTTCAAGAAGCTCTTCGGCGACGCTGCCAAGACGGTCGAGGGCGCCGGCTGGGCCCTCCTCCTCTACGACTCCGAGACCGATAGGCTGGTCATGACTCAGATCGAGAAGCAGAACCTGATGCACCTGGCCCAGCTCCCCATACTCCTCTCCCTCGACGTCTGGGAGCACGCCTACTACCTCCAATACAAGAACGACAGGGCTAGCTACGTCGACGCCTGGTGGCAGGTAGTGAACTGGGACGACGTGGACAAGCGCTTCAGCAAGGCGAGGGTCTAGCCGCCGAGATACTTGACGAGGCCTGTTTGGCCCGCCGTCGCGGCTGCCTCCCTCGCGCTAGTGATCGGAGGATATCTCGGCTACCTCGTCGGGGCTGAGGGCGGGAAGCCGCCACAGACTGTCACGGAGACCACGACCCTCACCCAAACCTCGGTCACAACCACGACGGTCAGCCTCCCTCCACGGCCCCCGCCCGGCTACGCTATCGTCCTCATAAGGGGCGCCGTGGTCTACGCCGAGCTCCCCAAGACGGATGAGGAGTTCGCCAGGGGCCTCTCCGGCAGGGAGGGTCTCGGGGAGGGGAGGGGGATGCTCTTCGTCTTCGAGCGGGAGGGGCTCCACTCCTTCTGGATGTACGGGATGAGGTTCAGCATCGACATAATATGGATAGACTCGAGCGGGAGGATTGTCCACGTAGTCGAGGGCGCCGAGCCATGCGCCGGGGGCGAATGCGTCATCTACACCCCTCCCCAGCCCGCCAGGTTTGTCCTTGAGGTCCCCGCCGGGTTCGCGTCGCGGCACGGCGTCTCGTTGGGCGCCATCGCCGAGATCTATCTCGAGGCGACGGAAGGGTAAACCCTAAATTATCTGTCCGCGGCCATGGTCCTCGATGAGGCTCTACGAGTACGAGGCCTACGAGCTCTTCAGGGAGCACGGCATCCCTGTCCCTAAGTTCAAGGTTGTGGAGAAGCCTGAGGAGGCGGAGGAGGCTGTAGAAGAAATAGGCCGCCCGGTAGTCCTCAAGGCCCAGGTCCTGGTGGGGGGTAGGGGTCGTGCCGGCGGGGTCAGGAGGGCTGGGACGCCGTCTGAGGCGAGGCGGCTTGCTGGCGAGATGCTGGGAGCGGAGTTGAGGGGCGAGAGGGTCGCGAGGCTGCTCGTCGCCGAGGCCGTGGAGCCCGCGGCGGAGCTCTACCTCTCCTGCGTAGTGGACAGGCCTAGCAACTCCCACGCCATCCTCGCCTCAAGGCTCGGCGGCGTCGATGTGGAGGAGCTGCTGAAGAGCCACCCCGAGAGGCTCGTCAAGACCCTGGTGGACCCGATAGTGGGGTTGCGGGATTGGCAGCTCCGTGAACTCGCGAAGGGGCTTGGGCTCGAGGCAGAGCGGTCGCAGAGGTTCATGGATATCTGTCGGAGGCTCTGGAGCCTTTACGAGAGTTACTACTGCGACCTCGCCGAGATCAACCCCCTCGCACTCCTACCCGACGGCGGCTTCATGGCCCTCGACGCCAAGGTCATGGTCGACGACAACGCCGCACGGCTCTACGGCTCAAGAATCCGAGCAGGGGAGGATGAGGCCTCGAGGTACAGGCTCAACTACGTCGAGCTGGACGGGGAGGTCGGGATCATCTGCAACGGCGCCGGGCTGACCATGGCGACGATGGACCTGGTCCACATGCTGGGCGCTAGGCCCGCATGCTTCCTAGACCTTGGGGGAGGAGCCACGCCCGAGCAGGTCCACCAAGCCCTAAGGATCGCGCTAGGGAAGAGTGGTGTTAGGGTCGTGCTGATAAACGTGCTGGCCGGCATAACGAGGTGCGACGAGGTTGCCGAGGGGATAGTCAGGGCGGTCGACACACTCGGGGTCCACCCCTCCAAGCTCGTCGTCAGGCTCGTCGGGACCCGCCAGGAGGAGGGCTGGAGGATCCTCGAGCAAAGGGGGATAAGCAGCCTACGGACCATGGAGGAGGCGGCGAGACGGGCCGTGTCACTCGTGGCCGGGAAGGCCTAGCCCTACCGCGGACTCGCTAAGGCCACTATGTCCAGCCCCCGGTCGTTAACCCTGGGCTGCCGTCGTAGTCTCCTGCCGCTCTGGAGTCTCGGCCTGCCTTGCGGCGGCTCGTCTCAGCCCTTCGCGGAAGGTCGCCAAGCCCGCTAGGACTACTGGGCTGGCGAAGATGCAGAGTAGCAGGTTGAGCGAGATGGCGCCTAAGACCTCGGCCTCCAGCCACCTCACCACAGGAGAGGCCGCCTGGCCCAGCGCCACAAGCCCTACGGCTAGGAAGGTGGGCGCTACCCCGACAGCCATCCCGATACCGATTGTGAGGAGCCCCGCTGTGACCCTGTCCATGCTCCGTCGAGGGACGGCCCGCGCCGTCCCGATAAAAGCATGCGCGGCAAACTCTCCCGCGGGAATGCCCGAGTAGTACAGGGCCATTACCCTGGGCGGCTAGACGCCCAGGTGGAGCTCGTCCGAGGGTACCCCCGCCGCGTGGAAGACCTCCTCTGGCCTGAAGCCGGGCTTGAGAAGGCGGTAACGCTCGTAGAAGACGCTCCTCACCCTCTCGACTCCTCGGAAGAGCTCCTCCATCGAGTCGTAAAACCCGCGCATCCGACGGTACCTGAGCCTCCCGCCCCTCTCCTCAGCTATGATGCAGGTGACGCTCCCGCCCGCCTTATCGTAGCCCGGCACCCCGCTCCTCCCGCTACTCCGCGCCCGCGCCTCTACCAAGAGGTACACCGACCTTGCTGGCACTTGGTCGCCGAAGGAGAGTGCGAGGCTGAAGCCGCAGACCCCGAACTTCTGGTATATTCGCCTCTCCATAGGGTAGTGCCTGAGGGTCGCGAGCCCGACCAGGTTGGGGTCCTGGAGGAGCTTTACGATCTCGTTCGTTATCTTATCTATCGGCATTACGGCTCAACCTGTCTAGTGGGGTCCCGGCAGAATATATGTTTGGGCGGCCCGGCCCGTTCACATATTCATAAATAGGCTTGTTAGATGTTAGGAGAGGCATTGAAGAGGCTGGACGAAATCGATGTGAAGCTATTAAAGGCCCTGACGAGCGACGGGAGAGCATCCTACAGGGAGCTGGCCAAGAGGCTAGGGATATCGGTCGCGACCGTGGCCTACAGGCTTGCAAGGCTCCAGCGGGGCGGGATCATAAAGGGCTTCACCGCGGTCCTAGACCACGCCGCCCTCGGCTACGAGATCACCGCCGTGATAGGGATCGTGATAAGGGAGGGTAAGCTCCTCGAGGTCCAGAAGGAGATAGCCAAGGACCCCAACGTCCTTGCGGTCTATGACGTGACGGGCGAGATCGATTCGATCGTTATCGCTAGGTTTAGGGACCGGCATGAACTGAGCCAGTTCGTGAAGCGGGTCCTGGGGATGCAGTACGTCGAGAGGACCGCCACCCACATAGTCCTCGAGGTGGTCAAGGAGTCCCTCACAACACCCCTCTCGATTGAGTAAGCTAAGCCGCGAAGGTGTCTCAGGAGCGCCTGGCCCTGGCTAATCCGCTCCCGACGGTCTTTCGGCGCGCGCCGCCCCCTCCATCCCTCTCCCTCCGCCAGAGGGGCATCTCGTTGAGACGCACAACCCTCGCATAGAAGTACTTCATCTCGCTGACCGAGTCGACGAAGGCGGCCTCCTCCCTTCCGTTCTGGGTCATGTATCTGAGGAACCCCCCCGAAGGATCCTCCCCTCTCTCCACGTATAGGAAGACCGGGAGCGCGTTCACGTCATAGTAGTCGAAGACGGGGGTGATCACTCCTAGGATCGACGCGTCTTTATCCCTGAAGGACCAGATCGGGGGCGAGGCGCCTTCCTCGGCCAGTATCAGCATCGTCCTGATCAGCACGTTCATGTTCCTCGCCCTCGTCATGACCGGCATCGCGCCGGGCTCCACGCTCCTTGTCTTGAGAGCCCGCAGGATGAATTCGGGGGGCGACTCGATATCCATTATGGCCCCGTAGACGTATCGCGGGTCCTCGCCCGAGTTGCTAAAGAATGCCTCCTCCTGGCCAATACTGCGGTAGGCCAGGAAAGCCTTTGGCTCCTCACCGCCCTCCAGCCTCGCGTAGCAGAAGAGGGGGAGGTTCCCTTTCCAGTAAGGGATCAGGAAAAGGCTCCCCACTATCCTCTCGCCGTTCAGGGTGAAGCTCCAGAAGAGCCCGTCAGGATCGGGCCTATTCAGGACCAGCCTTGCGAGGTTCTTCAGGTCGACCACCGCGACCGGTATAGGGGGGCGGACCCTCTTGGAGCCGAGCGTCATCGTCAACACCCATCCCCCCGTCTCACTATTTAAGCGGTTTTTCGTCAAGCGTGGCTAGGGGCCGGCCCGCCCACGAGATATAAAGACACGCCTCCACCGGAAGAGGAGCTATGAGGATATTTTCCCGGGAGCGGTGGCGGAATATCCGTATAAGCATCCACCCCAGATGAACTCGGGGGTGATTGGGGAGTTGCCGAGGAGGGCGGTGCTGGTTGGGAGGTTCCAGCCATTCCACCTCGGCCACCTCTCGGCCGTGAGGGAGATTCTCTCCGAGTTTGATGAGGCCGTGCTAGCCATCGGGAGCAGCCAGTTCAGCCACACGGCTGACAACCCCTTCACTGCCGGCGAGAGGATCGAGATGGCCAGGCGCGCATTAGCCGAGGCGGGCGTAGACCTCTCAAGGATCGTCACGGTGACGGTGCCGGATATAGGGGAGCACGCCCTCTGGGTCTCGCGGCTTGTCTCCATGTGTCCCCGGTTCGAGGTCGCCTACACCAACAACCCGTTTGTGAGGCTCCTACTCGAGGAGCGCGGAATAAGGACGCGCGAGGCCACACTCCTTAGGAGAGAGGCCGTCAGCGCGACAAACATAAGGAGGATGATGGCGGAGGGCGGCGACTGGTCCGCCCTGCTCCCACCGAGCGTCGCCGGGTTCATCAGGGAGATCGGGGGGGTCGAGAGGGTCAAGATAGCGAGAAGCAGCGGGACGAGCACCGTGGTGAGGTGAACGCCCTGGCCCAGCTAGTCCTGGTCAAGCTGGAGGGTCTGGAGAGTCTCGCGGAGCACGTCGCCTACGAGCTCTCCGAATATCTCGCGCCCTACGGAGGATTCGCCCTACCACAGAGGGACGGCGTCGCGGTGGATCTCTCCCTTGCCTGGCCCCAGTTGGAGGCAGAGAACATAGCCGAGGCGCTGAGGCTTGTCCTCCGCAGGATGGAGCTTGACGGAGCCTACGTGATGGAGATCGCCGCCGGCGCGATCCACGTGAGGGCAACATCGATCGAGAGGGCCCGGAGGGCCCTGGACAGCCATAGGAGCCGCGCGGGGGTCGAGGTCTGCCCCCACTGCGGATACACAACCCCCTACCCCGAGCTAATGCGGGAGCACATCAAGATTCATTACCTCCTCTAGCAATTTATCCAAGAGCCTCTCCGGTGAAGTTTGATGCAGCAGATCGACTGCGACGTGGTCGTCATAGGCGGGGGCTTAGCGGGTCTACGGGCGGCTATAGAGGCCGCGAAGACGGGCAAAGGACGGCTCACGATAGCCCTCGTCTCTAAGACCCATCCCATGAGGAGCCACAGTGTCTCGGCTGAAGGCGGGACCGCGGCGGTCCTCTACCCGGAGGAGGGTGACTCCTTTGAGTCCCATATGTGGGATACGGTGAAGGGGAGCGACTTCCTGGCCGACCAGCCGGTGGTGGAGAGGTTCGTGAACGAGGCTCCCCGCGAGATCATCCAGCTCGAGCACTGGGGGATGCCTTGGGCGAGGAGGAGTGATGGCAGGATCGCCCAGCGGCTCTTCGGCGGGCAGAGCTATCCGAGGGCATGCTACGCGGAGGACAGGGTCGGGTTCTTCGAGATGAGCACCCTCTACGACACCTCGCAGCGCTTCGACGAGATCAAGATCTACGACGAGTGGTTCATGACCTCCATCATCAGAAGCAACGGAAGGTTCGGAGGCATAGTCGCCTTCAGCCTCAAGACTGGCGAGGCCGGGGTCTTCAGGGCTAAGGCGGGGGTTCTGGCGACAGGCGGCGCAGGACGGGTCTACGGCTTCGCGAGCTTCGGGCACAGCTCAACGCCTGACGGCTACGCCGCGGCCTTGAGAGCCCGTCTACCCTTGATGGATATGGAGTTCGTGCAGTTCCACCCTACCGGGTTGGTGCCGAGCGGCATCCTGATCACCGAGGCCTCTAGGGGTGAGGGCGGGATCCTGAGGAACTCGCGGGGCGAGAGGTTCATGGAGCGGTACGCCCCCAAGGCTAAGGACCTAGCGCCGAGGGATATCGTCGCTCGCGCCATGATAACCGAGATACGGGAGGGGAGGGGGTTCAAGACCGAGGATGGACAGGACTACCTCCACCTAGACCTCACGGTCATCGAGCCTGAGGTCATAAAGAAGAGGCTGACAAGTATAAGGGAGATCTGTCTCAAGAACGCCGGGATCGACCCGATCAGCGAGCCCATATCCGTTAGGCCCGTTGCCCACTACTTCATGGGGGGCGTCTCAGCGGATCTCGAGGGAGCGACGGAGCTCCCCGGGCTCTGGGTTGCGGGGGAGGTCGCCTGCAACGGTCTAAACGGGGCGAACAGGCTTGGGTCAAACTCGACGACCGAGTGCCTCGTCTGGGGGAGGATCACGGGTGCTCATGCCGCGAGGTTTGCGCTCGAGCACGACGCCGCCGATATCCCGCGCGAGGTGGTGGAGAGGGAGGAGAAGCGTATCATGGACAAGCTCCTAGGCCCGGCCCCGAGGGTCAACCCCTACGAAGTAAAGCAGGAGGTACAGAAGATCATGGAAGAGCACTTCCACGCCTTCAGGGATCAGAGGATTATGGAGGAGGGTCTCAGGAGGCTGAGGGCCCTGAAGGAGGGACTGGAGCTCGGCGTGGCCGACAAGAGCAGGTACTACAACACCAACCTCATGAACGTCCTCGAGATCGAGGGAATGCTAGACGTCTGCGAGGCGATAGGCGTCGCCGCCCTGATCAGGACCGAGAGCAGGGGCGCCCACGCCCGGGTCGACTACCCCTCGAGGGACGACTCGAACTGGCTCAGGCACATCCTTCTCTACAGGTTCGAGGAAGGGTTGGAGCCCGCCTACCGGGATGTCTCGATCACGAGATACCAGCCTGCTACGAGGCAGTACTAGCTGAGCTCCCACCTCACCGGTATGAATCTAGCCCTACGCGAGGAGCCCGCGGGCGGCGAACCCACTATGGATACCCTGTAGCCACAGTTTGGGCACCGGTTGTCCCGCCCCAGACGCCACTCAACTATGTCGAACCCCATCCTCTTGACGACCACGACGCCGCAGCCGGGGCAGTAGGTATGCTCGTAGGGATGGCCTGGGACGTTCCCCACGTAGACGTACCTCATCCCCTCCTCCTTCGCCACCCTGTAGTGGGCCTCCAGGGTCTCGACAGGCGTCCAGGGGAGGTGCATCAGCTTGTAGTCGGGGTGGAACCGGAGGAAGTGTATCGGCGTGTCGGGGCCGAGGTTATCGTGGACCCACCTCACCAGCCTCCTAGCCTCCTGGAGGCTGTCCCCGATCTGGGGGACTACGAGGTCGGTGATCTCTACGTGTATCCTCGTCTTGTCCCTCATCTCGAGGAGAGTCTGATAGATCGGCTCCACATCCGGGATCCCCACATACCTCCTCACGAAGCTCCTCTCACCGTTCCCCTTGAAGTCGACCGTCGCCGCGTCTAGGAAGCCCGAGGCCATTTTTACTGCCTCGGGGGTCCAGTAGCCGTTGGTGACGAATACGTTGAAGAGGCCCCTCCGCCTCGCCTCAGCCCCCACGTCCCTCGCGAACTCCATGAATATCGTCGGCTCGTTGTAGGTGTAGGCTATGCCATGGGAGCCGTATCTCTGGGCATGGTCGACGACGGCCTCGGGGGAGACCTCCAGGCCCTCGATCTTCCTCCTCTGGCTTATGTCAAAGTTCTGGCAATAGGCGCAGAGCCAGTTGCAGCCCGTCGTGGCGATGCTGAAGATCTTCGTCCCAGGCATGTAGTGCGTCACAGGCTTCTTCTCGATCGGGTCGACATGGCTCGCGATCACCCTCCCATAGACGTAGAGGTATAGCTTGCCACTATGCGCGCCCCGGACGCCGCAGAGCCCCACCTGGCCCTCCGAGAGGAGGCAGAGCCTGGCGCAGGCGGTACACCTCGTCCTCCCGCGCTCCTCTCTCCAGAGCTCCGCCAAGCGTCCGGGTATAGACATTTCTGAGCCTCCACTATTCTACCGGCCGGCCGGAGCTTTAAGTCTTCACCGAGGAACCAGTCACGCTCAGATTTTCTCTAGGTCTTGGCGAGCCTCAGGAAGTTCTTGAGGATCTTCCTACCCGTGGGGCCCGACTTCTCTGGGTGGAACTGGGTGCCGAAGAGGTTTGCGGAGCCGACAACCGAGGGGAACTCGTCGCCCCCGTAGTTTGTGAGGGCCAGGACCACCGACTCCTCGGCGGGTCGGGGGGCGTAGGAGTGCATAAAGTAGACCCACTCGCCCGGCTCTACTCCCTCAAGTATGGGGACATTTCTAACGGGTATGATGGTGTTCCAGCCCATGTGGGGTATCTTCCCCCGGGCCCCCAGTAGCCTGACCTTCCCTCCGTAGAGCCCGAGGCCCCGGCCCGGCCCCTCCTCGCTCTCCTCGAAGAGGATCTGCATCCCGAGACATATCCCGAGAAAGGGCCTCCCGCTCCTAGCAAAGTCTATCAGCTCCTCCCTCAGCCCCTCCAGCCTCGCCGCCGCCTCACTGAAGTTCCCAACACCTGGAAATACTAGGGCGTCGATCTCTCGACCCGGCCTGTGCTCGACGAGGGGCTCGGCGCCGAGTCTCGCCAAAGCTGCCCGGATGCTGAAGAGGTTGCTGAGTCCGAGGTCCAAGATCCCTACCCGCGTCATCCTAAATCACTCCCTTGGAGCTTGGGGGCCCCCTCCTCCTCGGGTCCGGCGACCACGCGCTCCTGAGGGCTAGGGCGAGCGCCTTGACCGCCGCCTCAACCCTGTGGTGGTCGTTGACGCCGTAGCGGACGTTAACGTGTATCACAGCGGGTATCGACTGTGCGAGGGACTGGAGGAAGTGGTCTATGTCCTCCGAGGCCATGTCCTCGACCCTGCTGCCCATGAGGCCGATCCTGATATTGGCGTGGGCCCTCCGGACCAGGTCGACTGAAGCCTCTGCCAGCGCCTCGTCCATGGGGACTACTGCGAATCCGAACCGCGCCAGGCCCTCCCTCCCGCCTAGGGCCCTCCCGATGGCCTCTCCGAGGCAGATGGCGAGGTCCTCGACTCCGTGGTGCTTGAGGTCCCACTCCGCGCTTACGGAGAGGTCGGCGAGGCTGTGATAGGCGAGCAGCCCGAGAATGTGGTCTAGAAACTTTATCCCGGTCGAGCCCTCCAGCCTACCCTCTCCCTCGAGCCGGGCCAAGACCCTTACCCGCGTCTCGCCCGTCGCTCGCGAGACCTCCGCCTCCCGCCTCATCAAGACTAGCTGAACACCTCGAGGACCCTAACGACGGAGTCCGGCGAATAGCTTATCGCGTCGGAGCGCAGCGAGGCGAAGAAGTCCCGCGTCTTCTCCTTGTCGGGGGAGAGGCCGTAGACCGCCATGAAGAGGGTCTTCAGGCCGTACTTCTCGGCGCTCCTCGCCATGAAGAGGTCCTCCGCTGAGTTTCCTAGGTAGAGGCTGTAAGAGGAGCCTCCTAGGCCCTCGACCGCCTTCACTATCCCGTAGGGGCTGGGCTTCTTCACCACCTCCCCAACCTTCCTCTGCTCGTCGGCGAGGAAGACGTTGGCGGCGGGGTTGAAGAATCGCATCAGGTCCCCCAGCACTATCTCGGTCGAGACCCTGTCCCTTCCGCTCACGATCCCCAGCCTCGAGCCAAGCCTCTCCGAGAGCCGGATAAACGTCTCGCGCTTCACGTTGAGCACCTCCTTGAGGTATAGGCCGGGGCCGAGATCGAAGTAGGGGCCTCGCCCGAAGATCTTCTTAACGTTCACGGGCCCGTAGTAGAGGTCGGAGAAGACGGTCTCTACGAGCCCCTGGCCGTACCTGCCAGGCTTCCCGATCACCCTCTCGAAGACCCTGGCGGCTTCCCCTAGGCCCGAGTCCGTAGCGAGACCCATTAACACTGATGCGAGGTCCTCGACGCTCAGGACCTGCCTGCCCGTCGCCTTCATGGCGAGCGAGACCACCTGCTCGAGGGGCGGTGGGTTGATAGAACTCACCCTCTTCAGGTAGCCGCGTCTGAGGCTTGTTCTCTGGGAGACCCTTGTGAGGAGGCTCTTGGGGTCTGTGTCGGGCTCGATCTCCTTCTCGGCCTCGAGGATCAGCTCGGCCGCGGAGTGTTCTAGGCCGGTGAATATCCAGAGCGAAAGTATGTAGGCGGTGTCCGTGTCGTTGTTGAAGCCTCCAGTAGCCCTGAGGAGGTAGATGCTCTCGGGCCTTATCAGGCCCTCGCCGATCTCGACGCTCAGGAGCCTGCTGAAGAGGAACTCCACCGTCTCCACGATCGCCTTGTCGTAAGACTCCCTCGTGTCTATGAGGACCCCGTCGCAGTCGAAGAGTACGGTATCGACGTTTCCGAACAGGCGTCTCGCGTTTCTCAGGACGAGTGTGTCCGAGTCCCCGGAGACCTTTACGTACTCAGCCCTCTCCATGACCCACCGACCTCCTAAGCGCCTCGAGATGGAGAGGAAGCCCTTCCGCAGCGATCAGGGGCCCCATCCGAAGATACGCGGTCTTCAAACCATCCTTATCAGCCTTGACGTAGGGCACCAGCCTGACGTAGTCGAGGACGGATAAACCCCCGCGGAGCCTAGCGGCGCCGCCAGTGGGGAGAACATGGCTCGGCCCAGCGAAGTAGTCAAGGTAAGCGCTGGAGGCTCGGCGACCGTAACTGATGACTCCCGCCGCCTTGAAGAGCTTCAACACCCTCCCGCCGACCCTCGCGTAGACGAGCAGGTGCTCGGGCGCCAGCCTGTTAGTGAAGGATGCGGCGGCCTCCAGGCTCTCGGCGACGCAGATAAACCCCCGCTCCATGATCGACCTCCTGGCATGGGCGTTCTCCGGGAGCCCAGAGACCATGCGCTCCAAGGCCTTAAGAAGCATCTCTCCCGCCTCACGGTCCGTGGCGACCGCCCCCACCAGGGTGTCTGGGCTGTGCTCTGCCTGTGCGAGCAGCTCGTACCCCGCCTGCTCTATCGGCGAGCCGGAGTCTATGACGACGACCAGCTCCGTGGGGCCGGCCGCGAAATCAACCCCCACATCCCACGCCACAAGCCGCTTAGCCTCCTGTACAAACAGGTTGCCAGGCCCGACGACCTTCTCCACCGGCCTGACGCTCTCGGTACCGTAAGCGAGGGCCGCGACGGCCTGCGCCCCACCAGCCCAAAGAACCTCGCCAAACCCCGCCACATAAGCCGCCGCGAGGACCACGCCCCTGCCGCGCGCATCTTTCCGGGGAGGCGTCGCGAGGACGAGCCTCCCAACACCAGCAACCAGCCCTGGGACGCCGAGCATCAGGATGGTGCTCGGGTAGGTTGCGAGGCCTCCGGGAGAGTAGCCGCCGATAGACTCGAGGGGGACTGGCCTCAGCTTGATGTGGCAACCGCCGAGCCGCGTCTCGACTCTGAGCCGTGATAGGAGACGGCTTTCATAAGCTTCGATCCTTCTCCGGAGCGTGAGGAGAGCCGACCTGGTCTTGCCGTCGAGCGCCTCAAAGGCCTCCCGCGCCTCCTCCCTCGACGAGACAAGCTCGCTCCTCTCAAGTGCTACACCGTCCAGCTCAGAGGCAAGCTCCACGAGAGCTGCGTCCCCTCTCCGCCTCACCTCATCCACTATCCTGAGAGTAGCTTCACGGATGTCTGGGGGTGATGCCGCGGATCTCCTAACCTCGTCCGCAACGGCTACCGCGTTACTGAGGCCGATGCTTACCACTCTCACGCTCGATCTCCTCGAGGGGAAGGATGAGCTGCGGCTCGTGGGCCACCAACCCCTGGGCCAGCCTCCTGATCCTCGGGAGGATCCTGTAGAGCTCGGACTTCTCGATCACGGTGTTCACGGCGTACCATCCGGGGGTCGAGAGCTTGTTTATGGTCGGAGCCTTCAGGGCCGGGAGAGAGGCGAGAAGCTCCTCTAGGTTCTCCTCCCTCACGTTGAGGAAGATGTGGAGCCTCTTATTCGACTCGATCACGCCGCTCAGCATCGTCAGTATGTCCAGGATCTTCTCCCTCTTCCATTCGTCCCCCAAAGCTTTAGGGTTAGCGACGAGGAGAGCCGAGCTCTCCATGATCTCCTCCACAACAGCTAGGCTGTTCTGCTCGAGCGTCCTCCCGGTCTCCGTGTTGTCGACGATCGCGTCGGCTGCGAGGGGCGGCTTGGCTTCGGTCGCTCCGAAGGAGAGGAGTATCGAGACATCGGGGTTCTCCCCCGTCCTGTACCACGGCGTAATTATCATGGGCGTCTTTGAGCCGTACCGCTCCCTATAGACCCTCGACCCCATCAAGAGCCGCCTCGAGATGTTGAGATACTCTGTCGCAACCCTCACCCTACCCTTCTCCTCTAGGGACCGCTCAAGAAATTCGTCAAGGCTCCTGTAGCGGCCGTTCCTCGGCGCGGCGAGGACAAGCTTGACCCTGCCGAACTCAAGGTCCCTCAGGACCTCCACGTCCACACCGGTCTCGCGGACCCAGTCCAGCCCCGTTATCCCCAAGTCGTAGAGGCCCTCGGCGATGTAGACCGGGATCTCCTGAGGCCTCAGCATCCTCAGGTCAATATCCTCGTCGCTTATCCGCGGGCTGTAGCTACGGTCGGCGCCCTCGACACGGTAGAAGGCCCGCTCGAGCAGCTCGAGCGACCCCTTCTCGAGCGACCCCTTAGGTAACACGAATCTGAGTCTTCCAGCCAACCCTACAACTCAGCCAAGAGCCTAAACTAATAAATGATGACTACTAATCGTCCCCCTAGGCCTGCGCCCTCCACACTGGGTTGGTTCCCTCACTACCTCTCCTCAGCCCAGAGCTCCCGCCTGAGAAGATCCCTTACAGCCGCCCTAAGGATCGCGGAACGGCTCGGGTAGACTTTCTTCTTAATCAGCTCGTCCATCCCCTGTATCAGAGCCTCGGGAAGCTTAACACTTATCAGCTTCATAGCGGTAACGAAAGTATTTTGCGAGCTTGGATAAAGATTTTATGCAAAAATTCACTCGGATAATACGTGAGAAATTTTTCGGCACTATCCCATGGCGCCTCCTGCCCGCCTGAAACGCCGGAAGGGTATATAAGTAGGACTAGTTTAATCTGAGGCGGGTGGAGATATTATGGCGTCCATTCCAGGTAGTGCGGGTACTGTGCCCGTTATCATTCTGAGGGAGGGCACGCAGAGGACTAGGGGAAGGGAGGCGCAGTCTTCGGCGATAATGGTGGCGAAGGTCATCGCGGAGACTATGAGGACCTCTTTGGGGCCGAGAGGCATGGACAAGATGCTGGTCGACAGCTTCGGAGACATAGTGATCACCAACGACGGCGCAACTATCTTGAAGGAGATGGATGTTGAGCACCCAGTCGCGAAGATGCTCGTGGAGGTGGCGAAGGCCCAGGACGAGGAGGTGGGTGACGGCACGACGACCGCCGTAGTCCTCGCGGGGGAGCTACTGGCCAGGGCTGAGGAGCTCATCGAGAAAGAGGTTCACCCCTCGATCGTGATAGAGGGGTACAGGAAAGCCGCACGCGAGGCCATAAACATACTCGACAACATCGCAGCGGCGGTAGATCCCACGGACAAGGCGGGGCTTGTTAGGATCGCTAGAAGCGCCCTCGTGAGCAAGCTAATCAGCGAATACGCCGACTTCATCGCAGGCCTAGTCGTGGATGCCGTTCTGAAAGTCGCGGAGAAGGCAGACGGCCAGTGGAGGATTGACCTTGACGACATCAAGCTGGAGAAGAAGGAGTACGGCTCCATACTTGACTCGAGGCTCATCGAGGGCGTGGTCCTCGACAAAGAGATCGTCCACCCCGATATGCCGAAGCTCTTGAGGAACCCCAAGATAGCGCTCCTCGACGCAGGGCTAGAGATCGAGAAGACCGAGTTCGACGCCAAGCTCAACATAGAGACACCCGAGCAGATGAGGGCCTTCATGGAGCAGGAGGAGAGGATGCTCAAGGACATGGTTGAGAAGATAGCTGCGACAGGCGCGAACGTCGTCCTATGCCAGAAGGGGATCGACGACCTAGCCCAGCACTTCCTAGCCAGGAAAGGAATCGTCGCCGTTAGGAGGATTAAGAAGAGCGACATGGACAAGCTCGCCAAGGCGACCGGAGGCAGGATCGTCTCGAGGGTTGAGGAGCTGACGCCCGCAGACCTCGGGGCAGCGGAGCTCCTCGAGGAGAGGCGGGTAGGGGAGGATAAGATGGTCTTCATAGAGGGCTGCAAGAACCCTAAGTCGGTCTCGATACTGATCCATGGAGGGACCCAGAGGATCGTGGACGAGGCGGAGAGATCCTTCAAAGATGCGATCAACGTCGTAAAGGACATTCTACTCGAGCCGAAAATAGTTGCTGGAGGTGGAGCGCCGGAGCTCGAGCTGGCGCTCAGGCTGAGGGATTTCGCGAAGACGCTCCCGGGCAAGGAGCAGCTGGCCGTCGAGAAGTTCGCCGAAGCCCTCGAAAGGGTGCCCATGCAACTAGCGGAGAACGCTGGTTTAGACCCTATCGAGAGCATCGTCAGCCTGAGATCCGCCCACAAGGAGGGCAGGAGGTGGGACGGCGTCAACGTCCTCGCATACTCGCTGGGAGACATGTGGGCTGAGAAGGTCTTTGAGCCTCTCGTGGTGAAGAAGCAGGTCATAAAGTCCTCGGTCGAGGCGGCCTGCATGATACTCAAGATAGATGACATAATCGCGGCGTCGAAGCTCTCGGAGAGGGAGGCCAAGAAAGAGTCTAAGAGAGAGGAGGAAGAGGGCGAGTCCACCCCATCGTTCGACTAGACTCGGGATCATGTGGATTACGAAGAGGCTTACAAAGTACGAGATCACCAAGATTATAGGGGGTAGGGCCCTCCAGCTAAGCCTCGGGGCATTCCCCCTCGTCGAGCCTAGGGAATGGGACACTGCCTTCGAGATCGCGAAGCGGGAGCTGGAGGCAGGAGTCCTTCCGGTTATCGTGCGGAGGCATCTCCCTAGCGGAGGATATGTCGACATCTCGCTGAGGGAGATAGTTCGGGAGGAGAGACTCGTAATCTAGCCTCAGGGCCATCTCTAGATATTTTTGCGGTCCTACTGCAATCGTTTCTAGCTCCATGCTTTTTAGCTACCCCGATTGGCCATAGCTCCTAGGCGTGTTTAGGTCGGGGGCTATCTCGCTGGGTCCTGGGAGCGTCCATATAAACAGGAGGCTTTACGGCGAGGTCTCGGCTAGGCTCCCCCCGATCGTCGACTCCTTCATAGGGTATTTCGGGAGCTCCGAGTTCATCGAGCTGGTTGGGAGTCCTTGGCCCTTCAGCGTCCTCTGCGAATCCGTTGACCTGAAGAGCAGCGACGCCGGAAACATCGCCCTACTTGTGTCAGCCCTGATGGACGGGCTCAGGAGGGAGTGGGGGATATTCGTGGCCGGAGGCCTCTACAACAAGAGGTTTACTGTCCCAAAGATGGTTGAGCGGGCGGCAACCCAGATGGGGCTCTCAGAGGCCCAGGCCGCCTGGCTGAAGTACTCAAGCAGGATGGCCGCAAAGGTAGACGATGTGGCTGTTCAAGACGGCTACAAGCTCTGGCTCCACGTGATAGTCTTCGACGCAGAGAGATGGGCGGTCATACAGCTAGCCTCAAAGGCCGGGTTCCACAGACTATACCACTGGCACTCTGGGAGGCTCCAGGACAGGAGGTTCACACTCGAGCCCCACACCGGCATCCTCTCAGAAGCTATAAGCCCCTACGTGCTCGACTTCACGGCGAGGGAGAACCTCGACCTCCAGAAGGGCTGCGTCGAGGTGGTGGCTTACCCGGTCTCCCGTCTCAAGGCATTTAAGGCGAGGCTCATGCGAGGCCAGACCGTCCTGACGGACTTCAGAGAGGGCTCCTTCAGCGGGGAGGTCAATCCTCTCGAGGCGCCCGTCAAGATCAGCTGGTCGGTGATAGCGAAGATCTCGGGGAATACGTACTCGAGTTTCGAGGAGCTCCTGGCCGTGAAGGGGGTGGGCTCCGAGACCCTTAGGTTTCTGGCACTCTGTAGCCACAGGTACCTGGGCATAGAGCCGCATTTACAGGATAAGGCTCAGCTCTTCGAGTCGGCGCCCGATCAGCTCAGAAAGGATAGGAGGGCTATACAGGTCGCCTGGGACCTCTTAGAAGCCATCAGATATTCGCAGATCCCGGTGGATATGAGGCGCGCAACACTCTCGAGGCTCGAGGCCCTCTTGGAGCCGACTTCCTGAAGCTTCGCGTCTGTAGCGACGCGGTTATAGAAGGCCCAGCATCTCGCGGGCCTCCTCCGTCATCCTGTCAGGAGTCCAAGGCGGGTCGAAGACAAGGTCGACGTCAACCTTAGTGACGCCGGGGCACATAGTCTTGACGGCCTCCTTGACCTGCTCGACCAAGAAGAATCCGACGGGGCAGCCCGGCGCCGTGAGGGTCATCTTGACGTAGACCGAGTTGTCCTCCCTTATCTGGAGGTCATAGATGAGGCCTAGGTCCACGATGTTCACCGGTATCTCGGGGTCGTAGCACATCCTGAGGGCCTTTAAGACCTCCTCCTCGCTCGGCTTCACCAACTAGTCTCCCTGCACGATTTTATCAGCCGGGTGACTTTTAAATCTGCCCCATAGACACGGCTCCGCGGTCAGCCCGATGAGAGGCGGTGGCAACCCATGACTACGCTCGAGGCGGCGGTGGCCCTCCTGGCAGGGTTCATGGTCTCTGCAGGCTCAGCCGTCTGGTTATGGGTCATAGCGCGCACCCTCTCTACATTTCGGGGCCTCGCGAGGCTAGAGAAAAGATGTGTTCAAGCCGATCGACGCGTCTCAGTAGTCATACCGGGTCGTAACGTGGAGAGGTGGGTGGAGAGGTGCCTCGGCTCGGTTCTCGCCCAGAGGAACGTGGAGCTGGAGGTGATCTTCGTGGACGACTCCTCAACTGACGCGACGAGCAGGATAGTCGCCTCCGAGTTCGCGTGCCGCGGAGTCCACTACGTGAGGATCAACGATGTCCCGGAGGGGTGGAGGGGCAAGACCTGGGCCCTCAGCAGGGGCTACTCGATGGCTAAAGCCGATACAGTCCTGTTCATGGATGCTGACACGGTTTTGCGCGACGAGTACGTCGTATCAGACGCGGTCTCTGCCCTGAGGGATAGAGACTTGGATGCGCTCTCCCTGAACCCCCGGCTCGACCGCTCCGGGCTCGCCTCAAAAATCATGCTCCCCCTCCTCGAGAACATCTTCTTCTCCATGTTCTCGCCCCTGAGGAACAAAGACCTCGGCGACCCCTTCGCAGTCCTCATTGGCGCCTTCATACTTGTGAGGCGCGAGGCATACGAGGCCGTGGGTGGCCATGCGGGGATAAGGGACAGGATCCTTGACGACAGGGCCCTTGCCCAGCTCCTGAAGTCGAGGTCCTACAGGATAGAGGTGCTCGAGGGCTCCCACAGGCTCTCGGCGGAGTTTGCAGGCAGCTTCAGGGGATATTTTAACTCATTTATCCGTATCGTTGCGGACTACGCAGCCACGAGGGATGTCGGGAGGATACCGCTCTACGTGGCCGGCGCTTTCATTCTCCTGGTCCTGCCCCAGATAGCTCTACCCCTCTCACTCCTTAACGGAAACATAGCGCTCGCCGCAGTCTGCGCCGCGAACCTGGCGCTAAACCTCTCGGCGAACCTCGGCAACATGGTCAAGTCCGGATCACGCAGAGACATGGCGCTCCTCCCACTCACGTTCTTCGCCAACTGGGTCCTCGTCGCCGCGCTGGCGTGGTCCTCCCTCTCGCTGGCCAAGGGGAGCGTGGAGCTTTCCTGGCGAGGGAGGAGGTTAATGGTCAGGCCGCGGGGGCTTCCGTAGGTATAGTATGCTCTCCCGAGCTGCGCCTATTCTGTGTGTCCTGCCGCTCGTGGCGACCCTCTTCCCCACCACCCTCAGACGCTCCAACTCGAACCCGAGCCCCGCGGCCAGCTCGGCCAGAATCTTGTCGCTCTCCACGACCATCCCCGGATAGACGCCGCCCGCCACCACCACCGCCGCGCGGCCACCCGGCTTAAGGACCCTGAGCATCTCGGCGAGGGCGCTCTCCAAGTCCCTGAAGTAGAGGACGGCGGAGTCTGGCAGGTCCTCGTGGCCTGGGAGGGGCTCGGGGGGTCTCTTGGGGATGAGTCCTATGTAGGACCTTACGAGGTCCTCAGGGGTCTTTCCGAAGAAGAGCTCCAGCTCGACGGCGTAGACCCTTGTGTATTCTATCTTGTTCAGGTATGGCGGGGACGTTATTATATGATCGATAGAGCAGTCCCCGATCGCCTCGAGCCTCCTAGCGTCTCCCAAGAGTATCAAGGGAGGGTCAGCCCTGATGACCACCCTTCTGACATCCTCGATCATCCGGCGGGCAAGCCTCCTGAAGTAGGGCCTGAGGGGAGGGACCGGGCGTTTCCTGAAAGTTAGCACGCCTCCCTCACGGTAGATGTAGGAGGCTCCTACACCAGCGCAGAGAAGACACATCAGGAGAAAGGTCCGGGAATCGGAGGACTCCATAGACATGATCACTTCTCTCAATCCAATCAGCTCAAGAAGACTCCTCCTCGGGAAGGCCCTCAGGACCAGGCTGCTCATCCCCTCGACCGACACCCTGCCAGGTCTGGCCGAGAGACAATCCTCGAGCGCTCCCTCAAGCTCCTCAGGGTTGTAACGCCGCGTCTTGGCGTTTGAGACGAAGACGGCCAGGGGTGAGGCGTCCACACCGATCGCCCTGTAGCCGGCCTCCACGCAGGCAAGGGGTGTGGTCCCAGAGCCCACGAAAGGGTCGAGCACGAGATCACCTATCCGCGCCCCGAGCTCCTTCAGAAGCATTATGACAAGTTCTCTAGAGAAGCCCTCTTTGAAGTAGAACCAGCGGTGGATCGGGAGGGTCTTGTTAGGTACGAAGGTCGCCAGCCTCCAGAGATCGTACCTCTCCTCTATCGGGAGGACTCCCCTGAGCACCACGCCTGGTGATAGTAAGGTGGAGGCTCGTTAAAAGTCAGCGCGGGTCGCGGTCAGAGGGCTCAGGCTGGCTCTAGAGGAGGGGCCAAAATAGATATTTAAATAATGGCTCGGAGAAATGAATGTATTGAACTGAATGTTTAGGTTTGGTCGCCGCGGCTTTTTACTAAGCTGGATGATCGGTGGGGCTCAAGGCTCCGGTGTCGACTCCTCGGCTAACCTCTTCGCCTACTCAATCTCATCGGCCGGGTACTACATCTTCGGTAAGCGAGAGTACTACTCCAACATCAAGGGTGAGCACTCCTACTTCAACGTGGTCGCCTCGGAGAGGCCTGTCAACGCCGTTGTCGACCCGGTCCACATACTCTCCAGCTTCGACGCAGAGACCGTCTTCAGACATGCATGGGAGGTCGTTGAAGGGGGCGCGATAATCTATGACGCTAGCCAGGAGGGCGAGTCTCTCAAGAACATCCCCACGATCGAGGAACGCCTTAGGGGCGAGCTCAGCGAGAGGCTGAGGGACGCGGGGGTCGGCGAGACCCTCAAGGATGTCCTCAAGGTGGCGGAGAGACGCGGTGTCAGGCTCTACCCCATCCCCTACATGGACTTGGTCAAAAGGACCGGCGAGGTTATCGGAGAACAGCAGCTCACACTCCTTATGAGGGTTGTGAACACGATGGCCGTCGCGGCATCCTTCGCGATCATGAGAGCCGACATAAACAGGCTCCACAGGGGCCTGACCTACGCCTTTAGGGCAAAGAAAGCGGTAGTGGACATGAACTTCACGGCCTGCAAGGTGGTCTACGATTACGTCAAGCAAAACTTCCCCGACGACTTCCCCATAAGCCTCCCCACCCGGCCGCTCCCCGACCGCCTCGTGCTCATCAACGGGACTAGCTGCGTCGGTATAGCGAAGATAGTCGCGGGTTGCCGCGTCCAGACCTATTACCCCATAACACCCGCAGCGGACGAGAGCGTATACCTCGAGGACAAGCAGGTCTTCCGCGTCAACGCCTTTGATGGGGACGAGCTCGAGTACCCACACCTAGCGGAGAACAGGAAGCTCGCGGATAAGGGGCACATACTCGTGGTCCAGACAGAGGATGAGCTCGCGGCAATCGACATGGCCGTAAGCGCGAGCTTGGCAGGCGCTAGGGCGGCCACCTCTACATCGGGGCCTGGGTTCTCTCTTATGGTGGAGGGCCTCGGGTGGGCCGGCATGAACGAGGTGCCGGTCGTCATCACGATATATCAGAGAGGCGGGCCGAGCACGGGCCTGCCGACTAGGCACGAGCAGGGAGACCTACTGTTCTCGGTCTTCGCTGGGCACGGCGAGTTCCCAAGGATCGTTATGGCGTCGGGAGACATGGAGGAGGCGTTCTACGACACCGTCAAGGCCTTCAACTACGCAGAGAAGTTCCAGCTCCCCGTAATCCATCTCTTGGACAAATCCTTAGCAAACTCCACGCAGACGATACATATCCCGAGGACTAGCGACATTATACTGGACAGGGGGATGCTGATCAATGAGCACCTCGACGAGAAGTCCGGTTATAAGCGCTTCAAGTTCACCGACAACAACATCTCGCCACGGACCCCTCTAGGCACGCGGGGAGGGATCTTCTGGAACACGGGCGACGAGCATGACGAGCTCGGCCACATAAGCGAGGACCCAGTCATAAGGACGAGGATGATGAACAAGAGGATGGAGAAGCTTGAGCTGGTTAAGGAGAGCATACCTTTGGGAGAGAAGATCGCCCTCTACGGTGACCAGGACGCCGATACGTGGATCATCAGTTGGGGCTCAACCAAGGGCCCGATCATAGATGCTCTAGAGATCCTAGAGGGGGATGGTATTGACTCCGTAGGGTTCCTACAGCTGAAGATCCTGTACCCGTTCCCCTCCGAGGCCTGCTCCGAGATCCTCTCCAACGCGAAGAGGATAATAGATTTGGAGCAGAACTACTCGGGCCAGATGGCCAAGCTCTTGACGATGGAGACCAGGATCGTACCCACTAATTGGGTCCTCAAATACAACGGCAGGCCCTTCACTTCCACCGAGGTCGCCGACGGCGTTAAAGAGGTGTTGTTGAGAAACACTAAAAGGCTGGTTACGAACAGAGGTGGTTAGGATGACGGTCACACAGAAACTCACGGCCGCGAATTTCAGGACACCCCTATTCAACGACTGGTGCCCAGGCTGCGGGGACTTCGGAATTTTAGCCTCTATCCAAATGGCACTCGCGGAGTTACAGATAGAACCCTATAGAGCCGCAGTCTTCTCAGGGATAGGGTGCTCAAGCAAGACTCCCCACTACATCAATGTTTACGGATTGCATACTGTGCACGGCAGGCCTCTGCCCTTCGCGATAGGAGCCAAGCTTGCCAACCCGGACCTAACGGTTATAGCCGTCGGCGGAGACGGGGACGGCCTCGGCATAGGGGTCGGGCACTTCGTCAACGCGGGTAGGAGGAACGTGGACATAACCTACATAATCTTTGATAACGGGGTATACGGGCTGACGAAGGGGCAGGCCTCACCGACCCTGAGGAGGGGGGTTAAGACTAAGGCCCTACCCCGTCCCAACATTAACGACGCCGTCAACCCGATCGCCCTAGCCATAGTCTCGGGATATACCTTCGTCGCGAGGGGGTACGCCTATGATACGCGACACCTCAAGGAGCTGATCAAGCAGGCCATACAGCATAAGGGCTCGTCCTTCATCCAGGTTCTCCAGCCCTGCCCTACATACAACGACATCCACACTAAAGACTGGTTCGCAGGCGAGGACAGGGTCGACCCCGATACCAAGAAGCCGGTCCCGAGGCTGTACAAGCTGGAGGAGACGGGGTACAGCGGGGTGCTCCAGACAGACAGCGAAGAGGAGAGGGTGAGCAAGGCCACGGAGGCGGTTAGGCTATCGTACTTATGGGGGGACAAGATGCCGATCGGTGTCTTCTTTAGAGACCCCTTCACGCCACCCTACGAGGAGAGGATAGCGGGCATAGCGCCGGTCTACCTGAACTCCGCACCCGCCTGGCAACCTATAAGGAACAAGCAGCTCAAGCCCGTCGCGGATGTCTCTGACATATTCGAGGAGCTAAGGGTGCATCAGTAGGCGCATACCTCAGGACCGGCTAGGCTCTGCTTCTCCCGCCTTAGTCTCTGCCTTTTCCTGTCCCCGAGCCCTGATCAGGCCATCTCTCAAGATTATCGAGACCGCGAGGAGGGCTAGCGAGAGCACTGACCAGCCCAGAAGCGCCTGGCTCTGGTCCGGCGGGGGCTGTGAGTAGACGGTCACGGTCCTCCAGACCTCCCTGGTCGCCTCGACCATGACGTTCCTGAGCTCCCGCTCGGTGAGGGTGACATGCCTTAACACGGTCTGTGTAGTCGTCAGGGTCGTTGTCCTCGGCTTCGCGACCTCAATCTGTAGGCTGTAGGAGCCTGTGGACCCTCCGAAGGGGAAGACAACTATGTAGTAGTCCCCGCTGCTGAAGGCCCTGAAAGCTATTCTCTCGGCTATGCCTGCTGGGCGTAGAGATAGCTCCAATACCTCTCTGTCCGGCGAGACTAGTGCCACATCGAAGTCGAGCTGAGGGGCTGAGCGGAGGCTGAGGTATAGCAAATCCTCCTTCTCCAGCCTGACGTAAAAGTAGTGCATGTCGCCCCTCTCCATGCTAAAGCTGTGCTCGCCTATGCCTAGCTCGAGCGCGTTGGCGTAGCTCGTGCCCGGGGTGCGGGCTGCCTGTCCGAGGGAGGGCTGCGCGAAGAGTAGGGCTAGGAGCAGGGCGTATACCGCTAAGGGTAATCCTCGCATATGTTATGGTTCTCCCGCGGGCGTATTTATCTGCTCCTTCTCCCCTAGGGGGCGTGGCGGCGGGCTGCGAGCCGAGGGTTGACGACTGGCTCGAGGCTGAGGGATAGCAGGATGAAGGAGACCGAGGTAGCTGCGAGGAGAAGCCCGGGCGGGACCACCCACCACCAGTAGCCCACGAATACAGCCCCCGTCCTGAAGGCCAGCTCGAGGATCCCTCCCCAAGTAGGTATCTGGGGGTCGCCGAGCCCTATGAAGCTGAGAGCGGCCTCGGTTAGGATCGCCGAGGGGACGCTAAGTATGACCTGGCCTAGGATGTAGGGCGCCACGTTCGGGGCTATGTGCTTAATGACTATCCTCCAGCCGGGCGCACCGAGGGCCCTGGCCGACTCGACTAGGGGAGACTCCCTCAGCTGGAGAACCATCGACCTGACGAGAATGGCTAGTCCGGGCCAGCTGAAGAGGGTGAGGAGGAGGATCACTTGGATGAGGCCGGGCCTGAAGGTGTATGCTAGGAGTATCAGTATGGGCAGCAAGGGGATGTTTGCGGTCACGTCGGAGGCCCTTTGGACGAGGGTGTCCGTCCTCCCTCCCATGAATCCGCTCAGGAGCCCCAGCCCCGCGCCGATAAGTGTCACAAGCGTGGCGGCGACTAAGCCGATGAACAGCGAGACGGGGAAGCCGAAGAGGAGCCCCTCTGCCAGGTCCCTGCCGAGCACGTCTGTTCCCATAGCGCCGTAGACAGATCCGCCGAGGACCAACTTGACCTCCTCAACACCGTCCGAGGGATCATACCTCTGAAGCTCGAGCCTGAAGAGGTAGCGGCCGCCCAGTGGCTCCGGGCCACCTGTGCGCGTTGGTCGGGAGAAAAGCCACGCCTCCGGCCTCCTAGACACCTCCTCCTGAGAGACGGCAGCCCCATACACCTCCGAGATGGCCGCCGCCGCGTCCCTTATCACCTCGGGCGAAGCGGTGGGGAAGAACCTGAGGGGCTGGTCGACGTATCTTTGGTACGGCGGGCTCTCGCCCGGTCTAGGCCCTGGGGGAACATGCTCGAGGAGAGTAATCACCGCGCCGTCGGGGCGGTGCATCCTCAGCGTTATCAGCGGCGGCCGCGTGCTAAAGCTGACGCCGCTTACCGTGACTGTGACGGAGTTGGGCGGGGCCCTCGCCTCGTAGTCGAGGAAGGCCTCGTAGACCGCCGGCCTCTCCTGCGAGACCTGCTCTGCTCTAAGCCTGAGTACTGTGTGGGGGAACTCGCCTCCCGCGCCGCTCCAGGCCGGAGGCACGGCCTTGGGATACTCGGCCCAGAAGGACGGGTTGTTCCAGACCCTAGGGCCATAGTCGAGGGGATACCGGGCCAATACATAGAGCGAGATGGAGAGCATCACGAGTAGGGCGGCAACGGCGGCCCTCCCCTGCCACGTCCTCAGCAACGCTGCTCCGACGCGAGACAAGGCCCCTCCTCCGGGACCCCAGCTAGCGGCTCTGGGCCCGCGGCCTCATTAACCCTCCCCTGAGCCGTAAGGTATGCATGGCGAGGTAGAAGAGTTGGACTGAGAGTAGCATGATCAGGGCTACGACATCAGGTGTCAGGACCCTCAGCACCAGCTGCACCTCCCCGGACTCCCGTACGTCCACAGTCTCGGAGACGTAGCCGTACTGGGTCTGGGCGGAGAAGTTGTAGACCCCCAGCGGCAGCTTGAGCCTGAGCCTGCTTCCGGAACCTACGAGGCTCCCGTTCACGTAGACCACGGCGTCAGTGACGGGGTATCCAGCCGCGAGCCTCACCTCGACACCGACCTCGCGGCCCCTGACCCTGACCACGGTAAGTTCTTGGGCGTCCAACATCAAAGGCTCGATATCCCTCGAAAGACTAACCGAGTAAACCGTGAGATCAGGCACCACCTTTAGGCTCTCGGGCTCCTCCCCAATGACGGGGACCAAGCTAGGCATGAGTATTGTCTCGGAGCCGTTCCTGATCGAGAGGAAGCCAGGCACGGTTATCGAGTAATCGTTGACGTATTCTCGGAGCTCCTCGTCGTAAACCGCGACCCTGTAGTGAGGCGGCTTGAAGATCCTTCTATCATACTCCCCCTTGGTGAGGTTTGCCGTGACCACGGCCACTCCCTCACTCAGGAGATGCGCCAAGTCGACCCTAATCCGCGGGGTCAGCGATGGTTGCGGCTCAGGTATCGGCGAGACCACGAGGTCCCAGGTCTGCTCGCGCCTAGGCGCGCCCTGCGTAACGAACTGTGCTACCATTTTGAGGGAGCCGTATCTTAGGGGCAGGAACCCGCCTGCCCCCACCACGCTCAGGTTAGGGATGGATACGGTCAAGGGCCCTCTTAGGGGCCTTGTGATCGTTCCGTTGAAGCTGTACTCGGCGACAAGCGACTCTGAGCTGTACGTGAGGTATACGCCCGAGACGTAGCCGCTGATAACCGTGTCCTCAGCATATCTCAGCAGAATACGGGCGTAGAGTGTTCTATCGGGGGGGATTATCCTGACGGTTGAGCCGGGGGACACCACCAACCGAGCTGGCTCATCGCCCTGAGCCGCAGCCTCGAAGCCTGAGAGGGCTGACCCAGCAACGCTCAGCTCCAACAGCTGATCCGCAACCCTCACTATGCTGATCCAGCCGGCTGCCGCCTCCTCGATCTCCAACACTCTTATGGTCGCCGAGCCCATGCCCGCCGCGGAGAGGATGGCGATACCCTTGTCTTCCTTCCTGAACTCCCGGATGACTTGTGACTCGCCGCCCTTGGCCAGGAAGGCGAAGCTCCCCTGATCAGGGAGCGACAGGGTAATCGAGATGTCTCTCCCAACCGCCGCGACAACGAGCCGCTCACCCACGAGGAAAGTGTAGGTAGCCCCCTCGAGGAAGGGGAGGTACTTTCCGCCTCCGTAGCCTATGAGTAGATGGCCCTTCTCCTGGGAGTGGGCCGGTAGCATGGACACAAAGAGTGTAGCCATGAGGAGGAGCAGGACCCCTATCCTCGCCATCTCTCTGAGACACCCAGATAGACGACCAGGGAGATTGTGAGGAAGGCTGAGACGAGGAGCGCGAGGGCTGATGAGTCGGCGAAGAAGAGAGAGTAGGTGACGAGGAGGCCCGTGGCGAGGCTGGCCGCCGACAAGGCGTAGATGAAGGGACGCGCGAACTCCTGGCTAACACCCTCGCTCTGGTAGCGGTAAAGCAGAAGCAGTAGCGCCAGGGTAGAGACCGCGGCGATCACGGCGTAGGCCTGTGGGACGTTCTCGCCTCCGCCGATGCCCCGGCCGATAATCATGTTTATCAAGACTAGGAAGAGCTCGGTCCGGCTGGCGGCAGCTTGATGCACTAGTAGCCACAGCATCAGCGCTGCGGCTAAGGCCGAGACATAGTTGGTGATCATGGGCCTCGGGGCTGTCGAGCGGGCCATCGCGAGGACTGCTAAGAAGGGTATGCTCAGCAGATAGCCGCTGGCGAGCTCGATAAGTGGGCCCGGCTGCCTCTCCGCGACAAGCATGTATAGGCTGAAGAGAGCGGGGACGTATATCAGGGGTATGACCCAGTAGTGGGCTCTCTCGGGCAGGTAGATCGAGACGAGCGAGACGAGTCCTAGGAGAAGGAAGAGTGAGGGCACCATGGAGAAAAGCGCTTCCAAACCGAGGGCTAACGGTGCGAGGACCGCCACAAACAATAACAGCCTATCGCGCCACCGCGCCAACCCTTTCCCTCACCTACGCCGCAGCACTCTCTCAGCGGCCACGTAGACCTCCCCCCGCCTCAGCTCGAGAACCATGTCCACGCTATCCACACCCCTCAGCCAGCTCTCCTTATAGGCGCGATCAATCGCGAGCAGCCTCCGGTCAAGCTCCCCGTCAGAGAGGTAGCTCGACAGGTCAGGCATAACGACGATGCAGCTGGCACCGGCCGCAGGGCACGCCCGAATCATCCTCTCGACTACTCTAAGGTTCTGGGACGGCGGATTAACCACCACAAGGACAACAGAGCCTCTGCCGACGCGCCTGGCGAAGAACTCCGCCACACGGCCGTCGTCGCGGCCCGGTGCGGGGGTTATACGCGAGATATAACGCTCCATTACGACTCGTGAAGCGGTCTTCCTGTAGAGCGCCTTCTCTTCGAGCGTTAGAAGCGGGTTGACCAGCCAAAGATGAACGGGGTTCCCCTCCTCGTCGGCGCTCAGGTAAACCTGCCTCACGAGCGTCGCGATATCCTCTACGAGTCTGCGCTCCTTCCCGAGGTTGATGGAGGGCGAGCAGTCGACGACGATATGGAAGCTCACCTCGCCCCGCTTACGGTACTTCTTAGCAACGGGATAATCCTCCTCCACCTGCTGGGCGTACCTGAGCCAGTGTATGTCCCGCATCTTGTCCGCCTCGTCGTACTGCTTCACGCCCGCGAACTCGTCGTCGTAGCCTATCATGCTACGGACCCCCATTCCGAGGGGAGGCCGTGAGACGCTGCTGAGCTGAGTGTAGAGGCTTGCGACCGTTTCCTCACCGAGGGGTATCGCTACGTCTCCCGCGGCGGGCAGGCGCAGCACCCTGTAGGTGAGGCGTAGAGGGTCGTGGATCCTCACGGAGGCTGTTGCGAACCTGACGAGTCCGGCATGGGCAGGGACCCTGAGCGAGTATTCCTGCCGTATCCGGGCATCACCACCTATCCAGCCCCTCGCGGGCTCGAGCCTACCCTCAGGGACTACACCTCTTGGGATGTCGTCGGAGGCCTCGGCATAGAGCCTCGTCTCCCTTGTCATAGCGACCGTGAGGCCGACCCTCAGAAAGATATCCCCGCCTCCCCTGACCATCTCGATTGATCTCTCAAGAACCAAGTCTTCAGGCCTGACGCGCTTTAGGAGTTTATGCGAAGCTATGACGTAGAATGCTAGAAAGACGTGGAGGAAGAAGACAGTGAGGAGGAGGAAGGGCTGGAAGATCAGTATCGAGATCAGGAGCATCCAGGATGCGATGCTGATTACGAGGAGGGCGCCCTCCTTTGTCAGCATTACTTGGGAGCCTCCAGCCTCGAGAGGACCTTCTCTCTGATGAGCTTGTCCGACGCTCCCCCTGCGCCAGCCGTCCCGGGGCCCCTGACTATGATCCTGTGGTTCAGGACCATTGGGGCGACATACTTGACGTCGTCCGGGATCGCGTGCCCTCTCCCCTGGAGGGCGGCCCACGCCTTAACGGCGTATAGGAGAGCCACAACGGCCCTTGTGCTAGCACCCATTAAGGCCTCGGGTAGCCGACGCGTCTCCCTCGCCACATCCACCATGTAGCCGAGAACGTCTTCATCCACTTTGACCTCCTTCACAGCATCTATAGCTTTTAGGACCGCCTCTCTCTCTGTTATCCTCTCAGCCTCAATGTCCTCACCTATCCTGTGTTTGAGCTTCAGAATCTCCATCTCCTCCTCCCTCGAGGGGTACGTAACGATCACCCTTATGAGAAACCTGTCGAGCTCCGCCTCCGGCAGGGGATAGGTTCCCTCCAGCTCTATGGGGTTCTGCGTCGCGACCACCATAAACGGCCTGGGGAGCGGGTGGGTCTTCCCCTCTACAGTGACTTGGAACTCCTGCATCGCTTCTAGCAAGGCTGACTGGGTCCTCGGAGCTCCCCTGTTGATCTCGTCGGCGAGGATGACGTTCGCGAATATGGGGCCAGGCCTGAAGACAAACTCTCCCGTCCTCCGATCATATATCACGCCTCCCAGGATGTCTGATGGTAATAGGTCGTTCGTGAACTGTATCCGCTTGAAGGAGAGGTTTAGGGTGCCTGCGAAGGCCCTGACCAGGTAGGTCTTGGCGAGGCCCGGGACGCCCTCGATCAGGACATGGCCCTGCACGAGAAGCGCGATAAGGAGAGAGTCTATGGCCTCGTCCATCCCGACTATCGTCCTGTGGATCTCGCTCCTCACCCTATCGGCGAGCTCTCGTATCCAGGCCAGCTCCCCCATCAACCAGTTCCCCCCGCGCTTCTTATCAGCCTCAAGAGCAGCCTCCTATGAACCCAGTCCGGGACTAGGCTCGAAAGAGGGCCGGCGAGGACCTGCCTCCAGAGGAATGCCCCGCCACTTCTCATAACCCCCGACCCCCCCAGCGCCTCGAGGAGCGTCTCAACGGTCTCCCTCGGCCGCTCCAAGCCACCAGCCAGATAGTCCCGGGCCTCCTCACAGTAATGTCTCGGGAGGAGCTTTGGGGTCCTCCTTACCCGTCTCATGAGTAGGGCCGGGGCCGCGATGCTCGCGAGGAATATAATGAGGATGATTAGAGGGTCGATAAGAGTCGTGAGGCCGCCCACCATCTCTGCATAGAGACCGTCATCCGATAGTGAAAAATATTTCCCTCCCACACGGGCGTTTCACCCACTCTTAAGCCGCCTGAGGAGAGGTATCTCGTCGATCTTCCTAGAGTCAAGCATTTCCCAGAGTATGCCCTGCGGCCTCGGTCCGTGGGAGCTGAACCTCTTAAGGCTACTGGTCGTGGCTGCGATATCTACCGATACATCGAAGGGCTCCACGGGTATCCGCCAGACAAGCTGCGCGGGATGAACCGTCGTGGCTATGGGTGTGTCCTCCCCCACCTTGCCGAGCATTCTCAGGATGGCGTACTCTAGCTCCGAGTAGCCCTCCCCCTTCCCAACGCGGGCGCCGTCTCGAGCGACGGCTACGGACCCGACCACGATAAGGTCGATCCTGCCGAGGCTCTCAGGCTCCACCTGCCTACCAAGGCTGAACATCCCGCGGATCGTCGCCGCATGGCTTATGCCGCGTCCCCCGATCTCGTCCGGGTCGAGTAGGTAGAAACCATGTCTGATCCTCGGGCTAGGAGTAATGAGCGTCTTGCCCATCCTCAGGCAGGCCTCCCTGACGGGCCTCTGAGGCGAGTCAGGGCTCACCTTGACTACCCGCGCATTCCTAAACTCATCGGTCGAGACGAGCTTGGCTGCGGCCGCCTCGGCTCCGAGGAAGTTGGGTATACGGCCTCGGACCGGCAGTGGAGGCCTGGCATATCCTTTCTCCTCGAGTATCCTCCAGACGTTCTCCCTTATCCGCCGCTTCTCCTCCGCCGCGTTCATGCATCTCGAGCCGGCCTCAGGGCCTCCGCGATATCCATGACCCTGACCTTTTTATCCACGCCTACCACCCTCGCCGCATCTTCAAGCATCGCGAGGCAGAAAGGACACTCGGCCAAGACAACATCAGGGTTTCGCTGAAGCAGCTCCTCCATCCTCGCGATGTTCTCCCTCTTTAAGCGCTTTACATCAACCCAGTAGCTGCCACCTCCGGCCCCGCAGCAGAAGGTCCCTCTTCCGCGTCTCGCCGGCTCGACGAGGGAGGCTCCCCGCAACGCTTCCCTAGGCTCAGAAACCTGTCCACGCATCCTTGCGAGAATACATGAGTCATGTATCACGGCCGACCCCTCCAAAGCAGGACGCAGCGCGCCGGTCCTAGTTAGAGAGGCGAGGAGCTGGACATGGTTCAAGACTTTGAGCCTCGACCCGAGGTCCCTGTACTGGCGGCTGAACACGTCAAAGCAATGGGGGCAGTGGGTGAGGATTGTCTTGTCCGCGGCGGGGCCGAGAAGCTCCAGCGCCTCCTCCGCGAGCTCCTGATACCTCCCCTCCTCTCCGAGCCTCCTCGCAACATCGCCGTTGCAGACCTCCCTGGCGACCAGGACAGCGAACCTGATGCCACACGACGAGAGAAGCCTGACCATGTGCTTCACGACCTGTCTAGCCCGCGGGTCGTAGACCCCCATACAGCCGACCCAATACACTATCTCCGCACCCGGCTCCTCCTCCAACGTCTTGGCGCCCAGCGCCCTCAGCTCCTCCTCAAGCCGGAGCCTCTCGGACTGCGGCAGGCCATAGGGGTTCTTCATCCTCGCTAGGTTGCTGAGCGTCTGGACGGCCTTCGAGGGTATCTTCCCCTCTAGGGCGAGGGCCCTCCTAAGCTCCACGATGAGGGCTACCGGGCTTATCAGGACGGGGCAGGCTTCCTCACAAGCGCCGCAGGTCGTGCAGGCGTACAGCTCGTCGAGGCTGAAGAGTCGCGCTTCAAAGAGATCGCGGCTCTCGCCGCCCTCCCACAAAACCCTCCTAAGCTTCTGGACCACCATCCTGGGGGAGAGGGGGGTCCCGGCTATGAGGGCGGGGCACACCTCGTCGCATCTCCCACAGTCGGTGCAGGCATAGACTTGGAGACGCTCGCTGGGCTTCAGATCAGAGGCCCTCCTGACGCCTAGCTCCGGTAGCTCACCTGACAAGGATACCTCGCGGAGTATGAAGGGGGTCTCGAGCCTCACAGGCTCGGCGGCAACCCCCTGCCTCGCGGCCGAGTTGAGAACCGCGGCCAGCGTGTGGAATAAGTTGGTGTAAGGGATCGCCGCGACGCCCCCGAACGCAACCACGGCGTGTATCCACCAGAGAACTTGGTACATCGGAACCAGAAGATCGGGTGGAGGGGCCGCCGTCTTTAGGCCGACGGCTATCATCGCGCCTACGAATGAGTATATGCCCCAAGGTGGGCTCCTCGCGTAGATCCTGATCCCCTCGAGGAGGTATCCCGTCACGGCTATGAATAGAAGGATGAACAGTATCGCGAGGTACTCTCCCCTATATCCTAGCCGCGATGGCCTCTGTGCTGTTCGTCTGTAGATGGCGAGTGAGAGGCCGGCGATGAGGAGGATCCCGAAGGCGTCTAGAAACACCTCGTATACTAGGTAGAAGTCTCCGATCAGGAGCCGCATCGTTAGGGGCCTGAGCAGGTCGTGGTCAACCGCGACGAGGGTTGTCCCGATCAACAGCACCAGAATCCCGTAGGATATAGAGAGATGCATCACGCCCGCCGCCCTGTCCTGCAACACCCTCCGCTGCGCCGCGGCGTAGCGCGCCACCCCCCTGAGCCAGCCCCACGGGTCGCTGCGAAAGCTTCGCAGCAGCCAGAATAGGACGCCGCCCCGGAGCCACATGTAGAGGCCGTAGAGGAAAACCGCCGCAAACGGGGCGAGGACGATATACATGACGAGCTCTGTGCCAGGCGGCATCAACACAAAGTTCTCCCTAGCGGGGACCGCCATCAGGAACCGACCAACCCTCCCACTCACTAGCTACTAATTAATTAGTCTCGTCGACCGACAGCGGTCCGTGGGCGAGTACCTGCTAGTCACCTGCCCGCGATGCGGCGCCCCAAGGATAACCAGGCGGCAGAAGACGTTCTCGTGCTATGGATGCGGGGCGAGGCAGGAGTTATCGCCCGAGCACGTGCTAGCGGTGGCCCGGTCGCCGAGGGAGGCTCGTAGTATGATAGCATCCATTAAGGCGCGGCGGGCAGCACGGTCCGGCGGGGAGGCGACCTAGAGCATCGAGTGGAGCTCTATTACCTCTTGGGGCTCCGCGCACGTTGAGCCAAACCTAGCGGGATGCAGGCCACGCAAGGATTCAGGCTCACCATCCTTCGATATCTGTTTAACAAGGTCTTGGGCGAGGGCGGGCGCGCGCATGATTCCGTAGCCGTTCAGTCCGTCTATGATGTAGACATTCTCGAGACCCGGAACCCTTCCGACGAGCGGCAACCCGTCGGGTGAAGAGCTACATACCCCCGTCCAGCCGCCGCACGGGTAAAAGTGCTCGGGGCTCTTCAGCCTGGCCCCAAGTTTCTCAGAGAGTTCTAAGAGGTATTGGGGCTCCGGGCTTGGCGGACAGCTTAATGGGTCTTTAAGCTTGACTACTCCTCCATTACCAGCAAGCAGCCTGTCAGCGCCCATGCTCCTCACGTATAGATGGGAGTTCTCGAAATAAACGGGTGTTAAACCGCAATTTGCCACGGTCTTCAAGAGTATTACCTGACAGGCGTAAAGGGCGACGGGCAGATCATACCTGAGCCAGCGTCTCGATAACCCTCGGTTCCAGCCGCCCGCCGCAAGCACCAGGCTCCCGAAGCCTAGGGATGTTTGAGTCGATGTTCCGCCTAAAGTAAGCCTACTCCTCTCGATGTTCAAGTCAACGACCTCGCGGCCCTCGTATAGCTCGGCACCAATCTCCCGGAACCTAAGCCTGAGGCTGTCGAGGATCTTGGGGATGTCCGCGACACCGTCATCCGGGGTATAGACGCCTACCTCGTTATCATCATAGACAGCCCACCCGAAAGTATCCCTAAGCTCGTCTTGCGAGAGTACCCTGTACCTGACGCCGGCATCCTCGAGGAGCTGGGCAGAGTACTTGGACATCCATTCCGGCTCTACAGAGAGAAACCCGGTCCTAGAGAAGCCCTCCGGACACAGCTCAGAGTAGATGCTCATGCTGCGCTTGGACAACTCTATATCGATCGGCAGCACTAGCTGGGTCGTGTGAATCCCAGCCGACCTCCCCGAGGAGCCGCTCCCCAGATGATTAAGCTCAACCAAGGCCACACTGAAGCCCTTGAGTAACGCGAAGTAAGTGGTGAATGCACCGCTAACTCCGCCACCAATCACCACTAGATCGTAATACGTCATCACATTATCGTTGAGGATCGTTATAATAAACCTAAATAATTTATAAAGGACTAAGCTCTGTAGATATTTTTCACATAATAATAAGGTTGGAAAACTATAATACAGGAGCGAAATTATTTTTTATAATTTGGAGAATATTTATAGATGAGTCCCTCATATTGTAGCGGCTTTATGATTAACGGTATTTTTACTAACCCGTCGGATCTATCAGAGAGATATTTATGGTGTTCTACAAATCAGCCGCTAATCAGACTTTCCTCTCTGCTGGGCTAACAGAGTCTCTAAGAGCTGCTTAAACTTCAGCACCACGTCTATCGAGTCCCTCCCCGTGATGGTTATCATCGGCTCTTTTCCCCAGTCGCCGGTGTGGTATATGAGGTCCGTCACTTTGCCGGCCTCCTCGTAAGCCCTCGCTATTCCCCACTTTATCGTCATTCCTTCAACGTTCTTTATGCTGGCGGGCTCCTGGCTTCTGTCGTAGTGGCTTATGCTCATATCGATCTTTCTGGCTGCCTCTAGAGCCTCCTCGGTGAACCTAATGTTCATGGCGGCTCTCCTGCTGGGCTCGTAGCTCATGATTGTCAGTATTGTGTTTGCGACGTGTCTTGAGGCGCCCATCCAGGGGTGTGAGGATGCTTTAAGGCGCTGGCCGACACCAACTATCCTCCCAGGGATTGCTACGACATCTTCGCGGCTCGTGGCTCCAGGGATCGCTTCACCGAGGTTAATCATGCACTCGGGAAGGAGGACTGTACCCTCCTCGATCTCCTCTAGCATCTTCACGGCGACCCTCATCCTCTCGATTATCTCTAGGAGAGCCGCGTTCCGCGCCGTCTGTGCGAGCGGATTCACTGGCCCCGACCCTTTCCCCAGCTGAAAACCCATCCTGACGGCGCTGTGGACAAAGCGTTTGGCTCCCTCAACAGCCTCGACAATCGTGGCCCCCTTAGCCAGCTCTGTTGCCAGCGCTGATGCGAAGACGCAGCCTGTCCCGTGGGTCGCGCGGCTCTCGACCCTGGGGAGGCTGTATTCATAGAACCTTCCCTCATAAAACAGGACATCTGTTATCTGGCTGCCCTCTAGGTGTCCGCCCTTCACCACCACGGCCTTTATCCCGTACTCTTCTGCGAGGAGCTGCGCAGCCCTTTTCTGCTCAATAGACGAGGACACGGGCATCCCGCAGAGCACTCCGGCCTCCTTCGCGTTAGGGGTCAGGACTGTCGCGATAGGGAGTATGTGTTTCTTGAGCGTCTCCACCGCCCCAGGCTTGAGCAGAGGTGAGCCGCTCTTGGCGATCATGACGGGATCCACAACTCGTGGTACGTCGAGCCCCCTCAACTCGTCTGCGACCGCCTCTATTATCTGCTCGGTATGAAGCATTCCTGTCTTGACGGCGTCCACGCCGAGATCCCTGACGCAGGCTCTGATCTGCTCCCGTATGAACTCCGGGTCTAGGTCGAGTATCGCCGTCACCTCATAGGTGTTCTGAGCCGTGAGCGAGGTGATGGCCGACATCCCGTGCCCCCCGAGAGCGGCGATAGTCTTCAGGTCTGCCTGTATACCCGCCCCTCCCCCCGAGTCAGATCCTGCAACAGTCAAAACACGCGGGACCTTCGCCAAAACCCTAGTACTATCCCTCAGCCCATCCTAATAATTCTATCCGCTATCAATAACAGGCTGTTGACAAATCTCCTCTCAGACTCGGTGACGGATGCACCCCTGTCGTCCGCCAGCCTTACTCCACTATACGCAGTCGCGACCCACGTAGAGGCGGTCCTCAACGCCTCCATGAGGGGTTCGTGGCTTCCGGCGTGGGCGTAGATCGTGGCGTCGTTGACGAGGATTACTTGAGTTGGCGAGGCGAGGAATTGGGCGACGAACGGCTCTAGGAGTGACCTGTTCCGCTGGGCCAGTCTTAGGACCTCCTCGGCAGTTTTGCCCACCAGCCGCGGCGGCGCAATCTCCCAGCTAGTATAATACCTCACGCCCCCAGGGATATCGCCTATCTCGGAGAGCTTCCCACCAACCCCCCACGATAGGGACGGCGCCATGTCTATGGCCGTTATCTCCTCCGAGTGCCCGGCCTCCGCTAGACGGTAAAGAATCCTAGAAAGTAGAGTGCTCTTCCCGCTCCCCGACTCGCCTATAATGAGGGTCCCGCGACCGAGCAGGCTCCTCAAATCCATTACGATGGGCCCCGCGTGGTTTCAACACCTTTGAAAAGGTCTGGGAGAACCCTAGAAAGCATCATGAGGACGAGGTAGGCCAGCGCCGCCCCCGGAACCGAGCTTGCCGCCCAGCCAGACCAGAACAATGCTAGCGCCGTGAGAAGCTCTCCCCTTCTCATCATATCCATCAACTGGGGCGAGACGGAGAAGAGCGACGGCACGAAGTTAGCTAGGATAAGTAGAGAGAGCGTCCCGCCTATAAACACGGTTCCTACGGGCTCAGCGAAGGCGCAGAGATACCGCGCGTTTGCACTTCTGAATCTCTTGGTTACTCTGTAGAGTAGCCCGACCATTATCACGCCCGGTATCCCCCCGGGGTAAGCGAAGAAGGTCCCAACACCTATCGCGATCCGGAGAGTCCCCACGATCATAGGTACCAAGACGCCCCAGAGGGGGCCTAAGAGGACACCCGCGATAACGTTCCCGAAGTGTTGCATAGGCGCGGCCCTAGTCCCCAGGAAAGGAAACCAGATGTAGAGGGAAGCGATCAGGGTAAGCGCCGATATCGCTACTACGTATGAGACCTTCTTGCTCAGCACCAGCCGTTCCGTCATGAGCGCTGCACTTTCCTGAAACCCCAGCTGATCTTCCTCGACGGAAGGACCTTTATCAGGGCTACCTCACCCTCATCCCACTTATCTCTCCTAGCCCATGAGTATCGTTTAAAGAAGTCCTGCGAGACCTCTCTGAATACTTCCCCCCGATTAATCAGCTCGGCCATCCCGAACACTAGCACGGCCCTGTTCGGCTTGTAGTGGTCTACAAGGAGCGCTACCCTGCCGTCTCGCCTCAAATTTTTGACCTTCATGGTCTCGGGATCGGACACGATATAGAAGGCATCGTCTTTGAAGATGTAGCAGACTGGGACTAGGTGAGGCGAGCCGTCCTCCGAGACCGTGGCCATCCTACAGAGCTCGTTAGCTTTTAGAAACCGCTTTTCACCATCGGTGAACATGTCCGCACCACGGCGCGGATTGTATAATCCACGATATATCTCTTAAGCCAATAGCTCCTCGTCGCCGTAGGAGGACCCGATTAACAGAATCGACACCCCTCCGTCGCTCTCTTCAGACGATTGGGGAGGGATCATGACCCGGTTTGTCGCCTAGTCTTATAAGCCGCGGGACGGCAGCTAGCGTGGGTTGACCGCTCCTGACTTGGACGAGGAGACTAGGAGAGTGAGGGAGGATTTCCCAATATTAAAGGCGCGCCCAGGAGGAAAGCCGCTCATCTATCTTGACAACGCCGCAACCAGCCAGAAGCCGAGACAGGTCATCGACGCTCTCACAAACTTCTACTCCACGGTCAACTCGAATGTGCATAGAGGTGTTTACGGGCTCTCGATCGAGGCGACTAAACTTTACGAGGAGACCAGGCGCAGTGTAGCCCGCTTTATCGGAGCACAGAGCTGGAGAGAGATAGTCTTCACGAGGGGGACGACCGAGGCCATCAACCTCGTAGCCTACGCCTACGCTCTCAGGAGAGTAGGAAGGGGTGGAAAGATCGTGGTCACCGAGATGGAGCATCACAGTAACATAGTTCCCTGGCAGCTTGTCCGGGATCTGAAGGGCGTAAGGATAGAGGCCATCCCCTTCAACGAGGAGGGATACTTGGAGATGGATAAGGCTGAGAGGATCCTGAAGGACTGCGACCTCCTCGCCTTCACACACGCATCCAACGTCCTCGGGACCATCAACCCCGCACGTGAGCTAACGCAGATGGCGAGAGAGCAGGGCTCTGCAGTCCTGATCGACGGAGCCCAAAGTGTCCCCCACATGCCCGTGAACTTCCGGGAGATCGGATGCGACTTTCTCGCATTCTCTGGACACAAGATGTTGGGACCGATGGGAGTAGGCTGCCTGATCGCGAGGGAGGAGATGCTAGTGGAGATGGAACCCTTCATGGGAGGGGGTGAGATGATAAAAGAGGTCAATCTCGCCGGCTCGAAGTGGAACGAGGTTCCTTGGAAGTTTGAGGCGGGGACGCCGAGCGTGGCTGACGTCGTGGGGCTCGGCGCGGCCATAGATTACCTCGAGGCGCTGACTATGGAGTGGGTCAGGAACCACGAGGAGCATCTGGCCGGCGTCGCCTTAGAGGAGCTTTCAAATGTGCCTGGGATCCGGATAATCGGGCCCGAGTCACCGAGGGATAGGTGCGGCCTGATATCGTTTACCTTAGCCGACATCCATCCGCACGATCTAGCCGAGTATCTTGACAAGTATCACGGAATAGCTGTTAGGGCGGGCCACCACTGCGCCATGCCACTCCACACAAAACTAGGGCTAACAGCCACGACCCGCGCAAGCTTCTACATCTATAACACGCGGCGCGAAGTGGAGGCCCTGGCCGAGGCGCTACGATCCGCCCTCAGATTTTTCGGCGTCTAGATGTTCACCGTGAACATCGTGGTGGTCGAGTTCATGTTGATCTCGGTCAGGAGCCAGAGCTTTCTGAAATAGGAGTTAAAGAAGTCGGCCCTCGCCTCCTCCCCAACGCCGACTATCACGTCGTAGATACCGAAGATCTCGTAGGCCTCTAAGACATGGTCTATGGTCTGGAGGAAGCGGTCCCAGAGCCTCGGCGCAGCAGGCCTCCTGATCTTTATGAAGGTGTAGGCGCACTTCCTCCTGGAGGAGCTCTCCGGCCTCTCAAAGTTTAGCCCCGCGCTGTTAACTATTAGCGTGTTAGTGTCAACGACACCGTTATGGTAGAGGTTATCGAGCACCGTGTTGATCTGTGAGAGGGTCTCCACCTCGACCTTGGCTATCAGATCGGCGGTCCCAAAGATCAGGTAGGCTTCCTTCACGAACTGGGTCCTTTTAGTCGCCTCGAGACACTCTATGAGCTGGCTTCGTGTGCCGACGGTCCCCAGGATATATGCCTTCACGTCCCTTTAAACCTCCAGCACCTTTTTAAGCCTTTATCTAGTCACAGATGTGGCACGAGTCAACATCGATGACAGGCTCGAGGGTTTTATGAGCTATGCATAGTATCTTCTCCCTCCTAATTCTCTGGAGGCCTTTATTGAACCGCATCATTACTGAGTGGCGATCCTCGCCTCCCAGTATGGCCTCAACGATCTCCACAGCCACTTCTTTAACGGTGGGATGCTCAGCCAAGTCGCGCATACGGCCTCTCGCCATCCTGAGGTAATTGCTTACAGATGGCTGCGTTATTCCAAGGACGTCCGCGGCCCGCTTCTGATTGAAGCCGTGATCCCGCACAAGCATCGTGACTACGGCCGCTCTCAGGACCGGGACTACCGCCCGCGACTCAACCTCCGAAGGCAGTATCATGAGCTACTAAAACGACTAAACAACCCTTATAATAGTTTTGGTGGGCCCAGCGAAGGTTTGTAGGTCCTCTCCGAAATACCTGCCGTTACAGTGTGAATTGGTGGAAAACTCTTATATAGAAAATAATAGGCCTCGGGCTGACGAGTCATGGCCATAACAATTGAATCAGCGAAGGAGGAGGTTCTCCGCCGTGTTGAGAAGCTTGTCACTAGGACGCGTAGCATCTGCCCCGAGTGCAACCAGGTACTGCCAGCGGATGTGGTTGAGCTCGACAACAAGATATACATCAAGAAGACCTGCCCCCAGCACGGCGAGTTCGACGAGCTCTACTTCGGTGACGCCGCTCTCTACTACAAGTTCGCGGCATGGCTAAAGGACGGTAAAGGAACCGGGAACCCTGATGTGGAGTCCGCGAGGAGTGTCTGCCCCTACAACTGCGGACTATGTAGCTCGCACCTAAGCCACACGGGGCTGTCGAACCTCGTGATTACGAATAGGTGCGACCTCCACTGCTGGTACTGCTTCTTCTACGCAGAAAAGGCTGGCTACATATATGAACCCACGCTGGACCAGATCAGGGAGATGGCTCTCAATCTCAAGGCTGAGAGGCCAGTGCCCGGCAACTCGATCCAGATAACCGGCGGTGAGCCAACTCTCAGAGACGACCTACCCGAGATAATACGCATACTCAAGGAGGTGGGAGTGGACCATATTCAGCTCAACACTAACGGGATCAGACTCTCGAAGGACTTCGAGTACTTCAAGAGGATAAAGGAGGCCGGGGTCAGCAACTTATACATGAGCTTCGACGGCGTCACCCCTAGAACCAATCCCAAGAACCACTGGGAGGTCCCGGGGGTCTTGGAGAACGCTAGGAAACTCGGCGTAGGCATAGTCCTCGTCCCCACAATTATAAAGAGCGTCAACGATCATGAGCTCGGAGACATAGTCCGCTTTGGGTTCAGCAACATCGATGTTGTCAGGGCTGTCAACTTCCAGCCCGTCTCTCTGACTGGGAGAATGCCGAAGAGGGAGAGGGAGAAGTACAGGATCACGATCCCTGACTGCATAATCAGGATTGAGGAGCAGACTGGTGGAGAGATACCGAGGGATGCTTGGTTCCCGGTCCCCGCCTGCACGCCTCTAACGAACTTCATCGAGGCTCTTACCCGCTCGCCTAAATACGAGCTGACGATCCACTTCGCATGCGGCGCCGGGACATACGTCTTCAAGTCAGGTGACAGGGTGCTGCCGATAACAGAGTTCGTGGATGTGGAGGGCCTGATCAAGTACCTCCAAGACAAGGCTGAGGAGATCGAGCTAGGGAGGAGCAGGGTCTGGGTTGGCCTTAAGGTTCTCGCAAACATCAACAAGTTCATCCGCAAAGAGAGGCAGCCCGAGGGGATGAATCTTGCCAGGATGCTCTTCAACATCATAGTGAGGCACGACTACAAGAGCGTGGGCGACTGGCACAGAAGGTCGCTATTCCTGGGAATGATGCACTTCATGGACAAGTATAACCATGACGAGGAGAGGCTGAGGCGCTGTGACATACACTACCTCACCCCAGACGGAAGGATCATACCCTTCTGCTCATTCAACGTCGTGCCAGAGTTCTACAGGGACAGGATCCAGTCAATATACGGAATGCCGATCGAGGAGTGGGAGAGGAGGACAGGAAGAAAGCTAAAGGACGACTTCTACAAGCGACAGCTACCCACCAAGCAGGCCTCGGCTCCGACGGCTTCCACGAAAACGGCGGGCTTCGGCGGCGCCCCGAAACAGCTCCCCATAATACAGGGCGAGCAGGCTGAGAGCGGCTCTGAGGCCTGCTGCTCCCGTTAGATCCTTTATCTCCCAAAAAGACTGCATACTTCACGCTAACGGAGCGGTATAGATTCCCACCTTGGGTAAAGTTTTGTAGAGAGATTCGATAGACTTGTGGCCATTACTCACGTGTGGAGAGATTTAGGTGCTGTTCGGTCCTCTCCTCAAGCGGCTGTTTTCGCCGGGCTTTGTCTCCATGTCGGTGGCCTCTGCGAGGGCCTGGCTCACCAGTAGCCAGTAGAGATTATTGTCCCTAACTACGAGCACAACACCGTTCAGCAGGGCCTTAAGCCTCATCCTGGGAGGAGCCCTCCGTAGGGGGACGATGTCGACGGGTAGACCGAACTCGTCCTCAACGAAGCAGGTCAAGTTGATTATGTCCTTCAGGCTTTCCTCCGAGCGAAAGTATATTCCAACGTCTACGTCCCTGATGGGTCCCCCCTCAAAATTGAGCCGAAAGGGACTGCCACGATTAGGTCTGGAAGCCTCACAAGCGTGGCCTTTATCCGTTCTGTGAGGGATTCGACGGAGACCTCGTAATACCTTATGCTCTATTGCCGTGCTTGGTTTTGGGAGTGTTGGGAGGTTTTTCTGGACTCATGCGTCTTATTAGTTTTCTTATTCCAGGGTGTTTGAGTCCCGCGAAGCCGAGGCCTAAGTGCGCAGCGATGTTTTGCAGGGCGTAGTCGTCTGTGATTATGGTTACGGCTCTATGCCGCTTCTTGATGTCTAGTGCGGCGGCGGCTAACTCGAGGTCAGTTACGGATAGCTTCTCTCCGAGCGTCTCAGTTGTTTTTCGCACCACGTCTACCGCTTCCTTGCTGGGGTGTGCTATGTTTAGTGCGCCAGAATTGATGAGAGCCTCTACACGAGCGACGCGAAGCTCGTCATACCTGACCTCTCTTACTGCGGTTTCGGTGGTGTAGAGCGCGGCGCCAGGTGATGAGAAACCTAGAAGCAGGGCCGAGGTATCAAGCATGAAGGCCTCTCCGGCCGCCCTCTTTTGCGGCCTCTCGCCCTCATTCGACCACTTAGACCGCCCGCTCCGCCTAGGGGGCCTCGCCGCGCTGGCACTCCGAGGCTCGATGGGTTCCAAGCAGCGCATTAATTGAGCTCTCGCCTGGCTGATAAATATCTCCGTGGTGTCCCCCTGGGATGAATACTCATATTTGCGGGGAGTGTGGGTTAGCGTCAGGATGCGTCTTGATATCCACCTGTTGCAGGGGGCGCTCGCGGGTTTCTTTTTCGGTACCTCGGCGATCTTCATCAGGCTTATGCCAGGGCTCAGCCCCCTTTCAATATCTTTCTACAGGCTTACGCTATCTTTCCTTCTCTTAGCCTTGGCGAGGGCTTTGCTAGGTCCTCGGACTGTCGCGTATCGGAGCGCGCAACTGAGGGGCGCGTCAATCATGCTCGGCACCCTTCTGGGTATACACGTGTTACTTTTCACCTGGTCTGTTAAGCTAACATCGATACTGAACGCCACGATACTAGTCAACACGACCCCCGTGTGGGCGATGATCATAGGATATGTTCTCACGAGGAGGCTGCCGCGGCCTATTGCGATCGTCGGAACCTTCTCAGCTATTGGCGGCGTGGCTGTGATCGGGGCGGCGCAGGCCGCGTACTCTCCTGGCAGGCTCCTAGGCGACCTGCTTGCTTTGCTGGCCGCTGTCGTGTGGGGTATCTACCTGACGGCTGGCGGATCGGCTTTGCGGGGGCAAAGCCCTATTGCCCTTCTCCCGGGAATATACGGGGGCGCCTCCGTCTCAGTCCTCCTACTAATTCTCCTCAACGGAGAGCCACTCGAGCTACCGAGTAGGCTGGAGCTCGCACCCCTGATCGGTATCTCCCTCTTCCCAACCGCTCTGGGGCACTCCCTCCAGTTCTCTGCCCTCAAAGGACTGACGCCGCATGGAGCGGCAACGCTGGCGTTGTTGGAGCCCGCCGTGGCCACCACATTGGGTGCTCTGTTCTTTGGCGAGATTCCGCGGCTCGAGTTCCTCGTCGGCGCGGTCCTTACCACTGTTGGGATATATCTTGTTATAAGCAGGAGAGAGTGATTTGGTGTGAAACCTCCGTAATTGACTTCCCCGTTCAGAGGTTCAGCCTCTTCTTTATCCTCCTCTCACAAAGCCGGGTACTCGAGGTCCTGATAAGCACCGTGTAATGCCTTGCTTTAGTGACTTCGACCGAGCCTGTCTTGAAGCCACGCCTCATGCCCCCGTCTATGAGGACGGAGAATGGGCCGCGCCGGCATGCGACAGTAATTTTTTTCAAAGACGAGAAAATGAGGGGGCGAAGGTTCGTTATCGGGGCCACGGGGGTCGCGATTATCAGCTCAAGCTCCTCGTCAACAAGTGGCCCCCCGAGTGAGGAGTTGTAGCCCGTCGACCCGAGAGGTGTCGAGAGGATTAACCCGTCTGCGACGAGGTTCTGTAGGGAGAGATTGTCCACATTGAGATCGAACTCGACAACCTTCCCTACCAGCTGGTTCGAGATATACGCCTCGTTAACCGCTTCGCCGATATGCTCGCCATCAATATCTGCTTGGAGACGCATCAGCCTCTCTACGTAGTATCTTCCCTCTATAAGAGCTGTCACCGCTTTTTCAGCTTCCTCCGGACCAACATCGGCCAGGTATCCACCTCTACCGAACGAGATAGCGAGTACTGGGGTCTCAGGCTCCTCGAGGGCGTGAATCGAGGCAAGTATTGTACCGTCTCCACCCAGAACTATCAGGGCATCACAGCCGATCGGGTTGCTGAAACCATCTTCCGTGAACTCTTGAAGCTCATACTGAGCTCCCCACTTAGCCAGCATGCTAGAGATTACCCGGGCAACTCTTTCTGCGCCCCTCTTCTCCTTATGGAAGACAACGGTTATGTACAAACCCGAGGGATGAGTCTTCTCCCCCGTGTGATAAAGCCTTCGCAGGGTTATGAGGTCGCGGCTAGCCACTGACGCCCGTAACGCGGAGCAACTCCGCGGCCGAGGACCTAGTTAGGGGAGCGTGGTGAAGTATCGTGTATCTCTCGGGCCTGAGGTGCGCGCCCTCGAGGAGAGCTCTTAGAGCCGTCTCGGTGGCGACCCTGATCTGCCGAAGCCTGGTAGGCGCACCGGCCCTCTCAAGGTAATTCCTCAGCCCGTCTGACCCTACCTCGAGCCTGCCGGCGTGGGGAGCCTCCACATCCTCGTATCTCTTAGCCATCAGTATGGCCCCTATGCCAACCTGTTCCCCATGCATCCCCACCCCATCGCTGAGCAGGTCTATGTAATGCGAGAAGAGGTGCTCCGCGCCTGAGCAGGGCCTTGACGAGCTTACGAGACCCATCGCGAGGCCACATCTAACAGCCGCGTAGAAAAGCCGCTCTATCTCCCTGCGGCTGTCCTCTATGTAGGCCAAGACCTCGCGGAGAGCCGACCTCACCACCTCGAACGTCGTATCGCAGAAATACTCCCCCTTGAGCTCGGCGCCGAGCAGCCAATCCATAAGAGAGGTGTTTTTGGCGAGAATATCGCCACACCCGGCCGAGAGATGTCTGGGGGGCGATGACCTCACCACTTCCGTGATAAACACGACTTTCACGGGGGGTGTTGCGACGATGCTGGCCCTCCGCCCACCGCCGATAAACACCGAGGCTATAGGCGATGCCACACCGTCATGGGAGATGGTCGTTGGCATCGAGATAAACGGCACACCGGCGTTATGGGAGGCAAGCTTGCACGCATCTATAACCGAGCCTCCACCAACAGCTAGGGCAAGCTTGCACTCTCTCGCCACTGTCTCCAGCTCCGCGCATGATGCCAGATCACATTTTGCGACCTCGCGGATGACGACGCTGTAGCCTTGCGCTTCTAGGAGACGGGCAACGCGTTCGCCGAGGATATTACGGGTCTTAGGGCCGGTGACTAAAAGAACAGGCCGATCCCCCCCGACCCCTATCTGCAAAACCCCCTCAAAATCTTCAAGCAAGCGGGCCACCAAGATCTCGCTCAGCCTTACCGCGTGCCTCACCCCACACATGCAGCTAAACTCCGAGCCGAGCTCTATTCCGTCAAGCTCCTTCACGGACACGACCATCCCTGCGTGTCGCTGAGAAATCGAGACGCGGCTAAAATAATGTTCCCTGACATGGACCTGCTAGACCCATGGAACTGTTATCGCTTTTATACCCCCACTCCCTCTCTCTGGCAGTGAGCATGAAACGCCGCGACAAGAGGCATTACCCTGCCGACTCACTCAAGACTCCTAGATTCACAGGTCCTTTTACCTTTGCTCGTCTACCACATGTCAGGGAGCCGGAGGGGCTGGACGCCGCCTTCATAGGCGCTCCGTTCGACGGTGGCGTCGTCTTCAGGTCAGGGGCCAGGTTCGGGCCCTCCGCGGTCAGACAAGGCTCACTACTCCTGAGGCTCTACAACCCCGCGCTGGGGGTGAAGCCGTTCGATATCCTCGAAATCGCGGATATGGGGGACATAACGGTCGTCCCGTCCAGCCTTGAACGGACGTATGAGAACATATCTGATGCGATCAGGAAGCTCCTACAGGCCCGGGTAACCCCCGTAGTCTGCGGCGGCGACCACTCCATAACACTCCCGATACTCAGGGAGATTAAAAGCGTACACGGCAAGATAGCTCTAATACACTTCGACTCACACCTAGACACGGTCGACTCTCACTTCAGTCTTCGGTATACACACGGAACAGTCTTCCGACGCGCCTTAGAGGAGGGGCTGATAGAGGGGGACAGGTCTGTTCACGCGGGTATCAGGGGTGGCCTCTTCAGCGAAGACGAGATAAAGCGGGCCGAGGAGGAGGGCTTCACGGTCATAAGCATGGATGACATCGACAGGATCGGAGCCCGTAAGGTGGCCGCGAGTATCGCGAAACGTGTGGGGGACTATCCATGCTATGTCTCGTTCGACATCGACGCCTGCGACCCAGCTTATGCGCCTGGAACCGGGACGCCGGAGGTTGGGGGACTGACATCGCGTGAGGCTCTTCTTCTAGTCAGGGGGCTGACAGGACTACGGCTCGTGGGTTTCGACCTAGTCGAGGTCTCACCACAATATGATCACGGCGAGATAACAGCAATACTGGCAGCCAACCTCATATATGAGTTCATGTCGCTCCTTGCTTTAAGCAAAATAAAAAGAGGATAGAGTGGGGGGCTCGCTAGTAGCTTAGCTTAAGGATGCTTTTCCACTCTCTTGTGAGCTCGGCCGTTGCGGTCGCCTCGTCAATATGTCCCGCCACGTATTCGGTGACCCACTTGGCTATCGAGTCCTCCAGCATCGGGTTCTCAGGTACGTAGTTCCTGAACCCAGACTTCAGCAGAGAGTCGAGGAACACCTCCTTGAATATGCCTGGATAACGAGGAGCTAGCGCCTCTATGACGCTCTTTCTTCCTGGGAAGGAAGAAGCGACGTTCCACTGCTTGACGGCGGGGTCCGGCAGCACAAGGAACTGAGAGAACAGCCAAGCCTCACGCGGATTCTTGGAATACCTGCTGACGCCTATCTGCCATGTCCCGTCCATCGGCACCCCGGGCGAGGGGCCTGTCCATATCTTCCCCGCCGTCTCCGGGAACTCCTGTGGCCCCTTCTCTATGAAATCTATGAAGGTTGAGGCCCAAGAGCCAGCCCACATCGCCGCCTTACCCCTGCCGAGCAGCTCCATGCACTCGGACCACTCCGTCTGGGCCGCGTTCGGAACGTGGGTACAGAACTCCTTAAACATCCTCATAGTCTTTATCCCGTAGTCCGTGATGTCTGGGTCGAAAGCTATTCTTCCATCCTGCGTGAAGAGGTCTCCCCAAGGCTCAACAGGTTGTCCCAGCTTGGCTAGCCCCTCGGGTGATCGACGCCATTGAGCGAAGAGCCATGCATACTCCCAGTGTATCGTGTGTGTCCTCATAGCCATGAATGCATTTCCAGCATCAACAGGTGAGTTGGGGTTATACCTCTTTGTAAAGAATCTGCCGATGGCATAGACATCTTCAAGGTTTTTGGGAACCACGAGTGTCGTCGGGATTTTTCGGGGGTCTAGCCCGATGTTGGGTGCATTTGCTTGGAGATCGGACAGGTTCCTGTCGATCCATTTCGAATACATGTCTTTGATCCTTTGGTCCTCCCAGAGGTCCCTTCTGTAGAACATCGCCATGACGTTCGCCGTGATCACGTATCCGATCCTCCTACCTTCCCAGTGCATGTATCTCCTGTCTACCGTTTCTAGGAAGTCGCCGTAATCTGTGAATATCTCGGCGTCCGGATACCTACTCCTTAACTCGTCTATCGGGAAGCAATGGGGCCCGAACGCCCCTGTATAGATGCAGTCCCACATATAGACATCGTACTCTCCCGCTCTGGTAGCAAAGTCATGTAGCTGCCGATCCCTGCCCGTCTCCCAGTCTAAGAGAATGAGCTCAACCTCTATGTTTGGATACTTGACCATGAAGTCCTCCTCCGCAACCGCCTTCATACCCGGTGCCGAGTGGGCAATTGCCACGACCCTGATCTTCTTCTTAGCGGGGGGCTGGAGAGCTGTGAAGGCGTAGAGGCCGGCCCCTGCCGCGACCGCGGCAACAGCCACACCGATGCCAACTTTAGCGGCGGTCGACAGAGCCTCCCTCCTAGTTACCAATCCTCGATCCTTGGGCATCTTCGTATTATGTTATGAAGTAGGGGACTTATATATCTTTAGACCCACAGATACTAAGAGGGTCTCCCAAAAATTAAATACAGCCGCACAAAAAGAAGAGGAGGGATGAGGACGCGAGGCACGCAGTTCATAGCACCCACATTAATTCTTCTCATTGTACTCGTAATCTATCCCACAATCTATCTCTACTACATGGTTTTCCACTCGTTCAACCCGTTATTTGAGGTCGCGGTTAGGTTCGTCGGCCTCCAGAACTTCACGACCTTTCTCAACGACCCTGATGCGCACTACTCCATTTTCGCCATGCTGGTCCTGATGAGTGTAACTGTCCCGACCCAGATAGTCCTCGGGACACTCTTGGCGATCCTATTCACCTCGCCATATCTGAAAGGAAAGGTGGTGCTTAGATCGATTATGCTTATCCCGCTTAGCATTCCCGCTATCATCATCGGTCTCAACTGGAAGATGATCTTCTTTAGTTACGGTCCTCTTAACAGTTTCTTGGAGGCGGTAGGGCTTCCGACGCAGCCATGGCTTAGCGCGCCCTTCGGCAGCACGTTTAACACAATCTTCGTACTCGCGGTTCTCGACGTATGGCAGTGGACCCCCTTCGTGGCTCTTGCAGTTGCGAGCGGGATTGAGGGCATCCCCTCTTACGTGAGGGAGGCCGCGGAGATTGATGGGGCGTCTAGGCTGCAGATGATAAGACATATTGTTCTACCATTGAGCAAGACGGTCATAGTAATAGTGCTTTTCTTCCGCATCATAGACTCCCTGAAGCTCTTCGATATCATTTACATGTTAACAGCGGGGGGTCCGGGAAACATTACGACGACCCTCCCCTTCTACATCTATAAAGTCGGATTTACGCTTACAGCCCCGAAGGCTGACTTAGGATACGCCGCCCTGTTAGCGGTAGTGTTGCTCATGATTGCCACGGTGCTTGTGCTGCTTGTCCTTACACGCGTGCTGTACGTCAAAAGAATGATATGGGGTGATTAGCATGGCCCGTAAAGGTATTCTAGTAATGCTTGTGACGCTCGCTGCTTGGCTTTTCTCGATAATTTACCTACTTCCCTTCGTATGGATGGTGGGTACCTCTTTCAAACCAATAGGAGAGTGGGGTTTACCTACCCTTATTCCGAACCAGGTGACGCTCAATAACTATTATGAGGTATTAGTAACCGGCGGGGTCTATGGCGTCCGAGGACACTTCCCCCCGATCATGCGATATCTTATTAACAGTTTAACCATATCTATAACGGTCGCTGTCGTGACGAGCCTTCTCGGGGCACTTACGGCCTATGGTATAGTCAGGTTTATGGCTGGTGGGACGTTCTTCGTAAACTGGATTCTAAGCCTTAGGATGATCCCTCCAGTGGTTATATTGTATCCCCTCGTCGTTATGACTAAAACAGTCGGGTTGTACAACACGACGGCTGGCCTTATAATGGTTTATCCCGTGATCACCTTGCCGATCACCACATGGTTTATGATCGGAACCTTCAAGAGCATACCGAGGGAGACAGAGGAGGCTGCGTTGATAGATGGCTGCACTCATTTCCAAGCGTTCTACAGGGTTTCGCTGCCCCAGGCTGCCATCGGGCTGGCGGCGTCGGCCATCTTCGCCTTCATCTTCAGCTGGTCAGAGTTTCTCATACCGCTTCTTCTGGCCCCGGGGGAGGCGGCCATGCCTCTGACCGTGTTCGCCGCCTATTTCTCCAACCAGTACGGTATCTTATGGGGCCCCTTATCCGCGGCGGCGGTCATTACGGCTATTCCTGTCACGGCCACCGCCATCGCGATCCAGAAGTACCTTATTAGAGGACTCACACTTGGTTTCGTCAGGTGACGCCATGCCGTCCGCGTCAAATAGCGTTTAAATGGTTCAGCTAACCTTGTACTATTCGTGGGAGCGGTGCACTTACCTCCCGACGGGATGACGGATAAAGAGATCAGGGATATCCTCCTGAACTCGAAGAAGATCGCTGTTGTGGGAATGTCGCGAGACCCTGAGAAAGCGGCAAACTTTGTCCCGCGCTACCTCATATCCTCGGGCTACATAGTCTTACCCGTAAACCCAACTGCCACGGAGATACTTGGCCTGAAATCGTACAAGAGTCTGCTGGATCTTGATGTGGTGGTGGATGTAGTCGACGTTTTTCGGCCGTCCGACCAAGTCCCGGAGGTCGCCCAGCAGGCGCTAAAGATAAGGCCGAAGGTTTTCTGGATGCAGGAGGGGATCTACAACACCGAGGCTGTTAAGCTCCTCCGCGAGTCAGGTATCACGACCGTTTGGAACAGATGCATGATGAGGGAGCACATAAGGCTTATGAGGGGCCGTGGCCCGTAGACTCACTTCCCCTCTACCACAACGGTGCGCGACTGCTCCCTCACATAGTTCAAAAGATAGTTGGGGCCCCCCACCCCACGCCCGGTCGCGCCGCTTGCCTTCCATCCGACAAAGGTTTGGGCTCCTGGCCAGGCACCAGTAGTGGCGCCTCCGCGCCTGTTGGCGTACGTGACCCCGAACTCGATTCTCTTGAAGAAGTACTCGATCTCTGCGGGGTCCTCGGAGAAAATACCTGCCGTCAGGCCATACTCCGTGTCATTGGACATCTTTACAGCCTCGTCGAGGGTCTTGAAACTCGAAACAAGCAGTATGGGTAGGAAGAGCTCCTCAAACCAGAGTCTGTGTCCTCTAGGGATGTCGGATATTATCGTTGGCTGTACGTAGAATCCATTATCTAATACACCGCCACTAAGGACCTCGCCCCCGTAAACTATTTTCCCGGCCTTCCTCGCCTCCTCCACAGTTGTCCTGAACTTTTCGCGGGCGCGGTTATTAATCACAGGGCCCAAAAAAACATCGCGCTCACGCGGGTCGCCTATCTTAAGCTTTGATGTCTCCGTGACTAGCCGTTCCATAAACCTGTCGTATATCCTCTCGTGCAAGTAGAGCCTAGATGTAGCTGAGCATTTTTGTCCTCCGTAGCCGAATGCGGCCCTTATGACTCCTGTTACGGCCTTCTCAATATCGGCCTTATCGGTGACTATTGTGGGGTTTTTGCTGCCCATCTCGAGTATCACCGGCTTCGGGTACGGCTGACTCGTCAGGAACCTTCTGTAGAGCCTCATACCTACGTCTCTGGAACCAGTGAAGGCTATCCCGGCCACCTTCACGTTCTGGGTCACTTCTTCCTCGAACACATCACCCGGCCCCGTGAGGTAGTTGAGGGCCCCGCCTGGCACGCCCGCATCTACGAAGACTTTGTAGAGAAGGTAACCCGAGAGGGGGGCCTCGCTGGTTGGCTTGAATACGACGGTGTTGCCGGTTATAAGGGCTCCCAGGATCATGCCGTTCGCGAGCATGAAAGGGAAGTTGAAGGGGGATATGACGACCCAGACACCGTAGGGTCTGGCGGTCATCCTACATATCTCGCCCGGGCCACCAGGCCCCAACTCGCGCTCGTAACCGTTATTCTCATTCATGACCTTTGCATAGTATCGTAGCGCGTCAACCGCCTCCCAGCACTCTGCCAGCGCCTCAAGGCGGTTTTTCCCCACCTCCAGAGTGATTACGCTCGCTATCTCGAACTTTCTCTCATCAATTATCTCTGCGGCCCTTAACATCGTTTTCACTCTCTCTCGCCAGTCGAGTTCAGACCAGTCTCTGTACGCCTCCTCCGCCACATCTATCGCCTTCTTAATATCGGCCTGCCTGGCCCGCTGGAACTTCCCGAGGAGGATAGATGTGTCTATGGGGCTTCTGTCCTCGAACTCCCCGGCTTCCGACCATACCTCCTCTCCGCCGATATACATGGGATACCTTCTCCCGAGATATTTCTGAGAGACTATGCTCAGCGCCTCCTCAAACCTTGGGTGGATAGTAGGGTCACTGAATAGGGTGACGTAGGTCACCTTATTCTTGGATGACACGATAGCTAAGCTCTAACTGATGTGTAAAAACTTTTCCTCGTGACCGAGCCAGTCACTAAATTTATAAGTGGCCGACCCTGTCTCTCCGCGTGGCACCTATAAACTTAGCCGTAATCGGTGCGGGAAGCGCCGTCTGGTCAATACAGCTTGTCGCGGATCTCTGTGTGACCAAGAGTCTCTGGGGCTCCAGGATCAAGCTCATGGATATTGATAAGGAGAGGCTGCGGGTGATAAACGAACTCGCGAACAGGTACGCCCGCGAGACCGGCGCGAATCTAAAGTTTGATGCGGTGACGAGCAGATCAGAGGCGCTGGAGGGCGCAGACTTCGTGATAAACGCAGCCCTGGCTGGGGGTCATCAGAACTATGAGATTCAGAGAAGCGTTGCGGAGAAGCATGGGTACTACCGGGGGATAGATGCCGTCGATCATAACATGGTCTCGGACTACCACGTCTTCGGAGGTTATAACCAGTTTAAGCTGTTCACCGATATCCTGCGGGATATTGAGAGGATCTGTCCCGATGCATGGTTTATAAACATAGCTAACCCGCTGTTCGAGCTCTGTACGCTGGGGAGCCGGGTATCTAAGGTGAAGCTAATCGGTCTCTGCCACGGCCATCTCCTCTATAGGGAGCTCGCATCAGCCCTCGGCTTGGACCATCGCGAAGTCACCTTCGAGGCACCAGGCCTAAACCACTGCATCTGGCTGAGCGACTTTCGCTTCAAGGGTGAGAACGCCTATCCCCTCATCGATGAGTGGATCGAGAAGCACGCTAAGAACTATTGGAGCAACTGGGAGCCAGACTTCTGGGAGACACAGATGGCCCCTGCCTCCGTGGACATGTATCTGCGGTATGGGCAGTTCCCGATAGGAGATACGACGAGGAGCGGGGGTTGGAGATACCACTACAACTTGGAGACTAAGAAGAGGTGGTACGGGAAACTAGGCGGCTTCGACTCGGAGCATGGTTGGGAGCGGTATCTCACACATCTGAAGATGAGGCTGGAACGCCTCACAAGAGTCGCGGACGACCCCTCAATACCCATAACAAGCGAGGTCCCGCCCGTCCTCAGCGACGAGAGCGTGGTCCCAGTGATTGATTCTATCGTCAATGATAAGGAGGCGATATACCAGGTTAACGTGCCTAACAACGGGGCCATCGACGGTATTCCCGGGAACGTGGTGGTAGAGGTCCCCGCCATAGTCTCGGCACGGGGTGTGAGGCCCCTGAGAGTCTCTCCCTTGAAGAAGAGGGTGATGGAGATGGTGATCAAGGCACGGATCTACAGGATGGAGCTGGGGCTAGAGGCCTTTCTCACGGGAGACAAGGACGTGTTGCTGGAGGAACTGACAAACGATCCGAGGACCAGGAGTCTGGAGCAGGCGGAGCGTGTTCTAGGCGCGATCATGGACCTCCCATTTAACAGCGAGATGAAGAAACACTACAAGACCAAGGCGCGGGAACTAGCACTGTAGCTTACCACTCTGTGAAGCGCTTCGTGAGAATATCGGCGCCTATATGTGACGCGTCAATATGTTTTGAGAGCTCGAGAGGTGAACTGAACCTTGCACCACAGTAGGGGCACTTGACAATCTCCTCCTCAACTTCGGGGAGAACTGTGGCCCTTGTTGCTAGGCCACCGGCCAGGGCGACCAGGGTCAACAGACCCACGGTGTGCTCTGCCTCAACGACCACGAGCCTACGTATCCCTCTTGACGCCATCAGGGTTATGGCTTGGCTCAGGCTCAGTTTAGGTGATATCGTTATCAGAGGTGTGGACATGATATCCTTGAGCTGGACCTTGTTTGGGTCGCGGCCATCCGCTACAACCCGGTAGAGAATGTCCCTCTCCGTGACCATCCCGACGGGTTTGCCGCGCCTAGCTACGAGAACACATGTATGACCCTTCGTCCTCATCTGTATTGCTGCCTCCCTTACACTCGCCTCCTCCTCGATCATTATGAAATCTCTCGTGACATACTTTTCGACAGGTTCGCTCAGTGCCGCCCAGTCCCTCACAAGTTAGACCTGTAGCGACCCCCATTAATATCTGTGTTGCGAGGATAGTGGTTCTGAGCTGGAGCAGTGGAGAGTGCTCTGCCCCTACTGTCCACAGGGTGCCTCATAGGCCCTTTTGAAGCGAGATAGATAAGACCTTTTGAGAATGCACGCTGTGAGGACAGAGCTTGTTGAAAAGCACTTAGACTACTGGGCCTGAAACTGTTGAGGGTTGCATGAGGAGGGAGTGGCCGCGGCCCCGGCAAGGATGCACTAATTTGTGAGCGAGAGTTCGCGTATGGCGACATATTTCCCGGAGTTGTCGGGAGCTATCGTGGATGCTATAGTTTACGACGAGCCTCTCTTCAGAAAGACGGTGGATTTCGGGGCCAGCGACAAGATCGACAGGCTTTAGATCGAGGGAGTTTTAATCGCCGATAACGCTTTGCGCCCAGAGCTCGGGTCGTTCCGGAGAGCGATTGGGAGCCACCCTAAACTCTCCACAGCGATCATAGAGATCCAAGACAGTGTCTCTGTCAGCCTGAGGGTTAGCTAAAGTATTGACTCGAGGATAACCGCGAGGAAAATAACCGCGAGGTAAGGGCTAGTGAACTTGAATAGCCTCCAAGTGTTTTGCAAGGTCGGCTTGGCCAGCACTAGTAGTGCTTGGGCAGTGAGCGCGGCTCCCGCGGCTGCCGTTACCCCGATGTATAGTGGCGACGCGTAGCTAGCGTCAAGGAGGGTTATGGTTAGGGAGAAGACCACTAGTAGGATAGTCGTAGAGGCTATCACGCGGGCCGCAGATCTATCTGAAACCTTTACGGGGAGCATCGGGACGCCCACCGCCGCGTAATCGTCCCTATATCTCAGGGCGAGGCTCCAGACATGGACAGGTATCCAAAGTATAACCAACAAACCAAGAACCAGTGCCGTCAGATCGAGGCTGGCGGCAGACGAGTAGCCGACCCAGACAGGGGCAGCGCCCGCAACACTACCCAAGATTATATTGAGTGGTGTTTTCCTCTTCGTGAGAATCACATAGATCAGGTTGTAGTTCAGGATCCCTGTTATCATCAACAATAGGGCCGTGAGGTTCAGGAAAGACCCTGTTATTATGAGTGACGCTGCGATAAGTGCCAGGCCGAGGATAAACGCCTTTTGAGGGGGGTTGATAAGCCCGCTCGGAAGTGGACGGCGCCGTGTCCTCTTCATCCCGGCATCTATGTCTCGCTCTAAGTAATTAGCCACCGTCTCTGCCCCGGCGGAGCCCGCGGACAAGGCCGCCACAAGCGCTAGTAAGGTGAGAGGGTTGTTCGCTCCCCGACTCGCGGCGAAGTAGCCTCCCACACCGACGAAGACTAGTAGCCACCAGACGTTGGGCTTCGTGAGAACGAAGTATACACGCATTCTCTCCGCCAGAGTCATTGTCTGGAGGCTCAAGCACCCGGACGTACTTCGGCTCAGCGAAATATTAAACTATGCCGAGCTACAGGGCCGTGTTCCTCGAGTCATTACCGTTAAATATGTGTAACGATAGACGCCATATCGTTTGCAAGAGAGGAAGACATGCGCGATCTAATCAGGTTCTGGACGGTTTTCATAGGTTACACGGTCTCCTCCTCCATGACTGCGCCAATCATCGGCCTCTATGCTTACAGACTCGGCGCCTCGGCTAGCGAAGTAGGGGCTTACTATGCCGTCATCGCAGTCACGACCTTCGCGTCGAGGCTTCCTCTCGCATCACTCGTCAAGTCTCTAGGCACGAAAAACTTGACGAGGCTCGGCCTCCTCCTAAACTCTGCCTCTCTCGCCTTCTTCACGCTGACCGCATCGCCTAGCCTCCTTTTCATAGGCTGCGTACTGAGGGGGTTGGGGTTCGCCGGTTTTCACCCCTCCGCGCTGAGTGAGGCGGTACGAATAGCGGGCCTGACTCCTGAGCGTGAGCGGCGGCTTGGGCTGATAATGACTGCGCCTCCTATCGGTATTAGTATCGGACCTGTAATCTCCTCGCTTATCCTGTCACAATACGGAGCCCCTTCCGAGTCAACCGCCCCCTATACGGCGGTTTTTCTGATAGGGGCGATACTTTCCAGCGTGGTGGTGCCGCTCGCGAGCGGTGGCACAAAGACCGCTATTGAAGAGAGGGTGGATGAGCCGTTGAGTAGACTGTTCACCAAGCCGTTCACGCTGCTCATCTCTAGTAGATTCATACTTAGCTACGTGATCGGAACAGTTTCATCATTCCTCCCCATACTCCTTGTCGAGCAAGAGATCCTCCCTGAGCACGAGATTCCCATCCTTTTCGCTGTCTCAGCGGCATTCAACGTGCTGGGCAGGCCTATTTCTTCGAGGATAGGCGGCGCAAGTCGAGCGCTACTTGTAAGCTCCCTGCTCACCACAGCCACAGCACCTCTCATCTTCTTGCAGACACAATGGTCGCTCTACGCCTCGATGGCCCTATACGGTCTCGGAGTGGGGCTCTTCATCCCTAGTAGCCTCATAACTCTGCAGTCGCTTGTGCCACCCTCTCAACTAACCATGGGGATAGCTTTTTTGACACTGGGTCTAGACCTAGGCTCAGGCGCGGGCAGCCTCTTCACGGGTCTCTTCACCAGATTCGCGGACCTCTCTGAGATAATACCCGCGACCTTGGCTGTAGCCGGTCTGCTCTCCGCTGCCACGGTGGTGCTGCTGGGACTCCCTGATCGGAGGGAACATGGGACACGCTTAGAGCCGTCTTTTTGAGTTTAGCTAAACCTAATAACTCCAGCAACCTGTAGATAGAGCGGAGAGTTGGAGCTCGATGACTGGGCATACTTGTTAAGATCCGCGCTTGGGCTACTTGTGGGCGTCATATCTGGCGTGCTCGGACTCTACTTCCTCTACGTTATCCTGATAACGATAGCCGTGTACAGCCTCTCACTATTATTATTCCGCGTCCTCTTCTCCGGCGGGGCACCGCTAAGCAAACGCTTCCTCATTACCACGGGCCTGGCGCCCTATATCTTCATCTGGCTCGCCAGCTGGATCCTCATCTACAACCTAGTCCACTGAACCGGCCTCGCTCCGCAACCTATGGGGTACAGGCAACTTCTGAAAGTTATCCAGTATGACCCTCCATACGTAATAATACGGGTCCGAGTCGTCCCCTAGCGTGGTCAGGTGACTCTTCAGACGGTTCCTGACCTCATCCACGTAATTTTTAGGGTTTGCCGCTAAAAAGAGCCTATAAATCAGCGATTCCCTGTCGTCAGATTGATAAGCGCTGTAAACGCCCCTAAGAGCATATACTACGCGTTTCTCCTCAGGAGTCTTAGCCCTCTTCTCTAGCCTCGCCAGCAACCTCTCAGCATCGGCGAACTTCCCCGACAACAGGGTCCTCAGATAATCCAGGATCAGCTTCTCCCAGCGTTTAAGAGTAGGGTCCACCTCTACTGACCACCCCTCTCATCAGACTCCTCGGCATCCTCGATCCCGTTAGACGTTATCTTGATTAGTGCCTCGCCCTCAGGAAGGTGGGGGCTGGAGACGAGACGCACGATCCTCACGTTCTTCCCGGCTGTTTTCCTGATGAAAAGTCTTAGATGGCTAGTATGTCCGACGATGTGGCCTCCGACGGGAAACACTGCGTTGATGGAGAAAAACTCATCTGGCCTCGCCATGACTTGGTTTGTCACCACAGCCGCGAGGTTGAAGGCCCTCGCTAGACGGAGAAGTCTGTGCATATGTTTGTTTAATTTCTGCTGCCTCTCCGCCAGCATCTCCCTGCCCACGTACTCGCTCCTAAAGTGAGCGGTCAGCGAGTCGACCACGACGAGCCTTACATTGTTTTCCTTGATGACCCTGTCGACCTTCTCTACTAGGAGGATCTGATGGTCCGAGTTATACGCCTCGGCGTATATTATCCTCTCCAGCACCTTATCGATGTCCAGGCCAAGGTGCCTCGCCATCTGCTCGATCCTCTCGATCCTGAACGTGTTCTCTGTGTCGATGTAGAGAGCTGAGCCGTCTAGGCCTCCCATCTCGTGGGGCAGCTGAACATTCACGGCGAGCTGGTGGCAGATCTGGCTCTTGCCTGAGCCATATTCTCCGAAAAATTCGGTGATGGCTTGTGTCTCGATGCCTCCGCCGATTAGGGCGTCTAGCGCCTTGCTACCCGTCGTGAGGCGGCCCACCTTGCTCTTGATGTTCGCGAGCTCCTTTGCCGTTACCCAAGATATCTCGATAGTATGCCTGGCCAGCTCTATAAGCTCCGCCGCCCTCTTCTCACCTATCCCCGCGCTCTCCAGCTCGGCAATGGTCGCGGTGGCGAGCGCCTCTATCGTCGAATAGCCGACTTCTCTCAGCCTTTCTGCAGTCGCTGGACCCACGCCTGGGAGCTCCGCGATGTCGGAGAAAGGGCCCGCCCCCTCCCTAACTTTCTCCTTCTGAGGCATACCGGTTAGAAGAACGGTGGCCCATATATAAGGGGATGGTGCACAACTCACTCAGGCGATGAAAGAGTCTCAAGGCATTTAGATGTGGAAGAGATCCAGCGAAGATAAGTATTCAGTGCTGCTCGAAGAGCGACCAAGTCCTGAGCCTCCATGTCCACGATTATTGCGCCTCCCCGTCTCTCCAGCCTTACCCTGGCCCTACGGGTGGGGAGAGATCTGAGCTCCGGCTCTAACGCATGATAGATGATCTGAGCTTCTTGGACGCTGACAGAGACTTTAACGCGTGATCTGTGGGGCAAGGCTCTCCCTATCTGGGTCTCAAAGTATCCTAAACTTTATACGTTGTCTAACGGGGAAAGAATATATATACGGAACGAGACAACTTATGGTCTCGGATGCCGCTAGCGTTCGTCTTGATAAACACCGAGATAGGCTCTGAGGAGGAGGTCCTGCAGCAGCTCAAACAGATGCCGTCCATCAGGGAGGCCTACATGGTATATGGCGTGTATGACATCGTCGCAAAGGTTGAGGCCGAGTCTATGGATAAGCTGAAGGAAATTGTCTCCTGGAACATCAGGAGGCTAGAGAAGGTAAGGTCAACCCTCACGATGCTAGTTATGGCATCGCAGTAGCCTGAGCCTCTCGGGCATAACAAGGTGTCTTCGCGCGGAGACACAGACCTCGTAGACGCCCTCGGACAAACCCCTCGGGACCAACACTCTATAAGCGGTAGCTCTCGGGTCTCTGAAGCCGCATCTCTCACATCTGTAGCCCTTCCCGCGCCCCATGCTCTTCATCTTGCATCCGACGTTGCAGGAGGGGCATCTGGGGGCTTCAGAGACGTACATGGGCGCCAGCTTCACGACATGGAGCTTCTCAAGGTTCATGGTCGGCCCCTGCGGCTTGGGCTTTACTGAGCCATAAGCTATGACCTCGTCTCCCGGGATCAGGCTCATGATGACCTTCCTGAACCTTCCCGTTGGGTAGTAAGCCGCCAGCGTTATCGAGCCAGTGTCGTCCCGCAGCGTAGTGAAGACATGCCCCCCCACACTAACCCGAGGTGGCGACGAGATGTATCCCCGTATGGCGCACGAGGACAGGGGGTGGGCGCCAGCCACGGTTGAGGCCGCGTAGTGGCTGTCGGTGGCCTGGTTTGTCATAAATACCTCGACGAAGTCTACTGGCTCGAGGAACCGGACCATGCTGAGGCCTAGCTTAGCGTACTCTTCAGTCACGGCGCGCACTCCGGCGAGAACAGGGCATGGTGTGTGAGGCGTTATCCGAACCTCCCTTTTTTCATAGTCATAGTTGTCGAAGGTGTAGTCGTTAAGAACCGTGTCCATTTTTATTACGCTAACCTCGTCTATGAGCCGCTCCTTGCCCCACATTTCCTGAACACGGTACGCTATTGCCTCATAGGTTTGGAGCGAGAGAGGATCGGCGCCCACAGCCGCCGCCGCACCAACTATGCCTCTTCCCACACCGTAACACCTGTACTCTATTCCCACATCGTCGAGTAACCCCCTCACGTCCTCTAAATCAACGATCTCCAGTAGAGCCCTCCAGTAAAGATCCCTCAGCTTCACTGTATCATCCATCCAAGCGAAAACTATCCCGGGGTCGGTCCCGTCAGCCTCAAGGTCTGCTAACCTCTCCACAACTGCTACTACCGTCTCGACGATCTCGGAGAGATCTTCCTCACTGGCCTCTACGAGGAGCCCCACCGCAGCGTTTCCCCGTGTCTTGTATGGGCAGTTGGGGTTTAGACGTACGAGGCGCGGATAACCACCTCGCTTAAACCCCCTACGCTCCAGCTCCCGGAGCGCCACTGCCCCGACATACGTCGTGCACATGGTCCTCTTAGAGTCGGTGTCGTCTATCCCAATCACCATAGTCCTCCTGCGAATCACTTCTATGGTAAACTATATCATGACGGCTCTTTATGCTTATCCCCGAGAAGTGCTGAAACCATTGAGACGCCGAGAGACGCTAGATACCTTCGAGCCCTATTCTTGGGAGCCCTCGTCGGAGGAGATCGCGAAGAGCGTCGGTCTCCCCACCAAGAAAATCCTAAGGCTGGACCTGAACACTTCCCCGGTCGCCCCCGCCTTCGCCCTGAGGAGCCTGGTGAGAAGCCTAACGTCGCTGAGGGTCAATGAGTATCCGGACACCAGCTATCGAGAGCTTAGGGAGAGAATAGCAGGGTACACAGGGCACGAAGTAGACGGCATCGTGCCGTCGAACGGGGCGGATGAGGGTATAGACATCGTGGCCCGGGTTTTCTTGGAGAAGGGCATGAAGGCCCTAGCATCAGTCCCAACCTACAGTTACTTTAGGATCGCCACCCAGCTTCAGGGAGCCGAGTTCGTGGGGGTGAAGCGTTTCCCCGACTTCCAGGACGACATCGAGGCTATACTGTCGTCAATTGATTCGAAGGTGGGAGTCATCTTCCTCTGCAGCCCCAACAACCCGACCGGCAACGTAACGGATCTAGCTTCAATAGAGAAGATCTGCTCAGAGACAGACGCCTGCGTCGTCGTGGACGAGGCCTACTTCGAGTATAGCGGCGTGTCGGCCCAACCGCTGACCGAGAGTTACGATAACTTGGTCATCGTCAGAACACTTTCGAAGGCGTTCGGCTTAGCTGGAGCTAGAATAGGATATCTACTCGCGAGTAAGGAGACTACGCGGCTTTTGAACAAGGCGAGGCCCCCTAACAGCCTAGGCGTGATCAACATCAGGCTCGCCGTCTACGCTCTCAGACACAGCTCCTATGTCGGGAGGCTAGTCGGAATGATAGCTCGGGAGCGTGAACGAGTCGCGGCCGGTCTCAGGAAGCTCGGGTTAGAGCCCCTCCCCTCGTCGGCCAACTTCTTGCTCACGCGATTCCAAGACATAGATGCCGACCGTGTTTACCGGGAACTCCTTCGAACGGGCATAGTCCTGCGCAACCTCGCTAAAAGCCCGCTCACCCCCAACTGCCTCCGGGTCACGATAGGTTTGAAGAAGCAGAACGATCTTTTCCTAAATGCTTTATCTGAGACTCTAGATGTTATTAGGCGATAGTCTGGTTATCGCGTCGTTTAGCTCTGCGGAGAATCGCCGGTGCCAGGCCTCGAACCCCATCGGACTCTCTGGGTACTCTTCGTAGAGAGCTATCAGCCTTATGCTCTTCTCTGCAGTAAGCCTGAGCCCCTTCGCAAGTTTCGGCCTCTCCCTAACAGCCCGCCTGAGATCTGCGTCGAGAAGCAGGCGGACGAGGCTGTTGAGCTTGGGGAAACGGGGATGCTCCCTGCGCTTAATGCTCTCGACATCCTGCTCCGAGAGGAAGTATCTCATTCCGAAGCTTATCTCCTCGTTCGTCAGCGTCTGTAGATACTTCCTGAGCACCTCGAAGCTGGCCATCTGGTATCCGCGCCTCCTCACGTACTCCACGTTATATCTCCAAAGGGAGGCCTCATCAGCGGTTCCCGACTCCAAGGCCTCGGCAATACATCTTCCCAAGAGGACGCTCGCCTCGAGAGCAGGGCCTATCCCACCCGCGTCGATGGGGCGTGGCATCCAGGCCGCGTCGCCTATGATGGCGAAGCCGTTAGCCACAAGGCAATCGTTCTGTCTCCTCACGGGCACCTGCCAGATGTTGAAGACATTGTTGGAGTCGAGCGTTGATGTGGATGGAGTGGGGTTCCTTATGGACCTGTTGGCGGCTATGTACTGCTCGATCAGGTCCTTGAGGGTATCATTTCGGTCGAGCATCCTGTTTCTCGTCTCTAGAAGCCTCCTCATAACACCCAGCCCCACGTTCATCTTGGATTCGCTCTTTGGGAAAACCCATGAATATCCGCCAGGAGCTATGATCTGGTCTAGGTGGATTATACAGTATTTAGGATCGAACCACGTCTCATCGTCCGCAGCCCGCTCGAACTCTATTATGTAGCGACCTGTGCCTATGAGATCATTATCCTTATCGATCTCTCTCTCGATGAAGCTTTTCAGAGGCAGGTTTTGCCTAAGTATTGATGCTGAGCCAGTAGCGTCGACCACCATTTTAGCCTTTATCTGGACCTCCTTTTTCGTCCTCAGGTCGTAGCCATACACCCCAGAGACAGAGCCGTCCTTTACCATGAGGCCCCGCGCGTCGAATTCATGGACTACCTCAACGCCCGCCTTAACTAGATGCTGTAGCTGCTTATGGGCCCAAGCCTTACGGTTCAGAATATATCCGTCCCCGTCGAAGAGTACCCTTGATTCATGGTCGGGTGAATAGACGACTACGCCCTCAACATCGTGCTCGATTTCTGGCCTGTCATAGGAGATGCCTAGGTTCTCGCAGGCAAACTCGAGGCTCTTTTTACTGACGGCGTCTCCGCAGGACCATCCGCTTCTCGTCTTTTTACCGAACTCCGAGGAGTTGTTTCTGTCCACCAGACAGACGCTGAGGCCCTGTTTAGAGAAACGTGAGACCGCGATCGCCGCGTGCGAGCCTGCTACACCACCACCCACGATCACGACGTCGTAATCCTTATCCACGGAAGTGTTGTAGTGCGGATCCTGTATATAATGCATAGCTGCCCACCCCTGCTCGAGGAGTCAGCCCAACTACACAACGCTAGTATACAGATATGGCCGCCGAGGTGCCTGATGCTTCTATAAATTCATGCTTTTCCGCCCCTGGCCTCTTCCGCGGGCCTTTAGGAACTGCTCAGCGCGCCGCGCGTCGCTGACGTTTGTGACCCTGAAGAGCATCAGGAGCTTCTGGTCGAGGAACTTGAGGGAGCGGTTGTAAAAATAAATCACGTTCCGTATCTTGGGGACTATCTGGTCCATGCTGTTTGCGCCTGAGGACTCGGCGGCGGCTAGGAACTCGGCCTTCCTGAAGCAGGAGAAAGAGTAGTCGCTCCTCCCATCGGAGTTCCTGATGATCGCTGCTGAAAACCTTTTGCAGGCATCTAGGAGAAATTTAGTGAACTCCTGAGTCAGGAGCGGTGAGTCGCAGGGCAGGACCAGAAATTGCTCGGAACTGGACTCGGACATGCTCATCTTGAGAGTGTCCGCGAGCCCATACGGGGAAAAGACGGACCGCGCCATGTATTTCTCGGCGGTGGCCATGTAGGCCTCCCTAGCCTCCTCGCTCCCCACCATTATCACTATCTCATCCACCTCGTCCGGAACAGCCTCCAAGACATACTCTATCAGAGGCTTATCGAGGACCCTGTACAGTCCCCTGTGGACACCTCCAATGCTCGGGAAATTGGTGAAGATCAAGGCGGTCGGGGACATGTCTTTTCTTACTTCACGCCGTCATCCTCCGTAATTAAAGGTATTTCGCATAGAGCTCCAGAATCCGTAAGTATTCCTATGAGAGTATCCACACCTGTCATCTCCAAAAGCTAAATACCGTGACAAAAGGTGGGCAGAGGTGAACGCAGATGAAGAACCCGTTCAGAAGGGATCAGGCGGCCGGTAAAGGGTTCGTCGCTTCCGACGGCAGGTACCTCGAGATCCTGACAGCGCTCAAGATCCAGTCGGAGAAGCTGAATAGGACCGCCCAACGACTTATCGCTAGGGGGAAGGATCTTTTCGAGCAGTGTGTCAGGGCGCAGCAGGAGGGTGATACAGGAAGGGCCACGATCTACGCTAACGAGATCGCTCAGCTCAGAAAGATGTCGAGGATAATAGTGAGAAGCCAGCTCTCGCTGGAGAAGGTCATTCTGAGGCTTGAGACGGTTAAGGAGTTCGGAGATGTCATGCATGTGCTAGGGCCGGCTACTGCGATCATACGGCAGGTCCAGTCAGACCTCGCAGGCATAGTCCCTGAGGTTTCCCAGAACCTGAAGTACGTTGACGAGATGCTGGAGGGACTGATAATAGAGGCTGGCACGGTCTCCGGCTCCATCATCAACGTCTCTGTCAGCGATGGGGAGGCCCAGAAGATACTACAGGAGGCGTCGGAGGTTGCCGCTCAACGAATGAAGACCGCCTTCCCGGAGATTCCTGACGCATTGAAGGTCAGTGAAGCGGGGACAGAAACGAAGGTTATTTAGCGGCCACCTGCATCACCGCCAAAGACCTCAGAAGAGTATAAGATTATTTTTGGCCCCCACTTTCCCCAGACTAGTGACTGCTTAAGCCTTGAAGAGGCTCGCTGTGGCAGCATGCAGCGCCCTCGTCGTCAACTCGGGCTCCGTACTACTTGTGAAGCGGGCTAACGAGCCTGCCCGAGGGATGTGGGCCTTGCCCGGTGGAGCTGTCGAGTGGGGGGAGAGGATAAGGGACGCCGTCAGGAGGGAGCTCCTCGAGGAGACAGGGGTAGAGATAACGGTGGGTGAGGTTCTGGATGTTGCAGACGTGCTCTACCGCGAGGGCGAGGAGCTACTATACCATTACGCCGTCGTGTGCTTCAGGGGGTATTACGTAGGCGGCGAGCTCAGGGCTGGAGGCGACGCCGAGAGCGTCAAATGGGTGCCGGCGACAGAGCTCAACCGATATGAGCTTACGCCAACCACGAGGAAAGTCCTTGAGAAGTGGCTCCCAGCTATTTTATGAAGAGGGGGCTCGAGTCTCTAATTATCCGAGCTGGGGCTTGCCTGAGTCGGGTATAGTGCTTGGTGAGCTCCAAGAGGGCCCGGTGAACCTCTCCTGAATAGAACCTTAGCCCGTCTACGCCGGCCATCCTCATCACCTGCTCCACCGCCTCTGCACTCAGATCGCCGACCCCCAAGCGGGCTGAGCCATATACGAAACCCCAAGGGGCTGAGAAGGATATCATGAAACATACCAGCTCGGAGACTCGGGCGAAGACTTGGGAGACGGTTAGCTTGATAGACTGGAAGGATAAGGTGTTGTGCACAGGGGAGGTTGCCTGTGTCGCGAATACCCCCTTCTCCGATAACCTCGATCTAACAATCTTGTAGAACTCCTCTGTGTAGAGCAGATAGGAAGGCCCACCCTCCAGAGGATCCGTCAGATCCACTATGACTACATCAAACTCACCTTGATTTTGGCTTTTGAGCCACTTCCGGCCGTCCTCGAACACAAGCCTTACCCTAGGATCTTCGTAGACGCTTCCTGAAAGCTGGGGTAGGTATTTCCTTGAAAGCTCGACGACTTCCTGGTCGATATCAACCATGTAGGCCTCTTCCACCGTCTTCCAGCGCGCCACCTCGCGTAAGGCACTGCCCTCGCCTCCCCCTATCACCGCCACGCGCCGTGGGTCGCCATGCAGGGCCATAGCCGGGTGGACAAGCGTCTCGTGGTAAATATGCTCGTCGAGTAGCGACGACTGCATCTTTCCGTCAAGGAGGAGGGAGAGGCCGAAAGGGGCTGTCTCAAGGACGGCAAGCCTCTGGTACTTGGTCGCGCTCTCGTGTATGACCCTTTCTACCCGGTAAGCCTCCAATAGATCTTCTGAGATCCACTCTGTCCACCAGAAGGCCCTACTTTTCTCCCTCCTCCTCGCTTGCATAGGCCTCGACTCCAACAGGCATCCTCGTTTCTATGGAGACGCCGCGTATGATCTCAAAAACGCTGTTATGCCGCGGGTTAAGCCTCTCCATGATTATCTGAAAAGCCTTCCAAGGATCTGCCCTCTCGCCACACGTGAAGATGTCGACAGAAGCGTACTCGAGCTCCGGCCACGTATGTACCGCCATGTGGCTCTCCTTAACCACCACTATAGCGGAGACTCCTCCACCCCCCTCAAATCTCTCAGCGTATTGACCGACGACGCTAGCGCCACTCATGCATGCAGCTTCCTTGAGAAGGCTCAGAAGCCCTGAGGGGTCGCTCATCAATTTGCTACTACACCCAAATAGCTCTACAATTAGGTGCCTGCCGACACCCTTTGTTCTTCTATCGGGACGGCCAGCCTGGCTCCCACCCTTCATTGCGACGTATATAAATTTCTGGAGCTTAATATATAACTTTAATTTACTGAAAGTTAGTCGAGAGTAAAACGTTTTATAAGAACTCGGGCAGAAAATCTGTCAGAGCGACTTATGAGTGAGAGGAAGAAGAGTATTCAGTTGCGGGTCGCCGAGGCGAAGCAGAGGGATGTCGGCAGAAGGATCGCGAGGATTGACAGCACCGCGTATAGAGAACTTGACTTGACGACGGGTGATGCGATCGAGATTATTGGGAAGAAGTCTACGGTGGCGATAGTCTGGCCTCCCTATAGGGAGGATGATAACCAGATGCTTATAAGGATCGACAGCGAGATACGAAGGAACGCTGGTGTCAGCGTAGGAGATTATGTCAACATAAGAAAGGCGGATTTATTCCCCGCGTCTAAGATCATTCTCGCCCCCTTCGAAAGCCTACCCTTTGTCGGGGACTTCGCCAGAATCGTTAAGGTCCAGCTCCTCAACACGCCTATAACGAGCGGAGACATCGTCGTAGTCCCTATACTCGGAATGGGGGTCGAGCTCAAGGTAATGCAGACCTCGCCCCGCGGCTACGTGAAGGTGACTGAGAACACGCTTATCGAGGTCAGCAGCACCCCGATTAAGCGGGGTGAGGAGATAACAGGTGTCACATACGAGGATATTGGGGGACTCACGGAGGAACTCCAAAGGATCAGGGAGATAGTCGAGCTTCCACTGAAGCATCCGGAGCTCTTCAGACACTTGGGCATAGAGCCCCCCAAAGGGATCATACTCTACGGGCCCCCGGGGACGGGGAAGACCTTGATAGCTAAGGCTTTAGCGAATGAGACTGGGGCCTCCTTCTTCACAATTAACGGTCCCGAGATAATGAGCAAGTTCTACGGCGAGAGCGAGGCGAGGCTTAGGGAGGTCTTCCTGGAAGCTGAGCAGAGGTCTCCAAGCATTATCTTCATCGACGAACTCGACGCGATAGCTCCTAAGCGGGGAGAGGTGACGGGGGAGGTTGAGAGGAGGGTAGTATCCCAGCTCCTCACGTTGCTCGACGGGCTGAAGAGCAGGGGGCAGGTTATTGTGATAGGCGCGACTAACAGGATAGAGGCCATAGACCCTGCTCTGCGTAGGCCCGGGAGGTTCGACAGGGAGATCAGGGTAGGTGTCCCCGATAGGAACGGACGGAAAGAGATATTCCAGATCCACACGAGGCGGATGCCCCTCGCCCAAGATGTTAACCTAGACGAGCTCGCAGACATCACACACGGGTTTACGGGAGCAGACATAGCTGCTCTCTGCAGGGAGGCTGCGATGAACGCGCTACGCCGGTTCTTACCCAAGATCGACCTAGAGAAGACGGTGATCCCTGCAGAGGTGCTGGAGGAGCTGAAGGTCAGCAGGGAGGACTTCGCCCAGGCGCTAACCTATGTGCAGCCCTCGGCGTTGAGGGAGGTCATCATGGAGATACCCAATATCACGTGGGACATGATCGGTGGCCTCGAGGAGGTCAAACAGCAGTTGAAGGAGGCCGTAGAGTGGCCTATAAAGTACCCACACGTCTTCAAGAGGCTAGGTATAAGGCCGCCGCGCGGCATACTGTTGTACGGGCCGCCGGGTGTCGGTAAGACCCTCCTGGCGAAGGCCGTCGCGACGGAGAGCCAGGCTAACTTCATCAGCGTGAGGGGGCCAGAGGTCCTGAGCAAGTGGGTTGGAGAGTCTGAGAAGGCGATCAGAGAGATCTTCAGGAGGGCGAGAGAGGCTGCACCATGCATAATATTCTTCGACGAGCTCGACTCTATAGCGCCTAAACGCGGGCTACACACAGACTCCGGAGTTACGGACAGGATGGTGAACCAGATCTTGACAGAGATGGACGGGATGATGACTCTCAAGGAGGTCGTGGTGATGGGAGCCACCAATAGGCCGGACATACTTGACCCGGCTCTCCTCAGACCCGGAAGGTTTGACAGGGTGATCTACGTACCTGCTCCTGACAAGCAGGCCAGACTCCAGATCCTGAGGATCCATACTAGAAGTATGCCGCTCGCGTCTGACGTTGACCTGAACCAGCTAGCACATCTCACCGAGGGGTACTCTGGGGCTGACCTAGAGGCCGTTTGCCGAGAAGCGGCGCTATCTGCTGCTCGAGAGAACCTAGAAGCCGAGAGGGTGGAGTGGCGCCATTTCACACAGGCCCTCCAGAAGATCGGTCCAAGCGTTACTGAGGATCTGAAGAGGGAGTACGACAGGGTAGTAAAGGAATTCAAGAAATCTATAGCCTACATCTCCTGAGCTCCGGGGCTAAGTTAAATAGGTGAGAAGGGTCAAATCGCATTGATGGACGATACCCTGACCTGGGTCGGCCTTACTATGATTCTGCTCGGGGTCGCGGGTATATTCCTGACCTACGCCGGAATATCTGCCACATTTATCCACGGCATGCAGGCGATCTCAGCGCTATTATTGTTTCTCGGCGTGATGGTCTTCGCGGGAGGGATCGCGCGCGGAGGGTTTCCACGCACAACGCCGGTTAGACTCTCCGCGATAGGGGTAGCTGTCTCGGTCTCAGCGTCGTTGCTAACCATCGGTGCCACTACCTACTATGGCCCCTTCGCACTGTTAAAGGAGGAGTTACCTCTGACTGAATCCCCTATCAAGGTAATCGTCGATATAGTTGCTGGGTCTTGGGACCCGCAACAGGAGAACTTCTATGTCCCAAAGGACATACGGGTGATCATGGGGGTTAACAATACCGTGATTTGGGTTAACAGGGAGGTTCTGGACGTAGCCCATACAGTTACCCACGATAACCGTGTGTTTGACTCGGGTCTCTTCGGGCCGGGCCTCAACTGGAGCTACACCTTCCGAGAGGTAGGGGTGTATAGATACTACTGTTTACCGCATCCTTGGATGAGGGGCTCCGTGGCTGTCGAGAGGGTGCCTGAGGAGCAGCTCAATGAAATACTCTCCTCGCTAGGTGTCGGGACGGTAGAGCAGTCTTGAGCGGCCCGGTGGCCGTGCTGGGCGGGACCGCGGGGCTAGGCCGCGCGCTTGCATTACGACTCGCAAAGGCAGGGTGCAGGGTGGTGATCGGCTCTAGGAGTAGGGAGAGGGCTGAGAGCGTCGCGGCCGAGGTCTCACAGAAGGTTCTGTCGAACAACGTATCTGGTATGTTGAACGAGGAGGCTGCCGCCGCCTCGCGGATTGTGTTCTTCACAGTCCCTTATCCTGGTATGTATGAGTTGGCGCGAAGGATCAAGGGCGTGCTGAGACCCGACTCTATAGTGGTGTCCTGCGTGGTTCCCTTGGAGTCAGACTTGGGAGGCGCGGCCGATTTTGTGGAGCCCCCGGATGGCTCTGCGGCAGAGGCCCTGAACAGGATTCTAAATGGTGACAGAGTCGTCTCCGCCCTCACGTATGTATCGGCCCACGCGCTTGAAGAGCTGGAGAAAGGGTTGGACTGCGATATAGTTGTCTGCGGCAAGAAAGAGTATGCGCAGGAGGTCATGTCCCTCTTGTCGGGAATCGAGGGGGCGAGGCTCCTATACGCCGGCGATCTGAGGTACTCGCGGGTGACTGAGAGGCTGACGACACTTTTGATCGCATTGAACAGGCGGTACGGCTCCAGAAAGGCTGGAGTAAGGTTCACAAACATTTAGATATAGAGCATCTAAGTGTCTTGATGAGGAATGCGCGAAGAGGTCTTCAGGGCCTACGATGTCAGAGGCGTCTATCCCAGACAGATCGACGAGCCGATGGCCTACCGCATAGGCCTCGCCTTCTCCCGAATGCTGGGCGGCGATGGAAGGGTCCTGGTCGGGAGAGATGTCCGGCTAAGCGGCCCGAGCCTCGCCTCGGCCGTCATGGGTGGGCTTGAGGATGGGGGAGTCGAGCCCCGGGATGCTGGGGTCGTGCCAACGCCTGTTCTGTACCTGGGGGTCGTTGAGCTCGGCTTCAGCGGCGGGATCCAGGTAACCGCGAGCCATAACCCGCCTGAGTGGAATGGCTTCAAGCTCGTGCTGGCGAATGGTGAGACTGTCTCGGAGGTTCGGGGGATGGACGAGCTTAAGAGGATCTTCCGCGGCCTTGCCCCCGGCGCTTGGAAGGCATCGGAGGCCAAGAGGATAGACATCATCCAGCACTACGTCGAGAGAGTTAAAGGCTTGGTTAGACCACGGAGGAGAGTGAAGGTCGCGGTAGACTTCGCCAACGGCGCCGGCTGCGTCGTGGGCCCGCCCCTTCTTCGCGAGATCGGATGTGACCTGTTCCCTCTATACGACTCCCCAGACGGGAGGTTTCCAGCCCACCCGCCCGAGCCCACGCCTGAGACCCTTAGGGAACTCCACCGCCTGGTCGCGGAGTCAGGTGCTGAGTTCGGTGCAGGCCTGGATGGCGATGCCGATAGAGCCGTTTTTGTGGACGACCGGGGTCGCTTTCTTGAAGGTGACTTGGCGCTCGCCGTTTTGCTGACGGACATGAGAAATAAGGGGCGGGTCGTGTATGACGTGAGCAGTAGCTCTGTTGTCGAGGAGGTCGCGAGGAGGCACGGGTTCACGCCTGTCTTGGCGAAGACCGGTAGGGCCTTCATGCTGAGTAAGATGCGCGAGGTAGGCGCTGTGATCGGTGCAGAAAAGAGCAGCCACCTATATTTCTCAGAGATCTACGGATTCGACGACGGGCTTTACGCCGTTGCAAAGATGGCGGAGCTAGTCTCACGCAGCAGCTCCCCTCTCTCATCGATCGTTGATAGCTTCCCCCGATATTACAGCTCAAGCATCAAGACGGTCGAGGTCCCCGAGGGTCTCAAGAGGCCTGTGATGGAGAAGATAGCGGCGAGGTTACGTGGGGGGGCGTCGCGGATCATCGAGATAGACGGCGTCAAGGCTTACCTAAATAAGGGGTGGCTCCTCATCAGGCCGTCAAACACTATGCCACAGATCAAATACACAGCTGAGTCCGAGACCCCTGAGGGGCTAAACTCGCTGCTGAGTCAAGCTGAGTCGCTGATACGAGAGGTGTTGAAGGCTAGTGACTGACCTAATGCTCCTAGAGGAGCTTGCGCGGCAGCTCGAGATATACGCGGTCAGGACGGGCTATATCGGGGTCTTCACACTCTCTCTTGTAGGTAGCATTATACCGTTCCTTCCCCTCCCCTACCTCTTCCTCGTCGTGATTCTCTCGGCTAAGCTCGACCCCCTATTGCTCGGGCTTCTCGCGGGTCTGGGCGGGTCGCTGGGGAAAATATCGTCCTATGCCCTGGGGCGGCTCGGGTACAGGTTACTCGGAGAGACTAGAAAGAGGAAGATGAGCGCCCTAAGGAGGCTGATAAACCGGTACGGAGCCGTCGGTATCTTTGTCTTCGCGCTTACACCCCTTCCCGACGACGTGCTCTACATACCCATCGGCATCACAGGCTACTCCTTCAAGAGGTTCATCATCGCCAGCATGGCGGGGAAAGTAATACTAGCGATAGGGGTCGCCTACCTGGGCAGGGCCTATCTCCACCTCTTCAAAGCCTTCGAGATTGGAAACGGGATTGGAACCCTAGTCTCTATTGGCGTGCTCGCCGCTATTACAGTTCTGATACTCAGGGCGGACTGGGAGTTGCTGGCCAGTCATTTCGAGAGAGGCGGCATCAAGAGCGTCCTGATGAACCTGCAGGAGATCCTCGTTCTAAAGAAGAACAAGAACTCGGCCCCAGCCAGCTAAAGGGAAATAGGTCGAGGCCGGAAACGCATATCTAGATGGGGATGGGGCGGGAGAGACTCTACAGAAGCCACGACATAAACGTCCTAGACGAGAACTCGGCATACCTCGGCGTGCCCAGATCACTGCTCATGGAGAACTCTGGGGCAGCGGTTGCACGGGTGGTGGAGAAGGAGGAGGGCGATGTCAGTGGGGTCAGAATACTTGTCGTGGCGGGGCCCGGGAACAACGGCGGGGACGCCCTCGTGGCTGCGAGGCACCTAGCCTCCCGCGGGGCTAAGGTATCTGTCATCCTCCTCTCGGAACCCGAGAGGATTAGAACTAGCGAGGCGCAGGCTAACTGGGCCGCCATTGAAAGGATGGTCAGAAGCGTCGAGAGGTTCGTCGCAAGAGACCAGAGGGAGCTAGAAGAATTAGCCCCCCTCTTCGGGTACTCCGAAGTGATCATTGACGGCATATTCGGGACAGGGATAAGGGGCGAGATCAGGGAGCCCTTCAGAACGGCCATAAACATGATCAATGACTCCAGCTCAAGAGTCTACTCAGTGGACGTGCCATCAGGCGTGGACCCAGATACCGGTGCATACTCGCTGGCCGTTAAGCCCCATGTCACCATAGCTCTTCACGGCGCCAAGCCCTTCATGGCCGCGCCATATGTCGAGGTTGGCAAAGTGTACGTGGAGTCAATAGGGGCACAGCCGGAGAGCGAGTTAATTGCCGGGCCGGGAGACCTGCTCTACGCACGAAGCCATGTCGGGAAGATTAGGAGCGCAACAGTGCGTGGCTATGGCGAAGCCGTGGAGATAGCATTGGGGGCCCTGAGGGAGGTCGGTATCGACTGTGAGGAGGGGAGGCTTGAGTCTGGGCTCGTCGTGGAGATGGGTGGCGTTAGGGTCTCTGACAGACATGAGCTTCTGGCGAGGCCGGGCGACGTTTTAGTTATACCGAGTGAGGCCCCGAGGCCAGGCGAGGCACTCTCACTATCGAGAAAACTGGGGCATCCTGTCTACATAGTTGGGGGCCAAGACATGCTTTCGGACGGCTCGTTAGAAAAGTCGAACTGGGTCGAGCCTCCCGTAGAGGATCTCTACACCCGCGGGGTCTTAACTGCCCTTATAGCTTATTTTGCATCCCAGACACCGATGAAGATCTACGGGCTTGCTGCCGCATGCTACGCTGTCAGGGCGGCTCTGAGAGGCGTCGGGTCGGAGGACTGGGGGTCTTATATCGAGAGGCTCAGATCCCTTGCGGTTTAATCGGGCAGTTGGTCCTCTATCTCTGTAAGGATTTTTAAAAGTCCTTTGAACGACGCGGCGGTCCCTTCCTCTCTTGTCCCGCCCTCAGGCGTATAATGGGTCTCGAGCGAGACCACGCCGACAAAGGAGCGTTATAGGTCCTTTAGTTGGCCCTGGTAGTTTATCTTCCCGGCTCCTATGGGTTTGAACTTGAAGGAGCCGTTTTCCACGCAGGCGTCCTTGAGGTGTACGTGGACTATATTGTCCTTTACGTAGTTAAAACCCTCTGGGTAGGGGTTCTCACGAGCGAAAAAGGCGTTCCCGGGGTCCCACAGAACCTTGAGCCACCTGCTGCCGACGATCTCGAGGAGCCTGGCTGTCTCCTTTCCTGTCCCAACCATGCAGCTATACTCGGTCTCCACGGAGAGCGTCACCCCCTCCTGTGAAGCCAGGTCGAGCGCAGGCGCCAGAAGCTCGATAACCCTCTCGCGGTGTCCCTCGAGCCCGTCCTGCCACCAGAACGTGAAGATCCGCGTCAAGTTTAAGTCGAGTTTTTTGGTGATCTCGATCGCTCTCCTCAGAGTATTAAGGCTCGAGGCTATGCCCTGCTCGTCATCGATATAGACCTTGAAGGCGTAGGAGTCTACGTTCGAGATCTCAAGACCATGCCTCTCAGCGAGCCTCTTGAGTTCCGAAACTTCCGAATCGTTGAGCGCGGCGACGTTCCTCCCCCAGACATCCCTGATCTCTACGCATGTGGCCCCCAGACGCTTTATGAAGCGGAAAGCGTGGTCTGGGTTCTGCGAGACCCCGTCAGAGATGACGCCTAGCCGCATATGATACCCCTCAGGTACGCCAGATACTTCGGGAGTACGAGGTCTGCGTTAGGTAAGTCGCGGTGCCAGAACCTCTCCCACTCGACAGAGACGAAACCCGCGTAGCCGTGGTCGACGAGATCTTCGACGATCTTCCTTATAGGGGCCAGTCCTTCCCCCGGCAAGGTGAATATTCTCCGCCCAGCCTCGATCTTGAAATCCTTAATGTGCACGTGGGCCACATGCTCAGCTATCAGGCGGAAGGCCTCTTCATGGCTGCCTCCGGCGTAAATGACGTTGGCCGGGTCATACAGCACCTTAGCCTCGGGGTATTCCTCGACGAGGAGTCGCAGACTATCTTGATAGGCCAGCTCATCGTGGGTCTCAAGGAGAAAAACCACGTTTCGCTGACTCCCGCTCAACCGCCTTCTCAGAGTCTCCAGGGTCTCGCCCGCACGTCTCAAAGTCTTCCGCGGGTCAGGCGCCAGCTGACCACCGTATATCCTCACACCGATCGCGCCAATATCGGCGGCCATGTTCAGGAGGTTGGTGGCCGTCCTCTCTCCGTGCTCACGCTCCTCGCCCAGGAGAGAAGTAGCCTTCAGATAGCTCGAGAGGACGGGTATCGGGAGTTTAAACCCCGCTAAAAGCTCTTTGACCCGCGCGGGGAGTGGTGCCTCTGGCCTTAGATGCACCCCGTCGTCGGCGACGTGTAGCTCGACACCGTCGAACCCCATCGTGATGGCCCGCTCTAGAACCTCGTTGAGACCGAGCTCGGGGTAGGCTAAGGAGGTGAAGCAGAGTTTCACTAGCCTGAGACCTCCAGCGGAAGGCTGACGTAAAATCGCGACTCGCCGCTTCGGTAGATCGCTTTCACGAGCTCGAGGCTCTTGTAGCCTTCAGCCCCATCGACCTTGAACCTCCTTCCGCTCCTTAAGGATTTAGCGAAGTCGTCTAGAAGCCTCCTATGGAGCTCGCCAAACCTAACCTCGCCTCCTACGCTAACCTCGCCGTTCACGGTACTCGCCTTGAGGCTGTAGTCCCTAAGGCGGGCCTGTCCCTTCGTCCCGACAACCCGCACCTCTCTATAATGACTCGTCTCTGGGGGTGTGCAGACCGTCGCGACTAGACAGCCCTGGGCTCCGTTTCTAAACTCTATTAGGGCCATGACGGTGTCCTCAACCTCGACCGATGGATGGGCCTGATTTGAGGCCATACCCGCAACTAGGGATGCCTCTCCCCCCAGCCACAGCAGTAGATCCACGGTATGTATTGCTTGGTTCATGAGGACCCCGCAACCCTCAGTCTCCCAATAGCCGCGCCAGCTCCGGGCTAGGAGATCCTTCCTATAGTAATCCTCCTCCCCCCTCCACCACTTAAGCTCTCCCTCGAGAAGCAGTAGCCTCCCAAGGGCCCCGCTATCTATAAGCTCCTTTAGCCTCACGGCGGCGTCCATGTACCTCTCCTGAAAAACCACGCCGCGCCTTAATCCTCTTTCCTCCGCCGTCCTTGATATGAGCCTAGCCCCGCTGAGCGTGGTCGCCATAGGCTTCTCGACAAGAACATGTTTGTCGTGGAGGAGCGCGAAAAGGGCCTGAGGAGCGTGAAGGTAAGACGGCGTGGCTATTATGACCGCCTCGATCTCCACATTTTTCAGCGCCTCGTCTATTGACGTATAATGCTCTGCCCCCAGCGCCCTTCCGACGCTCTCAGCCCTCTCCCTAACCTGGTCTACCACCGCGACAAGCCTTGTTGATCCGAGCTCCGCGACATTTCTAGCGTGGATCTCACCGATAACTCCTAGGCCGACGACTCCGAAATTCACCGCATCCAACTCGGCGAATAGTAACCCCTCGCCCAAATATAGGTTAGGATAGCCTTCCTCAACCCTTAAGCGGTCGCTTAGACCCAATCGACCCTGTCCTCGAGCCTCATACGCTACGGCTATAGCCTCCCGGCTTGTTCAAGGACGGTCCGGGCGAGCCTGACTGCATCCTCTCGACTCCTCATCAAAATATCTGTAACAAGGCATCTTTTACCCTTCCCCTCTATCTTCACGGCGATCTCACTGTCTGTATTGTCCAGCACCATGATGTCTATGATCTCGGAGTAGACACTGTAGACCCCGTAGGCCGTGGGCTCGATGCCGAAAGCGATTAACATCTTGTCCGCGGGCCCCTTTACTGTTCTTCCTCCAATGATTGGGCTGACGGCCAGCCTTGTTGCCTTGGCATGCTTCAGCAGATCCCTTACCCCCTGTAGCGAAAGTATCGGTCCAATACTTACGACCGGGTTGCTTGGCGCGATAATGATCAGGTCGGCGCTCCTCAAAGCCTCGAGGACCTCCCGGGACGGCCTCGCGCTCTCGATTCCTTCGAAAACCACATCCACAACCTTCGGCTCGCATCTATGCTTCACGAAATAATCTTGGAACGGGAGCGGCCCCGCATCCGTCTTCACTATGGTCCGAACCCTGTCGTCGCTCATCGGCAGAATCCTCGCCCCAACACCCAGCGCCCTTCTCGCCTCTTCAACTATCTCCGTCAGTCTGAGGCCCCGCCGAAGCATCATCGTTCTGTAGAGGCTCATAGCGAGGTCTGTATCACCTATCTTAAACCAGTTCTCGAGGCCCAGCCGCCCCAGCATCTCGTTACACTTGAAACTGTCGCCGTTGATCCCCCACCCCCTGTCCCAGTCACCGAGTCCCGCCAATGTGTATAGAACTGTGTCCACGTCGGGAGAGACATGGAGGCCGTAGAACTCCTCGTCGTCAGCCGTGTTCACAATGACCACGACCTCATCCCCCGCGGCCGCGACTACCCCTTCCGCGAACCTGGCCCCTCCAACCCCTCCCGACAGAATAGTTATCATAGGGGTACCCCCCAGCTGTTCCTGTAGGCGATTTCTGAGAGACTCTTCCTGCTCTTGGGACGGGTCCCACCAGGCATACCCACCTCCACGAGCGCTTGGGGGTCTATATGTGGGGGTATTGAGAGAACACGCCTAACGGCGTCGCGGGCGAATAGCGGGCCGCACCTCCAACAGGCTCCGTACCCCATGGCGTGGAGTGCGAGAAGCAGGTTTTCAATAAAGGCAGCCACGGACTGGACCGCCATGAAGTACTCATAGCCCTGCCTGCGTTCGTCAGGGTAAGCATCCATATCTTCCATGCATAGACACACAACGATCACTAGGGCCGCTCTCAACGTCCTCCGCTTCGACTCACGGACAATGGCGTCTATCTTCCAGGGGGGGTGACCGTCAGCCGCGAGATCTCTCTCCCACTCGCGCCCCATCTCGTCCAGCAGCTTCTCAATTACTTCACGGTCGTCTATCACGATGACGCGCCATGGCTGGGCATTGTGGGCGCTCGGGGCCGACGCCGCCACACTCAGAGCCCTCGCGACATCGTTGAGCTCCACTCTGCCAGGCTCCAATAGTTTCGATGAGCTGCGGGACCCGATCACCGATAGGAACTCCTCAACTCGACTTGTCATGCCAAGTCATTAGCCCGCCCTCGATCCGTTTATTCTTATCTCCCCCCTCTTCGCAAAAGTAGGAAGTGGCGATCGCAAGGTCTTCAGGCGTATTCACGTTTACGCCAAGCTCTCTGTAAGGGAAGACAACGTAGGAAGGCGATGATAAGTCCGGGACAGCGCCGCCTTCTACTAGAACAGATCTCAAGCCAGTGGGCGCGTATTCCGCGCCACCGTGCCGAATAATCGTTGGGCGACGAGAAAGCCCAGCCACAAGGTCTAACGGTAGGACGAACATGAGATAACGCGCTGTAGATACTCGGGCTATGTTTATGGCCTCGACGAAATGCTCTGGTCGGAGGGTTGGGACATCGGATGAGACGACCAGGAAGAGGCCATCCCTCTCCCTCGAAAGATAGGAGGAGAGGTCTCGCATGAATCCGCCACCGGCGGCGACGTGGACGGCGTATCCCCTCTCCGAGAGATACGACGTGGTAGCAGGCGTATAGGGGCTTGTAATAACCACGACGCTGTCGACTTCCCTGCAAGCATTCAGCGCCTCGAGAACGAAGCTTATCAACGGCCTCCCCAATAAGAGTATCAACGGCTTCTCCTCTCCCCTCATCCTAATCCCCTTCCCCCCCGCCATCACCAAGGCTGTCGCACCCAAAGTTCACTCACTCCCTATCACTAAACAGCCTTGATGCTACGACCGCTAACAGCAGTGGCACGCCCACCAGTAACGCCGTGATCGAGGCGGTCCGTGCCGCTGAATGAGCCTCCGCATCGCTTCGCGAGAAGACTTTAAACGCTCCAAGAACTTCTCCGACACCTTTTTCCCCCGCTATTAAGAGCGTGACATCGTAGGTCCCCCCCTCCCTTAGAGTGAGTCGCCAAGAGGCAATACCGTTGTAGGCTGGTACCGGTCCCTCAACAGCAACGATGCGCCCCCTACCGACTATCACCAATGTTAGATTAACCTTGGCGGGTGCACCACCCTCCTCCGACGCTACGGCTGAGATCTGAAAACTCTCACCAACCAGGGGTGTGGCTGGAGAGATGTAGGCCTCCAACAGGTAGCCGCCTACGCGGCTGGGGCTACACACAGCCCTACCCCCTCCTCCCACGTAACCATATAACTGTGTATAAGAAAGTACGGCCCCCGCTATCGCTACTACCGCCAGGATAAAGGCGGCGAGCGACGCCCTTCTTCTTAGAACCCATTTTATAGGCATTTACCTATCCCGGGCCCAAACATTCATGGATGCGTCACAAAAATATAAAAGGTGACTTTGAGGAAGAAGTTGGGGATTGGTTTCGCGGCGAACTTACCTCCGCGGCCTACTAGGGGCGGCGGTTGCAATAGTTTTAGCGCCCTTCGTCAATCTCGTGGCATTCTTCTACAGGAGCGATGAAGCGTCGGCACAAAGACAGAAAATAGCAAATCTGAAGGAATTGACTCCCGGAACCGCCGTCTATTTTGCGTACCCTAAGACAGGGGATCCGAAGATAGACAACGACCCCTTCAGGCAATACGTTCTAGTCATGACGAATGAGGGAGATCTAAGAGTCTACAGTAGAGTCTGCGTTCATCTCTGGTGCCTCCCCACCTACCTACCACAGAAGGGAGCACTTATCTGCCCCTGCCACGGAACCATCTACAGGGAAAACGACGGAGTAGCTATCGAGGGCCCGGGGGCGTATCAGCCGTACCCCACAAACGCCCTGCCGATGGGCGTGATCGAGGTTGATACCAACGGCGATATCTGGTTGGTAGGCATCGAGGGGAGAATCGGTTATGGCCGTGAGTGGCAAAGGATCGCTCCGAAGGACTTAGTAAAGAGGGTGTAGTAGGAGGATTGAGCGGCACGGCTAAGAACCTGAGAGAGGTTTTCGATAGCCTCTGGAAATGGACCGTTGACAGACTTGAGAGGACCACCATAGTCGTGTACAAGTTCACTGTTCCCAAGATGTATGTCAGCCCCTTCGGCTACCTAGGAACATTAACGGCGATAGTCTTCGCTATACTGGGGGTAAGCGGCGCTTTCCTCATGTTCTATTATAGGCCAGATGTGGAGCTCGCTTATCTGAGCGTCAGAGAGATCCAGGAGCAGATCCCTTTCGGGTTCGTGATGCGTAACATACATTATCACGCCTCCAACTTGATGGTACTTCTTGCCATACTTCATCTCTATTACCAGTACTTCTCCGGTCGCTACAAGATTAAGAACGAGGTTCTATGGGTCACGGGGGTCATTCTAGGAATCCTCACCATACTCGAGGCCTACACAGGTTACAACCTGATCATGAACCAGAGGGCGATGCTAGCCGTAAACATAGGCATGGGGCTCACATACTCGGCCCCAGTCCTAGGCCCCTCCCTAGCCCCCGTATTCCTAGGCGGGGGACTCTTCGACCTCGTCGTACGCTTCTACGCACTTCACGTCTTTATCCTGCCTCTCCTAATGCTGCTTCTAGCAGTTGTACATTTCCCGCGGGCCCTCGTGATAGACCTACCGGTCATCTCTTCCGTTGTCGGCGTGATCTTCATCGTAGGGGGACTCTTTCCAATCGAGCTGGGGGTGAAATTTGACCCCACACAGGGGCTGGTCGAGGTCCCAGAGTGGTATCTTACAGCTATCTACGCCTTTCTGAGGACAGGGACCGAACGCTTTACAGCGGGAGCTCTATTACCCCTCCTGTTCGTAATACTTTTCCTTATAATCCCGTTTGTCGATAAGTCCAAGAAGCTTTCGTGGAGAGACCGGCCCTTCTTCACAGCACTCGGAGTCGCTAGTATAGTGCTGATAGTTGTGACGACTGTTTGGGGCTTTTACGTTGACTTCTCCAAAGAGACCCCCTTCGAGCAGCTGTACATCGAGCCAACCCTCTTCTACGGCTCGATAGGCGTCATGACCCTCGCTAGCTTCTTCGTGACATACCGTTACTTCGGTAGGCAGCGTCACACAGTCAGGCCCACCCCTCCGAGGCCGATAATCCTATCTCCCAGAGACTCGACGTTACTGATGGTTGTGCTGCTCGCCTTCATAGTGACCACCGTTGCCGCCTCCTTCTACACATACACTCTCTCTCTGCCCAACCACTCGATGTTCTGGCTAGGAGTTGCATTCATGTTCCTAGGGCTTCTACTCCACGTATACAGGCACCACGTCAATGTCGAGCAGAGAACAAGGCCGGCTCAAGTGGCTGAAAAAGCTGCCGCATAAAGAATAGCTTATTATACAAGCAGTATATGAGGTGTCGAGTTTTTATAGACCCCTACCGTGGTGGCTCGGTGGCGTGAGAGAGACCTCGAGCGACGCGCCGGTAGACATACTTGAAGAGCTTAGGCACTTAGTGGACGGGAACGGCGAGGTCCTGGAAGAGTATGGCGGATTCGCCATAAGGATACTGGATGAGAGAAGGTTTCCATGGCCGGAGGTTTGCCAGTATCTCCTGCGTCTTAGCCATGAGGTATGGATAGAGCGGCGCGGCGACGGGCTCTACTTGGTCTCAAAACCGTCGGTTGACTAGGAGAGGAGGGGTAGCTGCAGGATAATCAGCAGCAGAGCTACAGAGAACGTGACAAGACTCACTGGAGCCCCTATCTTCACCCACTCCTTAAGGGTTATATGGCCCAGTTTTTGGCGCTCAACAATACCTATGGCTACTATGTTAGCAGTGCTGCCTATGATCGTCAAGTTTCCCATCAAGGTTCCTGCGAACAAAAGGACCCACCATAGGGGGGTCACGTTCACCCCTAGGGCCTGGAGATCCTGTGTCACGGCTATCAGCGTGGCTATCGCGAGAATATTGTCCATGAAGGCGGAGAGGAATCCAGCGGTGAACCCCGTGACTGTTAAGAACAATATCTGATCCCCCGCGGCCAACTGGAACAATGCCCCGGCGATTATTCCCGTCACCCCTACATACTTGAGAGTGCCCACCGTCGAGAAGAAAAGGAGGAAGAAAAGAAGGGTCCACCAGTCGACCCTTCTCTCAAGAAGCTCGCGAGCACGGCCCCCTTCTAAGATAAGGGCCACACCTGCTCCAAGCATGGGCGCACCCAACAGCAGCGTATTCTTTTCTAGGCCGAGGACCTGTTCAAGCGGAGTATGCGCGACTAGAAGCCCAATGGTGCCTAAGAACAGTATAAGTGCCACCCTATCCAACTTTATGTGTCCGTTATTGTCCCCCGCTATTGCCACTCGCGCAACTCTCGCCTCAATTATCTTTTTATCAAGTTCTTGAAAATAGCCTCGATAGTAGAAGTAACCCATCGGGATTGTTATTAAGAGTGTAACGATGGATATGGGTGTCGCCCATCTTAGGAAGTCGCCGAATCCTAGCCCGGCTCGCAGGGCGATCATCACTCCGACAGGATTCCCGACTACTGTGGCGCTGCTTCCTATGTTTGTAGCGAAGACAACCAAGATAAGCAAGGGGATGAACGAAACACCTAGCGCACCCGCTATCTTTAAAACTAGAGCGGTCATGAAAAGTATCGAGGTTACCTCATCGACTAGCGCAGCAGAGAACGCAGCAGTAGCTAGTAGAATGACAAGCAGCTTGAAGGCGGATCCGCTAGCCCTCACAACTTTCTCCAAAAGATACTCGAAAAAATGTCTCTCCTCAAGGAATCCTATAACTATCATCATGCCTATGAGAAAGGCTACGATATCTAGACCGGCGAACTCTATAAAATGTGGAATGTCGAGTAGGCCCGAGCTTAAGAGGATGAAAACGCCGAAGAGCGCGAAGGCCACCCTGAGACGCCAGTAAAGCAGGATGCTTAGAATGATCCCGACAAAGACCGTAAAGGAGAGGACCTGTGCAGTTGACAGAGCCTCTGAAAGATAAAGTGCTGTGAAGACTATGGCCACGCCGGATAGAAGTATTGATGTTTTGCTTTTCGTCTTCATACTATACCCAAATTAGGTGAGTATAATTTATATATTTACTCCCAGCTCTACGTCACGTAAATCCCCGGTCTAAACATTGTCGCCTGCAAGGCCTTCTTTTTTGCCGTAGGATCACTGATCCACTCTTCAGCTCTTTGGATCGTTACACTTACTCTAAGCTCTCGCTCTAGGTAGCTGATGTTTGATCTATAGACCTCCTCTTCATGCTTTGCTACCTCTAAGATGGACGCCGAACTGTATTTCGCTAAGAGGTTCTGAGAGGTTTCGAGTATGTTTTTAGCTAAGGCTTGCAGGGTTGTTGGAGACAGTTTGAGACGGCTGGCAAGCTCGCGCGCTATCCTGCCTAGCATGGTTTGGTCGTGGAGAGTGGTCACCTCGACGTATTTCCGTAGGAGATCCTGCATCCAAGTTGGAGCCACGTAAATATGGACCTTTCTAGGCTCGCGCCTCATCACCCTCAAGATACTTCTCACATCCTCTATCACGAGGTCAAGCACCTCGTCTCTCAGAAGTAAGTTCTCGTCGAACCTGTCTTTGAAGGATGGCCAGGACGAGAGCGAGACGTAACCCTTCATTCCCATCACGTTCCAAGCCTCCTCCGCAGTGAAGGGCGCGAAAGGTGCTAGGACCTGTATCCACGCCTTGAGGATCTCACGCGTAGCAGGGCCTAGAACCCCACCCCTCCTCCTCAAGTATTTTCTGAACATGTTATCCATATCATAGAGTGCTTTCGTGGCCGCGGACCTGGTCTTGAGATTTTCGATGCTCTCCTCAATCTCCTCAATTATCTTTTGGCAGCGGGTTAGTGCCCAGTGATCAGCTTCCTGCCACTCCTTATCGGGTTCGCGGATCGCGAGTTCCTGCACAAGCCTTAGGAGGCTGTCGAGATATTTCCTTAGGTCCTCGGCGTTCTTCCATCGCCAATCGGGGTCATCCATGTCCTCGGCGGCTAGAATTATACCGAGCCTTGTCGCGTCGGCTCCCACCCTTCCTATTGCGTCCTTCAGTGAGACGAAGTTTCCGCGGCTCTTATGCATTTCCTCCCCCTCTATCCTGACGAGGCCATTGACTGCTATGGCTCTTGGCCACTTCTCTCGAGGGAGTAAAGCCACGTGTTGGAATAGGTAGAAAGTTAGGTGGTTCGGGAGCAGATCTTTTGCTGAGACCCTGAGGTCGAGGGGGTACCAGTAGTTGAACTCCTGCCTCATAGCTTCCACTACGTGACGGTCTATCTGGAGTGCTTTCGAGAGACGGCTTGGGTCTCCCTCTCCTCGGAACGTATAGTCGAGGAGTTCGACGGTAAGCTGGTCTGGCCTGACTATCTCAGAATTCAGGTATTTACTGATAGTGTAGAGGGCTGGGTAGACGGTCGAGTCGCTTAGAGTCTCGACGATCCAGGTCTCGTCGAAGGGGAACCTTGTCCCCAAGCCAGTCCTTCGCGTACAAGGCCAGTCTTTCAGCCAGTCTATCACGTTCAAAAGCCACTGCCTCGCGCCCTCAGGCAATATCTTGAGTCCCTCAGAGACGTGTCCCTTAACGAGTCTCTTCCAGCCCTCGTCGCTATAGGCTAGAAACCACTGATCCTCGACGATTTTTACTATACAACTGTCGCCGCTCCTGCAGACCACTGGCTCGGGGAGGTCGTACATCACCCCCCCTAGTCTAGTTTTTAGTAAACGTTCCTTGACCTTCTCCCTCGCCTCTTTCACAGATAAGCCCCGATACTCCCCACACCTCTCATTCAGCACGCCACTGTAGAACTCTTTTGAGTATAGGTCTTGGGTGAGCCTCTCCAGGCGCGGATCGATGGAACTTACGATGCCCGCTCTATCAACCATTTCGACTGCAGGGCTCAGCCCGAGTCCGGCAGTATCTATGATGTGGATGGGCGTCAGGTTCTCAAGTGTAGCAGGGTTTATCCCGAGCCGGCTCATCTTCTCTGGGTTTTTACTGAGGTCTTTCAGCCCTGCGTAGTCGTAGGGGGCGTGGCTCGGGACGCTGTAGACGACTCCTGTACCGAAGCCGGGGTTGACGAACTCTGCGGGTAGTATAATTAAGCGCTCACCAGTTATCGGCGCTTCGCAGTATCTCCCTAATAGGTCACCCCCAAGTATCTCTCGCAACATCTTGACATCCCTCACCTGTTCCTTGAGCTTCTCGTAGGCCTCTTTGCTTACGATGAGCCTTGTCTCCCCGTGCATTATCTCGAGGTAGGTTGCGTCTGTCCTTAGCCAGAGGTTCGTAGCGCCGAAGACTGTCTCAGGCCTGAGTGTGGACGCGGCCAAGAAGGGGCCGTCTTGTTCAAGCTTGAAGTAGACGAGTGTGAACTCTACGGGAGATACCCCCTCCCCTACGAGTCTGTCGTGGTCTCCTGTAGGGCTTTCACAGGCGGGGCACCAGACAACCGGGTGCGAACCCTTCTTCAGCAATCCGAGCGCCTGGAGCGTCCTGTACTGCCACTCCACGAACCGGCTGTAGTAGGGGTGGAGGTCTGAGGTGTAAAACTCTCTCCTCCAGTCTATCGAGAAGCCGATAAGCCTCGCCACGTGCCTATTCTCCTCGGTGTAGTAACTGCAGATTTTGGCAGGATCCATAAACTCGGCTAGACGCTCCTCGGGCACTTTGTCTACATCCTTAAGCACGCGTAGGACCGTGGGGTCTCCTCTGCGTAGTCTCTCTGAGGTGCCTGCCACGGCTTCGCCGGTCCAGTGCCAGGCCCAAGGAAAGAGGACGTTGTACCCTTTCATTCTCTTGTATCTGGCATAGATGTCGGCGCGAGTGGCTGTGAAGCCATGCCCGATGTGGAGAGGCCCGTTCTGGTAGGAGTAGGGGAAAGTAACGAAGACTTTCGGCCTCCCAGGCTCGGGGTCGGCCTCGAATACTCTATCCTCCTCCCACTTACGTAGCCACTTCTCTTCGTATTGGACGGCCGAAGATATCCGCATCCGTCAAAACTGATCATAGGAAGAAGTGAAATATATGTTAGTGCCCAGAAACTTTGTAAACATTATCTCCTGAAGTGTCTCCAACCCTTCCCCCTCAGCTCTATAACCCCCCCAGAGGTCTCAACCACGACTCCCCTTTCTGCAACGACCCTCCCGATAGGGATGAGGGTGGAGCCCAAATAGCTCAGACGGGTCAACGCCTCGTCCAGCCTTGAGGCGGGCAGAGTAAGCACCAGCTCATACTCCTCCCCTCCCCGGAACACCGCCTCGATAGGGTCGAGCCCGTGGTCGCGCACATACTCCTCCGCGAGGGGGTCAAGGGGGAGTCGCTCGACGAAAAACCCTACACCGCTCATCACCGATAGTTCGTGTAGGCAGGCCTCGAGCCCGTCGCTTGAGTCTATCGCGGCCGTCGGTATGCCCGCGTTTGCCAACGCTAGGCCCTCCTTCAGCCTTGCCTTTGGCTCGTAGACTGCTTCGAGGAGAGGCCGCCACCTTGGGTTATCGAGGCCTTGGAGGGCGGCGTGTAGCCCAGCGTAGGTCTTTCCAAAGGGGCCAGTGACGGCAAGTATCTCTCCGGGCCTGGCACAAGTTCTCGGGACGGGGTTATGGGCCTTGCCTATTCCTGTGACTCCGATGATTATCTCTTTCGCCTCGTTCGTATCGCCGCCTACGACCTGCCCGCCATATTTCTCAGCCGCCTCGAGAATGCCCTTCCAGAGTTCAAGAAAGTCGCGCCCACGCAGTCTTATAGGGAGTCCCAGCTCAACGATGAAATATGAGGGTTCCGCACCCTTGGCGGCGAAATCGCTGATAACTGAAGTGACCGCCTTTAGGCCTATCTGCCTCGGACTCATCCCTGGCGGTACATCGGTCGACTCGACCAGCATGTCTCCCGAGACCACGATCCTCTCGCCCACGCACAACTCCACAGCATCGTCTCCTATCCTCAGTCGAGTGTTCTGAGGACTTGAAAGGCTCCCCAGTATCCTCTCCAGGACCCAGTCTTCTCCGAGCTCGCTCAACTCCTTGTCCAACTCATCGCCCAATGTTTCGGCCCCTCAACTCGAGAGCATGTATAAGGTTTGTAAGCGCCTCGTTTACACTCCACACATACCCTCTTTCTTTCAGGATAGCTGCGATGACCCCGTTTATGTAGTCTATCTCCGTGTCGCGTCGCCTCTCTATGTCTTGAAGCATTGAGGACCTGTTCTTTGCTGTTGCTGTAGCAACATGATCTACTGACCTCCTCAGTTCCCCTGGTTCGATGTTGATGCCCAGCTCCTTTATAGCTACGACACACTCCTCTAAGAGACGTTCGATTAACGGGTGGAGCGACTTAATCTCGATAATTTCGCCGTTCCTCACCCCGAGTAAGGCGGTCAAAGGGTTTATGACCGCGTTGACCACAAGCTTCTGAAGCATCCCGGGGAAGACGTTCTCAATGGACTGCGCAGTTAAGCCATACCGGCTTAACTCTGTTGCTATTCTCTTAATCTCAGAGAACTCTGTGGTGGTTAGCGGGTGCCCACCGATCACTATCTCTCCCTGATAGGCATGGTAAACTCTGTTTAGACCGAGAAGAGTCACAGCGTGGGTGGTGTATCCACCGACCACTCGGCCACTTCCGAAAATCTCTGAGAGACGCCCGACATTGTTAAGGCCGTTCTGCACCGTGACGACCTTGCAGTTCTCGGGTAAGTGAGGAGCCAAAATCTGCGCCACGGCCTGTGTATCATAGGACTTAACACAGATGAAGCAGAGCTCTGGCTGCTGAAGCTTGGAGGGATTCACAGCGCAGCTGGGTCGCGCCCTTTTAACCCCTTCATCATATTCTATTAATACCCCATCGCTTTCTATGGCGTGAGCAGCTTCCCTTCTCCTCGTGTACACTACTACTTCTCCCCCATTCAGCCAGATTAGTCCTGAGAAGAGCATCCCGATCGCGCCTGCGCCCGCTACAAGTATTCTCATCACTCATCCTTTCTCCCCAGTCTAGATAAGAACTCTCTATGCTCTTCCTCTTCCATATGCCTAGCGTGCTCCTCCCCGGGGAAGACCCCTTCAACGACTTCCCGTTTATAAGTCTTGACGGCCTCCAAAACCTGGGGTGTCAGGCTTAGATACCGCTTTGAGAACGGGGGAGAGTTATCATATAGGCCTAGGAGGTCGTGCAGCACCAGCACTTGGCCGTCGCAGGCAGGCCCTGAACCAATCCCTATGGTGGGCACGCTAAGCCTCTTAGTAATCTGCTCCGCCGTCTCAGCAGTCACGTATTCCAGAACTACGGCGAAGGCACCTGCCTCCTCCAAGGCTTCTGCGTCCCTCACAAGCCTCAGACCCTCCTCGGCGGACTTTGCTGTTAGCCTGAACCCCCTAGTCATCGCCGCGCTCTGGGGGGTAAGTCCTATGTGGCCCATAACCGGTATCCCAGCATTAACGATCGCCCTCACGGTCTCGGCAACCTCTACGCCCCCCTCGAGCTTCACCGCGTCTACCATTCCCTTCTTAACCAACAGGCCCGCGCTTCTCACCGCCTCCTCTTTTGAGATCTGATACGACATGAACGGCATGTCGCCCACAACCATCGCCCTCTCGACAGCCCTAGAGACGGATTTTGAGAAGGTGATCATCTCGCTTAGCGTGATGAACCTTGTGTCCTTGTAGCCCATCATAACCATAGAGGCCGAGTCCCCAACGAGGATCACATCTATGCCGGCCTTGTCAACCAGCCTCGCGAAGGCATAGTCGTAGGCCGTGAGCATAGTTATCTTCTCACCTTTTTTCTTCATTTGGATGATGTCCCGAGCGGTTAAGCGCCCCTTCATCTCAGCTCATCAAGCCCCGATAATCTGCCTAAGCGCCTCAATATGAGTTCTACCAGCCTCCGTAGGTTCTCCTGGTTATCGAACTCTTCAAGGATGCTTCTCAGGTGTCCCTGATCCTTACTTTTCAGCTCCGTAACAGCCAGGCATAGATTAGAGACCGCCCTCACCACATTGTCCACTATCGTTATGGTCGCGGCACGCGCAGTGCGCGAGAGGGGGTTCAGGTCTATCGCTATGATCTTCTTGCCCATGGCTACCAGTTTCTCCGCCCTATCCCCATCCTCTAGGGGGACTAAGACGGTGTCAGCCGCGAATATACCCTCTCTCGAGACAAGTCTTCTCGAGCTGCCTAAACCCGGGATCTCGACAAGTTCAGTGTCCCCTAGGACGCCTACTGCCCCCTTAGCCGACAGGAAGGCCTTGATCTTAGCCACCCTCTCGCTTGTCCGGTGGAACAGATTAACCTCGATCTTCGCGGGGACGAGCCCACCCAGCCTCACTATATCGTCGGGTACAAGGGCCGCGGTGTTGCCGTTAACCGAGATTACCGGGCTCTTCGAGAGGAGAAGAAGAGCCGCGGCGGCCCTCGTCGCCTCCTCGGCCGGCGGTGTGGTTTCTTCTCCTAAAATGTAGTCGAGCGCCTCTCCTCTCCCATGCGCCAAAAGTCCCTCCGGTGCTACAAGGCCTGCGCGAAAGCCCTCAACAAGCCTCCGCCTCACCATCAGGGAGTGGTATCTCGGATGGTCTCGAGGGATCTCCTCCATCCCCGGCCCCCAACCCTAAACCATCTTACCCTTCTAAAGAGCTCTTCCATGCCTCTCGCTACCTCCGGAGCCTCGTGCTTCTCCGCCGCCACGACCAGCAACTTCTTCTTCACGAACCAGCCCAAAGCTTCCTTGGGCAATCTTCTCACAAGCTCTCGAACAGGCTGCTCCAACAGACCCAGCTCCAAAGTGAAGGTTTGGGAAAGCTCGAAGAATCTCTCAAAGCTCGGCTCATCAATGAAGCTTTCGTATAGCCTACGTCCCAGCTCCATTATGCTCGCCGAATGCCGCACTAGGAAGTCGCGTGTGGGCATTGTCCCGAGCTCAGCTGTTAGAATAACCAGATCGGTCTCTATCTTGACACTCTCTGCTCGGCCTATCCCCGGCGCCCCGGGTCGCGTCCTCACCGTCAGGCCCCCTCCCTCCCAGATAGCAAGGACATCTCCGAGACCGGTTCCGTGGAGGACCTCCATAGCGTGTGCGATCCTCCCCGCTTCCAAAAGAGATAGGCCCCCAAGGATTACGCCGGCAGACACAACCGCGAGCGTCGAGGCTGCGCTGAAGGCGTAACCTGCCCCAGGGGCGCATTGGCCGCTAAGCTCGAGTCCAAAAGGTAGCCGCAAGGCCCTATAGAGCTCAACACTGGGGCCGGACGCGAGCACTTCGCCATTGTAGGTGATGCCGCCAGCCCCTTTCTTCACCTCACAGGTTACCCCCGGCTCGACCACGATCCCTGCCCCTACGGAGCCGCTTGTCTCAGGGACTCCTGTGTAGACCGGGTAGAAGAAGCCGGTAATGTGAAGAGGCACCTCCAGCTTCATACTAAACTGCCATAGAGAGTGGACATGCAGGGATACATAAGCTCGTGCTGGAGGACATCAATACGTTTCCCGCGAGATAATCCTTATTATTGATTAAGACATCTTTAGCACTGTCATGGTTAGACTCAGAAAGACGCGCGCGGAGATAGAGGGTAGGTGGCGCGAGGAGTACGTAGCCGAGGAGGAGGAGAGGGTAAAGCCTTGGGCCCCGGGCCAAAGTTTCCGGTACATTGGGGGCAGGGTAAGGGCGGTTGACGGTCCCGCGAAAGTCAGCGGGAGGGCTGTCTACACTGTTGACGTAACGCTGCCTGGAATGCTTATAGGGAAGTTCTTACGCTGCCCCTATCCACACGCGAGGATATTGAGCATTGATACCTCGCGTGCCGAGAAGATGCCGGGCGTCAAGGCTATTCTCACTCACCTAAACACGTCGAGGATCCCGTGGCATGGTGGGGTGAGCTATCTGTTCGACCCTGTCCTCAGGTACCCTGGTGAGGAGGTCGCCTTTGTCGTGGCTGACGATGAGGCCGCTGCTGAAGACGCTTTAGACTCGATCTACGTGGAGTATGAGCGTCTACCCTTCGTCGTTGACCCTCTAGAGGCCATTAGAGAGGATGCGCCGCGCATCCATGAGGGAGGAAACATCTTCGCGGGAGGGCCGTCCCGATACGCCCGAGGGTCGGTGGAGAGAGGGTTCCAAGAGGCCCCGGCGATCTTGGAGGAGGAGTTCAAGACGCACCCCGTACTCCACAACGCCCTAGAGACCCACGGCTGCATCGCCTACTGGCATTCACAGGGGCTGACGGTCTGGGAATCCACGCAATCTGTACATAACGTCAGGCAGCGTTTGAGCGAGATATTCTCTCTACCGCTCTCCTCGGTGAGAGTGATCTGCGAGTATATGGGTGGAGGCTTCGGGGCCAAGTTCGACCCTGGGAAGCATACCGTCGCCGCCGCGCTAGCCTCGAGGGCTACGGGTAGGCCGGTGAAGGCCTTTTTGACGAGAACGGAGGAGAACATGGTGTCGGGTTGCCGCGCCGGGTCCATCCAGAAGGTGAAGGCCGGGTTCCGCAGGGACGGCAGGCTGGTCGCCCTCAGGCTCGAGGCTATAATCAATCTAGGTGCATACGCGACATGGGTCCCCCTCGTCAGCGGCCCCTACAGAATGCTCTATGACATACCCAACCTTGAGACGGTAGAGTGGGGAGTCTTCACTAACACAATCCCACACACAGCCATGAGGGCGCCGGGCTTCACCGAGGGGAACTTCGGGCTCGAGTCGATCATGGAGATGGTTGCCGAGGAGCTGGGAATCGATCCCTTGGAATTGCGCCTGACTAACTATGCCGAGACAGAGCCTGACACGTCTGTCCCCTACACCTCTAAAGCTCTTAAGGAGGCCTATATCAAGGGCGCAGAGGCATTTGGGTGGAAGAACAGGAGGACCCCGCTGAGAGACGGACGGAAAGCCCGTGGCGTGGGAATGGCGAGCGTGGTTTGGTGGGGGGGAGGAGGCCCGCCCGCATACGCAGAGGTAAAGCTGAACAGGGACGGGACCGTGACCGTTCTTACAGGGACCCAGGACCTAGGGACAGGTACCCGGACGGTCCTCGCACAGATCGCGGCGGAGGAGCTTGGTGTCCCGATCGAGAAGGTGAGCGTAACCCTCGGCGACACCGCGCTAGAACTCTTCTCACCTGGGAGCGGGGGAAGCGGAACCCTAGCCTCGATGGGGCCTGCCGTGAGGGAGGCGGCCGCGGATGCCAAGAACCATCTTCTAGAAATTGCGACACAGTTTTTAGACGCCCCGCCTGAGATCCTCGAGATAAGGGACGGCCGCATCCAGACAGTCGATGGCGAGAGGTCGATGCCCGTCGAAGACCTGTTGGGCCGCTTAGGGGATTTTGCTATCGTCGGGCGTGGCGCTCGGGGCCCAAACCCCGATGGACGCGCTGTAGAGACATTCGCGGCCCAGTTTGCCGAGATAGAGGTAGACCTTGAAACTGGGAAGGTGAACGTCATCCGCGTAGTCTCGTCCCACGACTCGGGCCGCATCATAAACAAGTTGATGGCCGAGGGGCAGGTGGCGGGAGGGGTCGTCCAGGCGCTAGGATACGCCCTCCTCGAGCAGAGAATCGTGGACCCTGCAACAGGGAACGTCCTTAATCCCAGTCTCACGGACTATCTACTGCCGTCAAGCCTAGAGGTCCCAGAGATAGAAGCGGTCTTCGTGGAGCCTGAGGACAATTTAGCGAACAACCTTGGCGCAAAAGGCCTGGGTGAGCCCCCAATCATCGGCGCCGCCGTGGCCATAGCCAACGCGATAGCCCACGCCACTGGTGTCAGGATCAAAGAGCTTCCTGTCACACCGGAGAAGATAATCTCAGCCCTGAGAAGTATGCGATCCCAGTAGTGCATAACAACACGGAAGAGATCCTAACGGGTCGATGGTTTAGCCCTCTTCTGGCTGCAAGCCTATTCCCCTCTCTGATTTCTGGTCGGCTATACTGATGACTGTAAACGTTTCATCCACTAAACGGCGATACAAGTCCTCCGTGAGGTTATACTCTCTGAAGAATCGCCTCAATGGATCGCCGACAAGCTCTAAATCCTTTTCCACGAGCTGGCGCGTCTCAACTCGCAGCTCTTTGTAATATTTTGATTTAAAGAGTTTGGAGACTCTTCGCAAGGCCTCCCCACTCAGTGTGGTGGAGACATCGTCCACTGTTATCTCTCCCCTGAGTGTCTCGAATTGGCGGAGGGTCTCGTAGTCTATGAGGCCCTCGAGGTAGAGGCCCTTGAGGTATCGTAGAACATCGGGCTTCGGAGGGTGCAGGCCTATTCTCCACCTATCGACTTTGCCCCTGATGTATATTCTGCCTCCCACCATACCTGTCGCCGCGTACCTCCCTACTAATGGTGTGTCTAGGTCGAGAGCGTCAATGCCTAACACCATTGCTACACCACCGGCCATGTATTCGCCAAGATAGTCGTCTGCCCTGCCGCCGATTATGAGATAGGGCCGGCTGTCCTTAAACTCCCTCATCTGTATCGCGGCCCTGTTCCCCACGCTTCCTCGCACAAAGATCTCTCCTCCTTGGTGAGCCTGTGCTATAACGTCACGCGCATCCCCGTGAATAACTACCCTGCCGGCATACATCGCGTCGCCCACATCGTCTTGAGCGCTTCCGTAGACAATGATCTCGCCACCCTTGTTGAAATTGGCGAGACAGTTTCCTGGCGTTCCGTATATGTTTAGCCTGCAGCCGTGCGGAACATTTATGCCGAGATATCTGTGGCCGTTCACGTTTATCACGCTTACCTCCCTCACACCCGACTGGTAATATCTCAGGAGCCGGCTGTTTATCTGACTATAACCCAAGCCTCTCGCATCGATCAGGGGCGTGATACTCGTCGGTGTTCTGCGCGATTTCCGATAGAAAACCTCTGGATGTTCGCGGCCCTTAAGGATCACTCCCCTCTTCATCGATGCCAAGAAGACTCCGCCGGGCTTGACCGTCCACACGTCCGAGTCGGGAGAGAGTTCCCTGATCTCGGCCTCCTCGCTTGCCACATATATCCTATCGTCATCAACACCCACCACCAGGGGCCTGAACTTTGACCTGTCTGCGAAGGCTAGCATGTAGATGTCGGACCCGTCGCAGTATCCCGCGACGACGCTGAAGGGTCCGTCAAGCCAAGCCCCACGGCCCTGTATATACTCATGCAGAGTCATGCCCGCAGCTTGGCTATCAATGAGAACAGACTCGAAGGGGTTGACCATCGCTAGTGCCGCCCTCTCTATCTTCATCCCGGCTACGCTCGTGAGGTAGTCGAGTATGACTGCTATGAGCTCGCTGTCGGTGCCTACGAAGCTTGACACTCCGCGGTAACGCATGTATTCCATGTTAGCTCCAAAGCTGCTAATGTCGCCGTTATGGGCTATCGACCACTCGTAGCTCGCGAATGGATGAGACCATATGGGGTAAACGCCGGGAGAGTTGGTGGGTTGCCTTGTATGCGCGATCCAGAGGTCAGCTCTGGCGTCTCTCTCCACCAGTCCGTACAGCCGCGCGATATCGGTAGGATATCCAACCCCTTTGAAGACCTCTACATACCGTCCCCACGAGTAGATCCGGCCCCTTATTGTTGGGTTCATGAGCGCGCGGTTTGCCTCGTCCACAGCCTTTCTGAGGCTACTCTCCGTTGAATCCACATACGAGGTCCATGACATGAACTTGGTCTCGGGTGGCGTCTCGAAGCCGAGCTCCCAGAAGTCTCCCTCAACGTTCTCTGAGAGGATCTTCATGACGTGGCGGAGCGCTGTTTCGTCTTTCACGAAGGCCTTGACTTTGAAGTAGCCTTCCGCGTTTCCGTCGAGGTTGTAGGCCGCGAACCCTGCGCCGTATTTACTACCCCTATACCTGACGCACTCTATCGAGCTCAGAGTTTCCTCGGCTCTGATCTTAGGTGAACCCTCCCTCCTCAGTATCCCGAGGATCCCACACCCCGCTATTCTTCTTGGGTATTCCCAGTATTCCATCTTCACCCAACCCCCGCTTGTTTGACGCCTAACTTGATCCTAGTCTCGCGGTCTAGCTCCACCGCGCGGAGCAGCTCCCTGTTCCCGACCAATGTGTTGAAGATGTTGCTGACACCAGCGGCTCCCGCGAGAAGCTTTAGCTCTCTCTGGATCCCCAGCAAGAGGTTCTCGACCCTCTCCTGTAGCTGACGCTCCTCGGGCCTTTGCCCCCCCAAGCCTACCGCTACCATAACCGCCTTAGATATTTCGACGGCGTCGGCTCCCAATAGCACTAGCTTGTGGATGTCGTCGGACCCCCTGATCGTCGAGCCTCCTGCCACTATTCCTACCTTGTTCCTCGCACCTCGCTTTCTTAACTCTCTGTCGAGCAACGAGACGGCCACCTCGACCGCGACATTACCATCCAAGTCCTCGTCTAACCATATTCCATCTATCCCAGCCTCGAGCGCCTCTGGGATCCAGTCATACTCTTCGGAGGGAGGCGCCCGGACGAAGACAGGATCAGGGGATTGAACTAGTTCCCCTGCCCCCGCGGTGAGAGCTGCAAAGCGTGCTAGGCCCATAAGCTTAATATCCGCGACCACGGCCTCGGCATACTCATGTAACCGACCCGGGAAATTGGGTCCAACGTGGGCGAGTATATTCATGCAATAGCAGGCCTTGACGACAGCGCTGAGGAATACCGGGTCGGCATCAGGGTCGGTCTTTACTACCACGGGCATTGAGAGTCTTATTCTCCCCCCGCTTAGATAGACGTATGTCTCGACCGGCTCGCGGTAGGGGTCTATGCTCGGCCGCGTTACCTGCGCGCCGTCGCTTATGAGCCTGTCTCTTACAAAATGAGGGTTCTCTATGTGTGGAGGGCCGGTGCTCCCCATGCTTATTATCTGTGGTTCTCCAGGCTGTTTCCCGGTGGTCCCCGCCATCTCTTGGAGATGCCTAATCCTCCTCTGAGTCCACCATGGAGCGCTCAAGCCCCTCAACCCCTAAGAGCCGCAACTCGTCGCTCATCACGTTCCTTCCAACCAGCAGGTCTCTGCGACCGACCAGCTCTCTCACAGACGACAAACCCAGAGCGGCAAGTATCAGCCTAAGCTCCTCCGTCCAGCCCCTCACCATGTTTACAACCCACTGAGTAGCCGTCTCAAGCGAGAGAACCTTGGCCGGGTTTTCGTCGATCTTGTTAGTTATGACGGCTGGGCAGAACCCGAGATGGCACTTATGGACCATGATACACCCCATAGCGATCAGGGCCGCTGTTCCGATAGAGACCACATCGGCGCCGAGCGCGAGAAGTTTCGCCGTGTCCTCCGCGCTGCTAACCCTTCCCGCGGCGATGATGGAGAAACCTTCCCTTAACCCCTCTCTCTTGAGGGCGTCGTCGACGGCGGCCACGGCAAGCTCGATAGGTAGCCCAACGTTATCCCGTATCACAGTGGGGGTGGCCCCGGTCCCCGCGCCGTGACCGTCCATTATAATTCCGTCTGCGTCCATCCTCGCAACACCCGTCGCTATGTACGAGATGTAATTGGTTACTCCCACCTTAACGAAGACCGGTTTCCCCGTAGCCTCTTTAAGAGCTGCAATTCGCTGTCCTAGATCCTCAATGCTGTAGATGTCGTGGTGGGGGGCGGGCGATATCGCGTCGATGCCAACGGGTATACGGCGGGTCTCGGAGATAGGTCTCGTAACCTTAACTCCGGGAAGATGGCCACCGATACCCGGCTTGGCGCCCTGCCCGATCTTAATCACTATACCTATGCCCGTGTTAAGCACGTCTATGTCTACGCCGAAGCGCGCCGATGCCCATTGGACGGTTATACGGCGGCATTTCCTTACCTCAGGATGAAGGCCTCCCTCCCCCGTGCCTGTGACTATCCCGGTGATGTCAGCGGCACGTGCTAGAGCCACGTTCGGTACCCCGCTTAGTGCGCCGAAAGACATGTCCCCGAGGTAGAGCGGGGCAGTCATATCTATCGCCCCGTAAGCCATAGTTGTCGAGGTGTCGATGCCTGCGGCCTCTGCTCCGTCTGGCTCAATGTTCTGGAGCTCGGCTTTAAAGGACAGCCTGTCGAGAATTCTGTTGGTCTCAAACTTAGCCCTGTCCCAAGCCGTCAAGGGAGCGCCGAACCTGGCCAGGTGCCTTAAATGCTCTATCCTAGCGATGCTCCAGAACTCGGGCACAGTCTGTCCCGGTATCGGCAGATACTCATGGACGACCTTGGGCGTTTGACCCCCCCTCCCTCTTTTTGCTTAAATCCAACATTAGGGCAATATTTAATGATTAGTTTTGTAAATTAGCCGGGACGCTTAGGGCGCCGAGGGCTAATTGCCTGTAAAAAGTTCGCGCTCTCCTAGTCACTTAGACTGCGCCACGATGCCCTTACTAATCTGTATAAGGCTGTGGATGATGTCGAAGCCCCTCCCCCCGTCCTCGCCCTCAAGAAGGATTATAGTGTCGGTGTGGCAACTAGCTATCTCCTCCACATTGATTCCATACCGGGCGAGCTGCTCGAGCATGATCGAGAGAACTCCAGGTGTTTTCTCGATCGATGGAGGGCTGATGACGATTAAGGCTGCCACCCCCTCTTTGTCTGCAAGACGGAGAGTCGGTGGAAAGGCGTGTTTTATCTCCTTATATCCTTTTCGATCCACTATGAGGGTTATCGAGGTGATCCCGTCCAACAGCTGGAAGAACCCCCTACTTCTTAATGCCAAATCTCGCGCAACGATCTGGGACCGCTTGGTCTTCTTGACCGTGAGCTTCGCGACCCCCGTCCTGACCTCTAGCCTGCTCTTCGCAAGAACTTTAGCTATGGCCAATGACGGCCCCCCCGCCCTCTTCCTAGCCCTTTTCAGCGCTGTTATGACAGAGTCTAACGAAACCTCCCTCTCCAGCATGTTCTCAATGGAGGGCTTTAGGAGGCGTGAGAGGGAGGAGATATTGGCGTATCCCTCGTCGAGCGCCTGTCTGTAGCTTTTGTTGAAGCTCAGTAGGTGCCTTATTGCCCGGCTTACTGACCAGCCTTGGTACATCTAACCCTGATTCTGACCGAGGCCGGTCAATAAGTATATAGTGTGCGAGAAGTATTATCCATTATCATAGAAACAGATTGGCTGAAAAGTTGGACGAGCTTGCAAGGATCCGCCTCGGCGGCCCGGTCGCCGCCCTTGCCCTTGAGGACGGCTCGTTTGTTTTTGGAAAAGGGTTCGGCGCGCTTGGGGTTAGGTCAGGAGAGATAGTCTTTAGCACTGCAATGAACGGATACACAGAGTCTCTTACCGACCCATCCTACGTAGGTCAGATCCTTGTCTTGACTTATCCTCTCATAGGGAACTACGGTGTACCCCCGGACTTCGAGTCCGACGGTATAAAGATCGAGGCGCTGGTAGTCTCTAAAGCAACGGAACCCAGCCATCCGCGCTCTGAGAAATCACTTTCGCGCTGGCTCGAGGAGTACGGAGTACCCGGAGTCATGGATGTCGACACAAGGATGCTTGTCAAGAAGATCAGGGAGGGAGGGGTCATGGGCTGCGCTGTACAAGTGGCCGAGGACTCGGGCGAGGTGGATGTGAAGAGTCTCATCGAGGCCGCAAGGAACGTGAACTACGATGCAAAGGTCTTTGAGTATTGCACGTATAAAGAGCCCCTCGTGTACAGGGACTCTGGCGGCAAGACGGTAGTGGTTGTTGACTTCGGAGTGAAGAAAGGAGTGCTCGACGCTATAGCCGCTCAAGGGTTCCGTGTGGTTGTGGTCCCTGGGAGACTGGGCGCGGATGCGATCTTCTCACACAGCCCCAAGGGCATAGTGCTAGGCAATGGCCCAGGCAACCCAGCAAAGATTCACTACGGCATCAAGCTGGCTAAGGAAGTGGTCGAGAGCGGGACGCCTGTGCTCGGGGTCTGCCTCGGCCATCAGCTCATATCACTCGCTTTAGGCGGTAAGACCTTCAAGATGAAGTACGGTCACCGCGGGATAAACAAGGCCTGCAGGGACCTGATAACGGGCAGGAGGGTTGTGACGCTACAGAATCACGGCTACGCTGTCTCAAGAGAGAGTATTGAGGGCACAGGACTAAGACCATGGTTCGAGGACTGTGACGATGGCGTACTCGAGGGCGTCATGCACGAGTCGCTACCTGTGATGAGCGTCCAGTTCCACCCAGAAGGGCGGCCCGGCCCTAGGGACGCCTTCTACGTCTTCAAGCTTTTCCAAAGGATGGTGGAGAAGGATGGAGCGTGTTGGTAGAGTACTACTGCTCGGGTCGGGTGGGATCAAGATAGCGGAAGCGGCGGAGTTTGACTACAGTGGAAGCCAAGCTTTAAAGGCGATGAAGGATGAAGGGATCACCACGATACTCGTCAATCCGAATATCGCAACGATACAGACCTCGAAGCTTTTCGCAGATAGAGTCTATTTCACGCCGATAGCTCTAAAGCCCCTCGAGAAAATTATCGAGAAGGAGAGGCCCGACGGAATTCTTGTAGGGTTTGGGGGCCAGAGCGCCCTCACGGCTGGCGTACAACTATACAGGTCGGGTGTCTTAGATAGGTATGGCGTAAAGGCTCTTGGAACACCGATCGAGGGGATCGAGGCTGCACTAACACGATCAATATTCAGGGAGACAATGATTCGTGCTGGTCTGCCAGTCCCGCCGTCAGAGCCTGCGGTAACTATTAAGGAGGCGGTGGAAGCGGCTGGAAGGATCGGCTACCCAGTGATCATCCGCATAAGCTTCAACCTAGGAGGCAGGGGGTCATTCGTCGCGTATAACACCTCTGAGCTCACCAGAAAGTTGTCGCGCGCCTTCTCACACAGCGCCGTAGGCAGCATCCTGGTGGAGAGATATCTCGAGAAGTGGAAGGAGGTGGAGTATGAGGTCATGAGGGACCGCATGGGCAACCTCGTGGCAATCACCTGTCTCGAAAACATAGACCCGATGGGAGTCCACACAGGAGACTCGATCGTTGTGGCTCCCAGTCAAACTCTGACAGACTCCGAGTACCAACTTATGAGGGAGGCATCCTTCGGCGTAGCGGACGCTATCAAGCTAGTCGGTGAGTGTAACGTCCAGTTAGCGCTCAATCAGCAGACTGGGGGTTATTTCGTCATTGAGACAAATCCGAGAATGTCGAGGAGTAGCGCGCTAGCCAGCAAAGCAACGGGGTATCCGCTCGCATACATAGCCGCTAAGCTCTGTCTTGGCTACCTGCTTGACGAGCTGCTAAACCTTGTTACCGGCACCACCACGGCATTCTTCGAGCCAAGCCTCGACTACGTTGTCCTCAAGGTTCCGAGATGGGATCTTGAGAAGTTCTATCCGAGGAACGAAGTTCTTGGATCTGAGATGATGAGTGTCGGCGAGGTCATGGCTATCGGGAGGAGCTTAGAGGAGGTATACCAGAAGGCCTTCCGAATGCTTGACCTAGGGCTACTTGGGCTCGTGGATCGGCAGCTCCTTGAAAAACAGGAGACAATTGGTGAGATCCTAGAGAGGCTCAAAGCCTTTAGACCCTACTGGATACGGGACGTAGCTAAGGCGATCTGGCTTGGGGCTACCGTAGAGCAACTCTCGGAGTTAACAGGCGTGGACCCCTTCTTCCTAGACCCCGTGAAGAAGATCATAGACTTGGCGAAACTGATGCAGGGGTACGAGAAACTCGGTGAGGCAGATCGGGCGAAGCTTATCGCGGAGGCATTAAAAAGCGGCTTCACGTTCGAGCAGATATCGCTCTTCACTGGCCTCACAGAATCCTCTCTCAAGGTACGGGGGAGGGAGCCTGAACCCTGTGTTAAGAACGTCGATACACTAGCAGGCGAGAAACCCGCGAGGACTAATTACCTATACCTCACATATCACGGTTCAGAAGATGATGTCCAACTCTCTGAGAAAGACTTGGTCCTGGTTCTAGGAGCAGGTGGGTTCAGGATAGGCGTCTCAGTGGAGTTCGACTGGGCGGCTGTAAACATCTATAGGAACCTCACAAGCATCGGAAGAGACGCAGCGATAATAAACTATAATCCCGAGACAGTTTCAACCGACTGGGATGTCGTCTCCTACCTGATCAACCAAGAGTTGAACCCCGAGGCTATCGATGAGATATTCAAGAAGACTCGGGGGGCGGGGGTCGTGTCTGCGGCGGCTGGTCAGATAGGAAACAACGTAGCCGAGGAGCTGGAGCGGCGTGGAGTAAGAATACTTGGGACGCGCCCGGTCTCTGTCGGGGCAGCAGAAGACAGGAATAAGTTTAGCCGTCTTCTTGAGGAGCTTGGGATTAAACAGCCAGGTTGGGGCTGGGCGAGGAGCGTTGAGGAGGCGCTCGAGATCGCCCGCGCAATTGGGTATCCAGTAATTGTAAGACCTAGCTACATATTGAGTGGGACCTCGGTCTTTGTATCCAAGAATGAAGAAGAGCTCGGGGAGCTTATGGAGAAGTTGTTCAGCCGAACAGATAAGCCCGTGGTCCTGAGCCACTTCTTCAGCAGAGCCGTAGAGGCTGAGGTTGACTGCGTATATGACGGCAGAGCATGCTACATGCTACCGATGGACCATGTAGAATACGCTGGGGTTCACAGTGGAGACGCAACGATCGTAATCCCGCCCTTAAGGCTTGAGGAGAGAGCTTTAAGAAGGATAGCAGAGTATACGGGCGCAATTGCTCGTGCCTTAGCCATCAGGGGGCCCTTCAATATCCAGTACCTAGTGAGGGACGGAGAGGTGTATGTAATCGAGTGCAACCTTAGGTGTAGCAGGTCTATGCCATTCAGCAGCAAGGTATACGGGTACGACCTGATTGGTAACGCGACCAAGGCGATCTTGGGCATGAGCTTACCCGAGCCTGACTCCAGATGGGTGGAGCTATCTCTAGGTGTCTACGCACCGATGCAGACCATCTGGGGGGTTAAGAGCCCACAGTTTTCGTGGGCACAGATCAGGGACTCGTACCCGTTCCTAGGCCCCGAGATGAGGAGCACGGGCGAGGTAGCAGCCTTAGGACTTAGTTTCCAAGAAGCACTGCTCACAAGCTGGCTCGCTGCGACTCCCAACACAATACCCGAGAAGGATAAGCCCATACTCATCTACGGCGATGCGCAAGACTCGGCAACACTCTACGAGGCCGCGACAAACCTCTCCAACTCAAACTACGAACTCCTCACGCTTGCGGAATCCCCTATTCCAAGGATACCCCAGATCGATAGGGAAGCAGCAGTAAAGAGCATAAAGTCTAAGATGTTCGGCATGGTTTTGACGTCGGGGTATACGCCGCAGGTCGACTATGAGGTCAGACGCGCAGCCGTCGATCACAACCTACCGGTCATACTGAACGCCGAGCTTGCGCTTGAAATCTCCAGATCGATTCGTAGCCTTTGGGCAGGGGAGTTCACTCTAGAGCCCCTTGACATCACTGACTACTGGCAGTTAAACGAGGAGAGATTGGGCGCGATCTTGGGCAAGGCACGGCCACGAACCGATGTAGAATATATCTAAAGGGCACCACGCGGCTCTTAGACTATGATGACCGAGCGCACCTTCGTAATGTTAAAGCCCTCCGCAGTCTCGAGAGGGCTGGTCGGCGAGATACTCACAAGGTTCGAGAGGCGGGGATTCAAAATAGTCGCACTGAAGACTCTCAAGATGTCTCTTGCAATGGCAGAGAGGCTTTACAAGGTTCACGAGGGGAAACCCTTCTATAACGACTTAGTCGAAATGATCAGTGGGAAGATGGTGGTCGTTGCTGTGCTGGAGGGGAGGGGAGCCATTGGGGTCGTCAGGAAGATGGTTGGCTCAACAGATCCTACCAAGGCGGAGCCTGGAACGATCCGTGGAGACTATGGCCTAGAGATCACAGACAACATTGTCCACGCATCTGACAGCCAGGAGACATATGAATACGAGTGGAGGATATTTTTCGGGCCCGACGAGGCGCTAGACTAGCCGCGCCTTTCTTTACCGTAGTACATGGTCCACCTTATTTTTCTCGAGTCCTTCCCCTGTCGCACCATGTAGACGAGGCATCTCCTGCTACAGAACCAGTTGAGCTGGCCACTCTTCCTGACTAAAAGAATGCCTATTCCGTGTATGAAGGTGTGTCCGCAGAAGCTGCAGGTATGAGTGGTCGGCATTCCTCATCACTTGTTATCTAATCTTCTCAGCCTCCCTCTCAGTATCCATCAATATTAGGGTGTCCCCCACTCTTACGGGGCCCTTAACGTTCCGAGTGATCACTCTCCCCTTGTCATTACCCTCGAGGATCCTAACCCTTACTTGGGTTACGTCCCCCCTTACACCTGTCCTCCCAACGATCTGCTCCACCACCGCCGGTACTCCCTGACTGCTACTCATCCCATATCAACTCATGCTCTACTGCTATAAAACCTTCAGGATCAGGGAGGGGAGATCTTCTTGAGTTGCTTCATGATCTCCTCGAAATATGACCGTGCCTCCCCTACATCGATCACCGCGATAGAGCTGGCGGGGACTTCTAATCCTGCGGCGTTCCCTAGCGCCTCCTTCGCCGGTACATAGATATACGGTATCCTACGCTCTTGACATAGTGAAGGGAGGAACGCGACGATCTCAGGCGGGTCGACGTTCTCGGCTATCACCACCAGCTTAGCCTGCCCCCTCTCGACGGATTTAATCACCTCGTTTACCCCCTTCTTTATCTTTCCCGTCTCCCTCGCCATCTTCACAAGCTCGAGTGTCGCGTTAGCCAACTCTGGAGGTGTCTTAAACCTGATATAGGAGCTCAGCCCCGGCGTCATTGCCCTTCACCAATGTTTTAGAGAGAGTAGGGCCTGTAATATAAATCTGTGGCGGGCTGGAGCACACTTATAGATAGCGCAGAACTTGGTTACGCATGAACGGCACGAAGTTCAGCATTATCAGCGCTGCGTGAAGGATTCCTTTGAAGTAGTCTTCTATTGCGATGCTCTCGTTAGGAGCGTGGACGTTGGATAGGTGATCCCCTATCCCGGCCGCGACACACGGGATATTGAGCCCCTCAGTAACAAGGTACATGGGTCCCGATCCCGGTGCGGATGGGTAGACCTGGGGCTCCGAGCCGAAGGCTGTCTTGGCAGTTGCGCGGACTAACTCCACGAATGGATCCTTCGGGTCTGTGCGGGCTGGGGGGTAACCGAAGTCTAGGGGCACAATCTTCACACGCCCCCCGCTCACTAGCCTGACATGTCTCTCAAGTAGATCAACAATCTTATCGGGCCTCATTCGGGGTACGAGTCTCACGTCTATCTTAGCCGTGGCACTGCTCGGGAGAACAGTCTTCGAGCCGATCCCTGTATATCCAGATATTACGCCGCATATGTTGATGCAGGGGCCTAGAAGAAGGTCAGCCATCTGCTCTACGGCGGGTTTGTTGGTCAACAATCCGCTGGGCCTAGCGTGAGCCTTTATCTCATCCTCGATGTCCTCAAGCTGCCTGATCAGACTGATCGCCTCCTCGTCAGGCTCGACAACGTCGTCGTAAAAGCCTTCAACCAGCACTCTACCGGATTCGTCTCTCAGGCTTGCTAGCACGGCTGATAGCTGCCAAGCAGGGTTTCTTACAACCGCCCCCCATGACGAGTGCAGGTCTGACCTCTCCTCCTCGGCGTGGAGTTCTAGGTAGCAGATTCCCTTAACACCGAGGTAAATGATTGGCTTGCCTTTAACTGTTGTGCCGCCCATCTCCCATAGGCACGCATCGGCGTTCAAAAGTTCTCCGTGGAGATCGAAAAACTTAATAAGGTTTGGGCTACCGATCTCCTCCTCACCCTCCACCATGAGCTTTAGGTTAAGAGGTATCTCTCCCAGCACATCGTTCAGTAGGTCTATAGCGCAAAGGCGCGCCGCCAGATTCCCTTTATTGTCGCAGGCCCCGCGGGCGTAGATTCTGTCACCCAAGATGGTGGGAGAGAAAGGAGGTGAGGTCCACTTGTCTATTGGGTCTGGGGGCTGCACGTCGTAGTGGTTATAGATTAGAAGTGTGCCGTGCCTCTCTTCACGAAACTCGCCGAGCAGCACAGGATATCCGCCCTGATCGCTGTAAAGCGATGTCCTGAGCCCAACATTCCCCATCAGCTCCCTTACCCTTTCTGGAGCCTCATCCATCCCTTCCCCCGTTGCAGCGACGCTCGGAAAACTCAGTAACTCCTTAAGAACCTCGAGATATTTGTCCCTGTTAGACAAAACTCTCTGACGAAGCCTCCCAACGATAGACTCCACGGCGATAAATCGACGAGCACTTAAGGATAAGCCTTCTCCCCTAATCAAAGTCCTGTATATGCCGCCTGCCTACCGCTGATGCCCCGTTGCTAATAATATATATGGGTCGATCACACGCCATATATAATAGACTAAGCATGGACTCCGTTACCGCCATAGTGAGGACGGGGACCGTCATCGTGGGATACTATGCCACCAAGATAAGGCGCTCTATCTTCGCTCAGACGAGGGAGCTTGTCAAGTCGGGCCAGCTATCCTCCCAGGAGGTAGCGAGGAGCGCCGGCGAGCTCAATAGATGGCTCTACACCATACTTGTCGAGAAGCTCGTACTCTCAAAGGCCGACATCGTAAGGATTGAGGCCACCTACTCTATAGCCAGGGGAAAGATAAGCTGGGACTGGGGCAGAATCAAGATCGATGTGTACAGGAAGGTCGACCCCGACATAGTTAGCGCGGCGATAAAGCACGCACTCCAAGAGAGAATAACAGTGGAGCCAAGCCAATGAGGCCCCCGGAGGAGATTCTGCTCCGCTACCTACTGCCGAACCTTCGCGGACTTACAGCCCACGCGTTAAAGAGGCGAGGGTACAGCCAGTCCAAGATCTCTTTCGTCTTAGGGGTCAGCCAGGCAGCCGTGAGCTCCTACCTCGCGAAACAATCCTCCACTTATCAAAACAGTTTAGAGGAGATGGGAATACCGCCTGAGGAGATAGAAATGCTCGCCAAGTCTATCTTAGCGGCTTCGTCCGAGGGGCCGGAGCAGGTGACACGTGTATTACTGACGGGCTGGCAGAGAATGCTGATTAGTGGCCAGCTATGCCAGCTCCATAGGAAGCTCTACCCAGAACTCGCTGATTGTACGATCTGCCTTGCAAAACCAGTGCCTCAACAGGAGGAGCGGGCGAAAATACTACAGGACATAGGGAGGGCTGTCGCGTTGATAGAGCGCTCGCCGGAGCTCTTAAAGATCTATCCCGAGGTATCCATGAACATCGCGGTGGCGTGTGAGGGAGCCTCAAGCCTCGATGACGTGGCAGCCATCCCCGGCAGGATCGTCAAACTGGATAAAAAGCTGGTCGCAGTCAGCAGACCCGAGTTCGGGGCCTCGAAGCACCTCGCCACCATACTTCTCGGTCTTGTTAGGATCGACCAGCGTAAAAAAGCCATCATCAACGCTAAACCCGTTGAAGGGGTTGAAGAGGCAGCCCGGATCGCGGGCCTTAAGATGGGCAAAACAACACCAAAGAGCCTTACTAGGACTGAGGAGGAGGTAGTGTTTAGCGTGTTAGAAAGTCTCGCGCAAGAAAGAGATCTGGACCTCGTGGTAGACGAGGGGGGGCTTGGGCTCGAGCCGGCGGCCTACTGCTTTAACTCTACGGCCGAGGGCGCCGCCAAGAAGTTGATAGCGTTAGCGAGGAGCCTCCCAGAAGTAAGACGCCGTTAAGGTTGGTTGATCATCCGGAGGATCCGGACCAACGCCATCGTGACAGCTTCTTTTAAGGCTTTAGCCCCTATCTTACGGTTAATCCAGTCCTCGGCAAACTCCTTGTAAGTGGAATACATTTTGCCGGCAGCCTCGAAGCCTCCGAGCCAGGGGATGACCACGTGCCTCACGATCTCAGTCACAGGGTTACGCTCCTCGACCCCCTCAGGGCAGTACGCCATGTATATTTTCCTTTTCACGCTCTCCTCCATGTCGCTAAGAAAGATGGCGTTATGTAGGCTTTTGGACATCTTCGCCTGGCCGTCGAGCCCGAGAATGATGGGCGTGTGGACCGCTACCGGGGGCTTATACCCGAGTTTCCGCAGGTACTCGCGCGCCATCACGTGTATCTTTCTCTGATCCATCCCACCTACAGCAACATTGACCCCTAGGAAGACTATGTCCAGACACTGCATCAAGGCGTATATCTCGGAGCTTACGCGATGCGCAACGTCCCTCCTGCTGATCATGTCCATTGCTTTTCTCGCCTCTGAAGCTGTAACGAGCTTAGAGAGCCTGAACAACTCGACAATATACTGCTCCTCGAACTGATACTCGGAACCATAGACGAATCTCACGGTTGAGTCGTCCACACCCCTTACCTTACTGATCCTCTTGAGAAGCTCCACGTTCTTAGCGGCCGTCTCCCGCAGGGATTCTAGCTCGCCTTTTTCGTTGAGCCATCCGTGAACATCTGCCATGAGAAATATGCCCGGGAACCCGGCCCTCATAAGCTGTATGATAGGCTCAGAGGCCACGAGCGTCCCCAAGTGTATAACATTACTGGGCTCAAAACCGATGTATGCCTTAACGCCCCTCTCCTCGAGAAGCCTAGTAAGCTCATCCTCGGTAATCACCTCCTCAGAGGACAACTTGATCAGATGGAGCACCTCCGCCGCCGAGTAGTTCAGCGTCATCTCCGAGACCCAGATACCGCCGGAACCTTATTTATCTCTTCGTCTTGGAACACGAAGCCGCTATCCAATATGTTTCAGTGACATGGTCGGCCAGTCGTAGTGATTTATGGCCAACCGTGAGAGGAGCACACCGAGCACGCCCGATAACGTAGCTTATCTCCACCAACCTCTTCTGCTACCTCGAAAATTCTTTTTAAACAAGTGTTGGGGCGACAAGTTGTTGGTGGCCAAAGTGGGGCACCAGATTACAGAGTACCCCGTCAAGAGGATAGTCAAGAGAGACGGCCGAGTAGTCGACTTCGATAGGTCTAGGATCTATAACGCGATCAGGAAGGCGATGCTCTCCGTTGACAAGTATGACGAGGAGCTCCTCCAGAAGGTTGTGGACCATGTCTTGGAGGTTCTGGCTGTGAAGTATGGGGGCGAGAGGATCCCGCATGTGGAGGATGTTCAGGACATAGTTGAGCTCGCGCTCGTCAGGTTTGACCTTTACGAGGTCGCTAAGGCGTACATTCTCTACCGTAAGGAGAGGGAGCGAATAAGAAAGGAGAAGATGATCATTATAGAGACCGACTTTCTCGACGAGGTTGACAAAAGGTTTTCTGTTAATGCTCTCAGGCTCATGGCTAGCAGGTATCTTCTGAAGAATGAGGAGGGAAAGCTTGCGGAGAGGCCTAAACAGCTCTTCCAGAGAGTTGCCATGCTGATCGTGATCCCTGACATCCTCTACGACCCTCTGATCTTCGATAGGGAGGGGAGACAGCCGGTTCACCCCTCAGACGAATTCAACCCCGAGCTCTGGGCAGGCAAAGTCGGACTTGGGGGAGGCTCTGACGGGAAGTTCGAGGTTTACTGGAAGAGGTGGCACTTGGAGCAGATGAAACGGCTCTATGACAGGCTCAACACGGCCGGTGCGATGCGTCACCCCTGGAGCGTCTTCTGGCAGATGCTTCTAACGGGATCCTTCGACCATCACTACTCCAACTATTTGCGCTACTACAACCTGATGGTCGAGAAGAAGTTCATGCCTAACAGCCCCACGCTCTTCAACGCCGGCGCAAGGCTCGGCCAGCTTTCCGCATGCTTTGTCCTCCCGATAGAGGATAATATCGAGTCGATCATGAGGGCGGCGACCGAGGCCGCGATAATTTTCAAAAGCGGCGGGGGGATTGGTATAAATTATTCAAAGTTGAGGCCCGAGGGGGACGTGGTCTTCTCCACGTCCGGTGTAGCCTCGGGACCTGTCACGTTCATGCGGATTATTGATACAGTGACTGAGGTGGTGAAGCAGGGCGGGAAGAGGCGCGGTGCGAACATGGGCATACTCGAGGTCTGGCACCCGGATGTTGAGAAGTTTATCAGGGCTAAGGAGAGGGAGGGGTTCCTAGAGAACTTCAACATCAGTGTTCTTCTGAATGACGCGTTTATGGAGAATCTCGAGAAGGGGGAGCCATACCCCCTGAAAAACCCGAGGGACGGGAAGGTTTGGGGAAGTGTTGACGTTAGACACCTTTTCAACTTGATCGCCGAGATGGCTTGGAAAACCGCTGACCCAGGCGTGCTATATTACGGCAACATCAATAAGAGAAATGTCTTGAGAAAAGCCCTCGGCGACATCAGTTGCACGAACCCATGCGGAGAGGAGCCTCTATACGAGTACGAGTCATGCAACCTCGGCTCCATCAATCTCTACGCCTTCCTAAAGCGAACCGAGAGGGGGGTTGAGATCGATTGGGATGCCCTATCAGAGGCCGTCAGGACAGCGTACAGGTTCCTAGACAACGTGATCGACGTGAATAGATACCCGTTACCGGCGATAGAGGAGATGTCTCTGAAGACTAGGCGCATAGGTCTCGGCTTCATGGGGCTTGCATCGCTAATGTTCGCCCTAAGGGTGCCCTATAACGGTGAGGAGGGGTTCCAGCTTATGCAGAGGATAACGGAGTTCGTGGCATGGCACGCCTACCACGCCAGCATCGAGATGGCGAGGGAGCGAGGAGTCTTCCCACTATACTGGCAGAGCGATTACACGAGGGGCATGATTCCTCTCGAGGGCTTCTATCACAGGGAGACCTGGACCATGGACTGGGACCTGATCTCTCAGGAGGCTAGGAGGAGCGGCATCCGCAACAGCTTCATCCTCTCGATAGCTCCCACGGGAAGCATCTCGATGCTTGTTGACGCGAGTTCTGGCCTTGAGCCGGCCTTCGCGCTCATTTACGAGAAACGCGTGACTGTCGGCGTCTTCCACTACATAGACCCGGAATTCGAGAACTATCTGAAGGAGACCGGGCTTTACAACGAGCAAGTAATAAGGTCTGTGGCAGAGAACGGTGGGTCTATTCAAGGCTTGGAGATCTTCCCCGAGGAGACTCGGAGGGTCTTCCTAGTGGCCTACGATATTCCTTGGTGGGACCATGTCCGCGCCCAGTACCATGTGGGGCTCTGGGTTGACGCAGCAGTCAGCAAGACCATAAACATGCCTAGATGGGTCACGGTGGATGATGTGAAGAAGGCCTACTTGTTCGCCTACAAGCTCGGGCTTAAGGGTGTCACGATATATCGGGACTCGTCCAAGGCTGGACAGGTGCTGGTGACGCCTAGCCAGAGAGAGTCTAGATATGTCTCCGCTGTGAGGAACCACACACTTGAGATGATGGCTAGGATGGGGATAGCGCCTCCGGTGGAGGAGAGGGCGGCGCAGGTTAAGGTGAGCCGCGGATACGCTGAAGACAAAGCTGTAGCCGTCGTCGAATCCTTCATAGATCTCGTCGTCCCCGAGGGAGAGAAAGAATCACGTTACTATACGTGTCCTCAGTGCCAGAGTTTGAACCTCGTCTGGCAGGAAGGCTGTATTAAGTGCGTGGACTGTGGCTGGACTAGCTGTATCGTCTCATGAGAGGGGCTGGGAACCGTTTTTATCGTCAGGCGACAGCCAAGATAGTGTGGAGCCTTTACTAATAGTAGGGTCTGAGGGGTTTATTGGGCGGAGCCTCAAAACGTATCTTTCCGAAAGGGGCTGGAAGCTTTTCGGCGTAGACCTGGTGAAGGGCGCGGACCTCGTGGTAGACATCACGGAATACGATAGACTAGCAGAGGAGCTTAAGACCTATCGGTTCAGCTCTGTGATTCACCTAGCGGCGCTCTCCAACCCACCTTCATGCGGTAGCGACCCCCTTAGGTGTCTAAGAACAAATGTGTTGGGGACGCAGAATGTCCTCGAGCTCGCGAGACGGATCGGTGTCAAGAGGTTTATACTTCTATCCTCGGCCAATGTTTATGGTCCTCGGCCACCACTCCCGGTCAAGGAGGATGCGGCGACCGCGCCTCGGGCCCTATACGACTACTCCAAGCTGATGTCCGAGATGGCTGCCCAGGCCTACCACACGCTCTACGGTGTCCCCGTTGTAATCTTCAGGTCTTGGAAGGTTTTCGGCGAATATGACTCGCCGACTAGCGCGGTTTCGCGCTTTATCGATGCCTGTTTAGAAGGGCGAGAGATAACACTCTACAATGGCGGGAGGGACGTGACTGACCCATACCACGTAGTAAACCTATGTCACGCAGTGGAGCTGGCACTGAGGAGAGAAGAGGCCGTAGGGGAGGTCTTTAACCTAGGTACAGGCCGCGCTGTCTCGATCAGAGAGCTGGCGGAGACGATACGCCGCTTAACCTCGTCACAGTCACGGCTGGTCGATCTTCCCCCCCGAACACCAGAAGAGGCCGAGCCGATGATCAGCTATCCCTCTATCGAGAAAGCCGAGCGGTTGCTGGGCTACAAGCCTATCATGGGGCTTGAGGAGGGCCTCATGAAGGTCATCAACTATAGGAGGCTCAACGCAAATCATTGACGCACCGTAGGACCTTATCGCGTATCTGGTCGTAGTCACCTGAGCCCCGCTCGACATAAACCCTAAAGATGTGTATTGGCTTTGAAGTCATCTCAAGGATCCATGAAGGTTTTTGCAGGCCTTCAGGTCTCTTGCTCTTGATCTGTAGCTCTCTCGGACCATATTTGGTTAGTGGCGGGACAAGGGAGGAGTCAACAAAGACCTGCGAAGGCTTGAGGCCGCTGTGTTCCGAGATCCTTTCCTCTAGCTCCCTCCTCTCGTCGCGCCTCCTCGTTCTATCAGCTAGGGGCGAGTTCCACTCTTCGTAGACCATCTTTGGGAGTATACGCCTCTCAAGGGAGATTATCCGAGACCGCGATCTCACGTTGCTCTTCAAGAGACACCAGACCGCTATATCATCTAGTTCTAGGTACTCGTCGGTGCTCATCTCAGCCAAGTGGGTGAGTGGTTCACCAGCCTCCTCTGCCCCCCGGATCAATAGGAGTTGAGCGCTTCTTACCGCATGGTGAAAGTAGATGTTCAGGAAGGAGTGTTGCCTAGCGATGGCGAGCTCCTCGATGACTCCCCAGCCTCTAGAGTCTACTTGTAGCTCGCCGTCTATGATTCTCGTCAAGTAGATCAGTCTTCTGACATCGATTATGCCGTAGGTCGCGCCCGTGAAGTAGGAGTCTCTGATGAGGAAGTCGAGCCTGTCCACATCGATCGGGCCTGAGACAAGCTTACTTAGCCTCTGCCGACCGTCCAGCATACTGACAACGTCCTCAGGCTCTATCCCGCCTTTCCGTAAGGCATCATGGATCTCCTTTTCCGCTGATATGATTTCTTTACCTATTTCCTCATGGTTTGTCCCTCCCTCGAGCAGAAACTCCTCGAAAAGATGGGAGTAGGGGGTATGTCCCACGTCGTGGAGTAATGCTGAGGCCTTTAAGAGTGCGGCCTCATGGGTGTCGAGTTCAAGGCTCTTAGCAAACTCGTCGGCCAGCGCCATCGAGCCGAGTGAGTGGTCAAACCTGCTGTGCCGCGCCCCGGGATATACGAGGTAAGCCATGGGGAGCTGGCTGATCCTTCTCAGCCTCTGAACTGGCCGCGAATCGACTAATGACAGCTCGCTATCGCTCAGGGGGATATATCCGTGGACCGGGTCCTTGATCAACTTCAAGCCTTGTTCTAAGTTCTGAGAAGCCTGACGAGGATATATCTTTAGACCGCGGATCCCGAGAGGAAGGCTATCAGAGCGATGCCCATCCAAAGGAGGTACTCTTTCTTGACTCTTAGGCCGGTCGAGGGGTTGCTTAGAAGCCTCGCGGTTGAGTAAACGAACCCTGCGTCCGCCACCAGCACGAGGGGGAGGTAGAGCAGGCCGACCATCCCCAGCAGGTATGGGAACGGGCTTATGACTACCGCGGTCAGGATAGGGAGTGCGCCGACTCTGGCGGCAGCCTTTACCCCCTTTGTGACCGCGATTGTCCTTATGCCCTTCGTGGCGTCGCCTTCTACGTCCGGTATCCCTTTCACGATCTCTCTTCCGAGGCCGGCCAAGAACGACATCAGGGCGAAGACCGAGACTGTCAGACCGACAGAACCCTCGGCTAGCACGGCGCCGTAGATGTAGGGCGCCGCTATTGAGGCGCTTACCGCCATGTTCCCCACGAGTCCCCTTCTTTTGAGGTACACGTTGTACAAAGTCGCGAGTGTGTAGAAGCCGATCGCGATGATCATCGTGTATGCTCCTTGAAGAGCGGCGGAGGCGAGGCCCACCACACCGAGAAAGGCCGCCATCACCCAGGCTTCTCTCACGCTTATTCTCCCGGAGGGGATCGGGCGGTCAGGGTTGCTGACGGCGTCGATGTGCCGGTCTACTATATCGTTCAGGATCATGGAGGAGGATGTGAGAGAGTAGGCCGTTACAGAGGCTAGAAATGACTCAGTGAGGTTCGGAAGCCTAGCAGACTGAACATAATAACCTACCATGACGGCGACTATCATGAGAACTCCGTTTGGAGGCCTGGTTATGCGTAGCAGATCCCTCATCCTTAGAGGTTTGAAGGGGATGCCTCTGAGCATGTGTAGTACACTACCTCCCCTCTCCCCTCGACCACTGCTAACACTAGGATCTTACCCTTAGTGCTGCTCTGTCTAGCGGCCTCTAGAAGCTTGCCCAACTCTATCGATTCTCCCTCGCTCAGGGGGAGGACCAAGTATTTGGAGGTCTCCTTGGAGCCCGACTCGTACAGCCTGTAGAGCAGAGTTTCCCCGACCCCCCTCCTCACCACCCTTCCACTCTCCCTGAGGTCACGGTAGACGATGTATCGCGACCACGCCTCGGGTCTTTCCCGGGTCAGGAGAGCCAGATACTCCCTGAACCCGAGCCTTTCTCCGCCGCTCTCGACGGCTATAATCCCCTTCTCCAGCAGGTATAAAGCCTCCTCAGGCCAGAGGAGGAGACGCTCCTCTGTCAGTTCCCCATAGCCTTGGGGGGCGAGTCTGTTGGCTTCAGCCCCCACGATCTCGACCCTGTAGTCCGTGGACATGGATCCTAGGATCAAGCCACCTTCTCCTAGTCGCCTCATTGATGTTGTGAGGAGGTAAAAAACCTGGGGGGCCGCAAAGATATGTTAAATGGTCTTTAACAACGTGTGGATGGCTGTATGGAGGGGCCAGGCGCTGGAGAGCTAAGCCTACACCCGCTCGAGAGGCGGGTCCTATCGGTGATAGTCTCCGAGGGGCCGATGGGTTACGACGAGATAGCTGCTAGGATCGGGGCCAATGTGGGAGCCGTAGCTAAGGCCGCCGAGTGGCTCGCTAGCAAAAACCTTGTGGAGAAGAGGCCGCTCGAGACAAAGCATATAGCCGCTCTCGGGCCCGAGGGGAGGGCTTATTGCGAGGACAGCCTCCCGGAGAGGCGGTTAATCGAGACTCTACGGGAGATGGGCGGAAGTTCAGACCTGAAGACCCTGGCTAAGGCAACAGGGCTTGAGGAGGAAAAGTTCAACATCGCCGTGATCTGGGCGAAGAGGAAGAACTGGATCACCATCAAGAGGGAGGAAGACAAAGTCTGGCTCGAGCTCACAGCATACCCTGAAAGCGAGACAGATGAGGAGCTTGTGCTGAAGATGCTGAGCCGGGGCCAGGTCGTCGTCGAGGACCTTGGCCCTCTCAGAGAGGCGTGTGAACGGCTCGCCAGGAGACCAGGGGTTGTCAACATCGTCGAGGCTAACAGGTACTCGCTCTCACCCACTCATAAGGCGCTCCAGCTACCTGACCAGCTACTCGAGGAGCGGGAAGAGATCACGCAACTCACACCAGAGATCCTTAAGGCTGGCGCGTGGCGGTCAGCGGTATTTAGGAGATACGATCTGCTGGCCCCGGTCAAGCCAGTCTTCTCTCCGCGCCCGCATCCCCTGACTTTGCTCATCGACTTGATAAAGGGTATCTTCGTGGAGTTGGGCTTCAAGGAGATCCAGGGACCCCTCATCGAGCTGGTCTTCTGGAACTTTGACGCCCTGTTCCAGCCCCAAGACCATCCAGCGAGGGAGATGCATGACACGTTTTACCTAGCCGAGCCCTCGAGGGGGGAGATACCCCGAGAGCTCGCGAAGAGGGTTGGGAGAGTTCACTACAACGGCGGAGGCACGGGCTCGCTTGGATGGGGCTATAGGTGGAGCCCCGAGGAGGCGTCCAAGCTTGTTCTTAGGACTCATACAACAGCCACGACAATAAGGTACCTTGCTAGCACTAGTGAAAGGCCGATCAAGGTCTTCAGCATCGACAGGGTGTACCGGAACGAGAGGGTGGACTGGAGAAGGCTCGCGGAGTTTCACCAAGTGGAGGGTATACTAGTAGACAAGAGGGCTAGTCTAAGGCAGCTTATGGGAATTATCAGCGAGTTCTATGCCCGAATGGGGCTAAAGAGGGTCAGGTTTAGGCCGAGCTACTTCCCTTATACAGAGCCTTCCGCGGAGGTCGATGCCTATGTGGAAAGGAGAGGCGCCTGGGTGGAGCTTGGGGGTATGGGGATCTTTAGACCCGAGGTGACGTTGCCGTTAGGGGTGAGGGAGCCGGTTCTTGCTTGGGGGCTTGGATTGGAGCGACTCGCGATGATTCTGTTGGAAATCCAGGACGCGAGGACGCTCTACTCGAACGACCTCTCCTGGCTCTACAGCTACTCACCCATCCAGTTACAAGCGCTGAGGTGGAGATAGATGCCAGCCCTTAGGCTGAGCGTATCGAGACTCTCCAGACTTGTCGGGAAAGAGCTGACCGCCGCTGAGGTCTCTGAGCTCGCGGCCTCGCTCGGCATGTCAGTCGAAGAGGTCTCGGAAGAGCATGTCAAGGTGGAGTATAACCCTAACAGGCCGGACTTTGCCCATGTTGTTTCGGTAGCGCGGGCGATGAGGGGGATTTTAGGACTCGATGGGGGCGCTCCCCGTTATAGAGTGGAGCCTCCCAGGGATTACGTGATAGTTGAGCCGGGGGTTAGAGGAGTGAGGCCCTTCATCTCTTGCGCCTTGGTGAGGGGGCTACAATTGGATGACGAGTCCCTTGAAGAGCTGATTATCGCACAGGAGGACCTCCACTGGGTCATAGGCAGGGACAGGAGAAAGGTGGCGATAGGCCTGCACGACTACTCGAAGGTCTCTCCCCCCTTCACCTATAAGGCCGTCGGACTGGATGGAGTAAAGTTCGTGCCGCTCGGAGAATATTCTGAGGCGACGCCCCGCGAGATCCTCCTGAAACACCCGAAGGGCCGTCAATACGCCTGGATACTTAAGGGAAAAGAAAAAGCGCCCATAATAACGGACTCGAAAGGGAGGGTCCTGTCCTTTCCCCCTATCATCAATTCGTCCCTCACGGAGCTTAGACCCGGCCTTCGAGATGTCTTCATCGATGTCACTGGGACGGATGAGAGGGCTGTTAGCAACGCATTGAACATTCTCGTCTCGGCGATGATAGACCTAGGAGGAAGGGCCAGAGGCGTCGAGATACGTTACATGTGGTTAAGGAAGAGGGTAAGGACACCGGACTTGAAGAACAGGCGATGGGCATTAAAGCCCTCCTACGTGACGGAGCTTATCGGTCAAGAGCTCTCGCCACAAGAGATCTGCAGATTTTTGCGGAGGATGCGTTTGAACGCCAGGCCTGAGAAGGGATCAATCGTTGTCGAGGTCCCGCCCTACCGCGTCGATATACTGCACGAGGTAGACCTCGTCGAGGAGGTGTCGATAGGGATGGACTACCAGAACTTGGAGCCTGAATTTCCTAAGACATCCGGCACAGGAGGTCTACTGAGGTCTACGCTAATGATTTCAAGAATAAGGCAGCTACTCCTGAGTCTAAACCTGACGGAGGTTGTGAACACCACTTTGTCTAACTCTGAGCGCGACTACAACATGATGATGGATGGTGAGCCAGCGATAAAAATCCTGAACCCTGTCTCGGCGCTTTATGACTCGGTGAGGGAAAGGCTGCTGCCTGGCCTGCTATCCAACCTTGCGGCGAACACGGATAACCCCTACCCACAGCGCCTCTTCGAGATAGGTGATGTCTTGGAGAGAGAAGACACCGTCCCTGAGAGAAGTAGGCGGAGAACCAACCTTGCGCTGGTCATCTCACACTCCAACGCCTCCTACTCTGAGATCAAGTCAATCGCGGAGGAGATCCTCCGACATCTCTCGCCTAGTCTAAGTTTCCAGCAGCGAGACTACCCCTTTTTCATACAGGGCCGCTCTGTCTCCATACTTTTCGGAGATACGGCGGTTGGATATATGGGCGAGATACACCCGGCAGTTCTGGAGAACTTTAAGATCCCTATGCCCACCGCCGCCCTTGAGCTCAAACTCTCGGACATCGGCATACTGTAAGGAGGGTGTTTAGGCCTTTAGACCTCCTCCGTCCAAGCGGGATATGAGCCTAAAACCTTGACGAAGAGAGCTTTATCGGCGAGCTCAGCGAGGGCCGCCTTCACCGCGTCGTCCTCGAGATATCCCTCAAAGTCCACGTAGAAGTTGTACTGCCAGGGTCTCGCCTTAGTCGGTCTTGACTCTATCTTGGTGAGGTTGATGCCGCGACTCGCGAATAGGCCGAGCGCCTCATACAGAGCGCCTGGCCTATGAGGGAGCGTGAAGATTATGCTGGTCTTGTCCCTGCCAGTCCTTGGAGGTTGCCCGCGGCCGATGACGAGGAATCTCGTGTAGTTTCGGCCGTAGTCCTCGATACCCCTAGCCAATATCTCGAGTGAGTAGATCTCGGCGGCTCGGGCGCTCGCTATCGCGGCTGAGGACCTGTCTCCATGCTCCTTGACCCATTTGACGGCGGCAGCGGTGTCGTAGTAGCTCACCGACTCTAGGCCTAGTGATGCGAGGTAGGCCCGGCACTGAGCGAGGGCTTGAGGGTGGGAGTAGACCCTTTTCAGATCGCTCAGTTTAGTGCCTGGGAGGCCTATGAGGCAGTGGGATATTCTCAGGTTTATCTCTCCCACTACTCGGAGGCTTGTCGTGAGAAGGGCGTCGTAGGTCTCGTTGACGCTTCCCTCGATGCTGTTCTCCACAGGCACAACCCCCCCGTCAGCCTCACCCGTCTCCACGGCGACAAAAACCGAGGTGATTGTTCTGCAGGGCCTCGGCTGCGAAGATTCGCCGAAGTATTTTAGGACGGCCTCCTCGCTATAGGCTCCCTGTTCACCCTGAAAGGCTACCTTCACGCTAGGTCTCTTTTAGCCACTACCAAATAGGTATTCACGTCGGCCTGCCCCGACGTTCATTAATCACCTTTACAAGCTCGGGTAGGAACACGTAAAGGTCTTGAATAACTGAGTAGTCGGCCTCCCTGTGTATGGGGGCTGAGGGATCGTTATTCACGGCCACGATTATCTTTGAGTTTCGGACTCCGACCATGTGTTGGACCTGCCCAGAAATACCTATCGCTATGTAAAGGTCTGGCGATACCCATCTCCCCGACAAGCCGATGTGCCGGTCCTCTGGGAGCCATTTCAGGTCGCTGGCAATCGGGCGGCTGCAGGCTATCTCGGCTTCTAGGAGTCGAGCAAGCTCCTCCGCCATCCTCAGGTCCTCCATTCTCCTGAATCCCCTCCCCACCGCCACTATCCTCCGCGCCCTGGCGAGGTCGACACCACTTTTCGCGAACCGCTCTCTCGACAGTATCCTCAGGGTGCCCTCCTCTTTCGAGGCGACCTCTATCCTCAATACTTCGGGCTTCACCTCCCTCTCTGGCCACTGCTCCTCAACGCCTCTCAGCTGACAGGTCAGGAGTACAGGGAGCTTGTTCACCTCCAGTTTCTCGAGGAAGGCTCCTCCCAGCGAAGGCCTCTCCGCCGTGATCCTACCGTCTTCCAGGGCTAGCCTAGTGCAGTCGGTGATACATCCCGCCCTCATTCTTTGGGCCACGCGGGACATCAGCTCCCTCCAAGTCTTGTTGGAGGGGGCTATTACGACCAATGCGCCAAGCTGCTCGACTGCTCGATGGATAACGCCCACTAATTGGGCCAGTGGCCTTCCATTAGGGGCCGGCAGGGGCACGACACTCGAGAGGGGCACACCGCGTAGGGCGGGACTCTCCAACATGGACTCAGGTAGCACGGCCGAGGTGCTGGCGGGATTAAGCCGGCTGGCGACCACCAATAATTCGCGGAGCTCAGACTCCTGCTCAGCGGCTAGGAGCGTTTTTATCAACCCGGTCGTAGCACCCCCTCATCACCTAGGCCCTTCAGAAGGGTTAGCGCGCACTCCCTCGGATCGCCTGATAGGACTCTATTCCTTCTCGAGGTCTTAATAGCCTTGAGAGAAAGGCGCGAGACTCTCGGCGTGACTTCGTCATCTCCTAGGCCGAGATCGACGATGCTGACCTTTTGCACCGGCTTTCTTGTAGCTGCGCGAATCATAAGAAGACTTGGGAGACGGGGCTGTGCAAGCTCGAGGCCCACCGAGACGACTATCGGCGTCTGGGCTTCGACGGTCTCTAAACTGTCCTCGAGAGATCTTGTTGCCGTGACCTTGCCTCTTAGTACCTCCAACGAGGTGACATGGGTTATACAGTCTAGTCCTAAGGTCTCTGCGAGTCTCGGGCCCAGCTGGTAGTTGCTATGATCTGAGGAGGCCTCACCGCAAATGTATAACTCAGCCGCGCCCGCTTTCCTCGACAATGCTGCGAGAATATTAGCGGTGACCCAGCTGTCTGCAGCATCGAGACTAGCGTCATCCACAAAGAGACACCTATCTGCGCCCATCGCGAGCGCTTCCCTAAGAACCGCCTCCGAGACCCCAGACCCCGACGAGAGCACCACGACCTCCCCCCCAAGCTTCTCCTTAACCCTGATACCAGCCTCCAAGGCAACCAAGTCTGCGTCCCCTAACTTTCGCGGAGCCCTATCAAGCCGGGGCTCCAGAGTCGCGGGGTCATGCTCAAGCGCCGAAACATCGGGGACGACCTTGGCGAAGACGTGAACTACAGTCAAGCCGACTCAGCACCCTACAAGAGACACAAGTATTAAACTTAATGCACCTTCATTCTTTCCAAGCAACCCATTGTAACTTCGACAGATATATATTCGCGGGCCAGCTAACCCGCTCGATGTCTAGGGGCCTTCCCGACGAGGTAGAGGAGGTCCTTGACGGGTCGCTTGTAGCAATCTTGACGGTCGTGAATGATCGAGGGCGTCCAGTCTCGCATCCGATGCTCCCCCTCTACGACCGTAGCAACAAAAAACTGTACTTCACCTCAAGCATACTATTCAGCAAAAAACTGGAACATATCAAGCGAAACCCGCGCGTCAGCGTCCTCTTCTCTCAAAGGGAGTTTATCAGGTCTCCAAGCTACCACGTGGTGATGTTGAAGGGCGACGCCCGCGTAATTGATGAGGATCTGAGCAGGGTGTGGACAAGCCTCCTACCGTTGTGGAGGAGGAAGGAACCCTACATAGACGCCTACCTCAAGCAGAGGGTGGCGTTTCCTCTGTTCTGGGAGCGAGCAGTCATAGAGGTCATACCTAAGGCAACCTACGTATGGCGGGGAGGAGACATGCTGGCCGAGCCCGTAGTGCTGGACCTAGGAGGAGGATAAGATGCCAGGCGCGAAAGATCTGGAGAAGTTTGAGCAGTTTGCGGTGGCCTACATCGACGACGACGGCTATCCTGTCACCCTGCCCGTTACGATCGCTGCCGCTCAAGATGTGATTAAGGTGAGGGTGCCTCGAGGCATCGATCCCCAGAGAATTACGGGCAAGCTAGTGAACCTTGTCGCCAACCACATCGTCCCACTTCCCTCTGGCGGTTACACTGACAGGCGCTACGTGGTGCTCAGGGGCCGCATAGTTAGCGTGGAGGACGGTACGCTCCATTTTGAGGCTGTTAAAGAATATGGCTGGGATGAGCGCACTACGCCCTTCCCAGAGTATGTGGAGGTCTCGACTAGCAGGGCAAAGAATTACCTTGAGGGTCTGGGCAAGAGGCTTGGCGAGACGTTTAAGCCGCGTCTCGGCCTCTTCTGGAGCTTTTTCCGGATGGTCAGGCTCCCCTTCCTTGTGGCGACGCTGGTCCCTGTGCTTGTCGGCGGTGGCGTGGCCTTCTATAGAGGAAGCTTCGACCTCCTCCTTCTCCTCTTAACCTTCGCTGGTCTTGCGCTCATACACATGGCCTTGAACCTTGCTAACGATTATTACGACACTTTGTTAGGCGCGGACACTATCAATAGGAGGCCGACACCCTTTAGCGGGGGCTCGAGAGCGATCATCTACGGCATAGTGAGTCCCTCTGAAGCTAGGGCGGTCTTTTCAGGGTTCTTCGCCCTAGGAGTGGGGATCGGGGTCTACCTAGCTCTGATCCGTGGGCCCTTAGAGATTCTAGCACTTACGGCGGCGGGAGTGTTCTTGGCCTACTGTTATACTGCTCCCCCTCTCAAGTTAGCCTACAGAGGACTCGGAGAGCTGGCCGTCTTCACAGGCTTCGGGCCCGTCATCGTCTTAGGCACCTATTTCGTCCAAACCATGGCTCTCCACCCGGCGGCCCTCCTCGCCTCAATACCGATAGGGATACTGATAATGCTAATACTCTATGTCAACGAGATCCCTGACGCAGTTTTTGACAAAGAGGCCGGGAAGGCGACTCTGGTCACCAGACTCCCTAAGAATATGGTCTTAACGCTTCTAGGGCTATTCCTCGCTGTGACCTATCTGTCCGTGGCCCTGATACCGGTTCTTGCTCTTGGGCCACCCACGGTGCTCGCCGCCGTAGCCACTGTGCCGCTGGCCCTGAAGGTCTTCCGCGGCGTGGAAAAGACATATGGCGATCAGTACGCGATGATAGGCGTGATGTCCCTCAACGTGAAGAACTCCGCCATAACCGGCCTACTCTTAGCCGCAGGATACTTCGTAGGCGTCCTACTATAGGACTAACTCAGGCCTGAATCCTCGGCCTACTCCGATCATAAAGTCTGAGATCTGGCCACCTGACCCTGAGGACGAAAGGTAGGGTAGCGGCCAGGACCAGCGCAGCGGCTCCAAAGGAGACAACAGTTGCACGGGATGCCTCGACAAACGAGAATGTCTCTAAGTTGTATATGAGGGCGTAAGGGGCCCACATCACCTGTGTACCGATAGCGCCCGAGAGGCTCCTCACGAAGGTGAGGATCGACGTGATGAAACCAAGCTCCTGAGGTTCCGCGAGCGTCTGCAGCGCTATGAGTGTTGCAGGAACTATAAGCCCCATTGAGCCACCAACTAACGCCATCGCGATGGACAGCAGATAAGGATTTGGGATCTGTAGATTTATGAATATCGAGAGTAGTAGGGCCGAGGTAAAAAGTGCGCCACCCAAGGCCAAGAATATTCGCGGCCCCTTCGAGCCGACTAGCCGTGAAGAGACGTTCGCTGCCAAAACCCAGCTTAGTGTGGTGGGCGCTAGGAGAAGCCCAACATCGGTGGGCTTCAGACCATAAGCCCAATGCAGCAGAGGGGGTACCACCGTGATCGAGCCGAAGAAGGCGAAGCCTACGGCGGTGTTTATCGCTAGCGCCGCGAGGTTTGTCTGCACTCGAAGGAGCTTGAAGGGTATGAAGGGGGTCCGCATCCTTTTCTCGACCAGTATAAAGGTGGGGATCGCTGTGACGAGGACGGCTCCTAAGACCAAAGACATCTCACGCCCTAGGGTTGAGCCGTTGATGAGTAGGACGATCAGCGTGGCTATGGCCGTAAAAAGAATGAGGCCGGGGATGTCCAAATCACGACCGGCCCCCGAGCCCGCGAGCCCGCGGAGACGCCTCCAGGTAAGTACCGCGGCAACGGCGATAGGTGGGATGTTTATGAGGTATACCCAGCGCCAGCCTAGGTAATCGACTATCAGGCCACCCATCGGAGGTCCGAGCAGGCTCCCGATAGCCCAAACTGTTGAGGTATAGCCCGTCACCCGCCCCCTCTCCTCAAGCTTGAAAAGGTCGCCAATGATTGTGAAGGTCAGCGCGAACATTGCGCCGGAACCAGCCCCCTGCAGAAGCCTGAATAGGATCAGGGCTTCGAGGCTCCATGATACCCCACACAAGAGGGAGCTTGCTCCGAAAAGGAGGAGGCCTGACATGTATACGGATCTCCTCCCGTAAATATCTGAGAGACGGCCCCATATTGGGATCGAGACGGTGGAGGCCAGTATGAAGACTGTGATGGGCCAACTGTAGAGCTCCGGACGCCCAAGCTCCTGAATGGCGCGAGGCATCGCAATTGGGACTATCGTCCCCTCCAGGGACGATGCGAAAAGCCCGATCGTTAGACCTATAAGTATGCTGAACTTGTCGATCTCCCCGCTATGCAATGGCTACTTGAACACCACGCCGCTCTCTAATTAAGATTAGAGGCTGTGCGTCACCACGACCGAGTTAAAGCGCAGTTAGGTTGTTGAGAGTCGCGAGCACAGCGTAGACCGCCTCCTCTGTCCTGACGCTCCGTACCCCCTGCTCAGGGATGAAGTTCACGCAAACAGTGAAGAGACTCTCAAACGGTACCCCCTGAAGGGCCGCGATCTCATTCAGTCCGCGCTTGTATGAGCCGAAGGCTACGCAGATGGGGCTCTTAAGCGCCTGTAAGTCATGCTTGAGCTTAGAAGCTACCTCGGGGAAAAGTGTTCCTTTCCTGTCGGTCGCGATCGAGTAGCTGTAGCGCTGGACAAGGCCACTTAAGGGGCCCTCGTAGACTTGGACCTCTGTTACGGTGTAGTAAGGCACCCTTCTCGCCGACCTAACTTTCACTCTAATCTTCTCGCCCACCATTCGCGCCATGACAATCACCCTCGCACCATCCCTGAGGGAAGACTCAAGCGCCATGTCCCTCTTGAGGCCAGCGTGTATAACGGCGAGGCCTCCGCGTTTTCTCACGAGGCCGTCACGGAGCTCCCAACCGTCCTTCGGAGGGAGGGGCGATTCAGGATGGATTGGAACGTTTAACGGGGGTAGAAGGCCCGCGTATCTCAACTCCGGTCTAAGCCGAAAGAGGATACGCCGCAGGTAGGGGGCGGCCGACATATATTCGCAGAGAAGCTTTATGAGCAACGCGTTCCGGCTCGGGTTAGACGGATCCTCGTGGAAAATTATCATTCTCTCCACCCTGAATATCGCCATCGCGCGGAAGAGAAATCCTACACGTATAGTCTTCTCGCGCAAATGCGCCGCGTCCTCCGCATAGCTGCTAGGAATGAGGACATGGATGGGAGGCCTCCGAAGAGCAGGCGCATAGACTTTAAATATCGAGGACGAACCGGACATATCCTCCGTCTCTCCCCTCTAAGACTTCCATCAGCCAATACGTGGGTGACTTAACATGTATCCCGGCCTGATGTCGCTTAGGGTCAAACGGCTCGCCGACGACCATGCCCACAACGCGATATTGCTCTCCACGCACCAGTTGTAGGACCTTCACATCCCCTCCCACGAATCGATCTATCTCAAAGAGCAGGAGGTTCTTCTCCAACCACTCATAGAGCAACGACAAATCGTCGTAGCCCTCAGCTTCGACCCTCTTCGTCTCTACGGGCCGTACCTCGTCGAGATTCTTAACAATCGTCGCATGGACCGCCTTCGCAGCCTCCTCAAACGCCTCTCTAAGGTCTGCTCCGAATGCTTCAATGTAGACATCGCTCGTGTGCTCGAGGAGGCGCGCCCCCCTCATACCGCCTACACCATGTCATGGCTGGATTAAAGGAGTGGCCCCCCTGCGCCATGTTAACTTTTAAGACACGGGTCAGCTACCGCTTGTGTGTGAGTCGTCGCGTGAGCTGCAGGGCCCCAGCAAGCTCTGCCAACATAGGTCCGGGGTTTGACGCCTTCTCGATCGGTTTAGAGGAGCCTTGTCTCGATCTTACGCTGGAGTACCTAGGAGATGGTGTCGGGGTCGAGATGGTTGTCGAAGGGGCCTACGCTAGTCGCGTGCCGCAACCATACGAGAATCTGGCTGCTGTGAGAGGGCTGAAGGCTTACTTAAAGAGAAGCGGAATCGAAGGCCGATTCCTTATGAAACTAAACGCTGGGATACCCATAGCAAAGGGTCTAGGATCATCCGGGGCCGAAGCGGTCGCGGCCATAGTGGCGGCCGACACGATGTATGGCTCAAGCCTCAGCACCAGTGAGAAGATAGCGCTTGCAGCCTCTGCGGAGCCTGGGGGCCACGCCGACAATGTGGTCGCCTCCCTTCTCGGAGGCTTCAACATAGTGGATACGGAAGGTGACGAGATCCACTACATGAACATTCAGCCTCCGGAGGAACTGGGGATAGTGGTTATCGTGCCGTCCTTCGAGAAGGAGTCGACAGAGAAGGCGAGAGGCATCTTCAGAGAGGGGCCGAGCCTTCGCGAGTATGCTCATGCCGTCTCCCGAGCCTCCATAATCGCGGCAGCGATGGCCCTGGGCCGTTTGGAGCACGCCCTAAGACTCATACCCCAGGATCCCTACGTCGAAGTGGTCAGGGCAAACTCAGGACTTTATGGCCCCGGCTATGACTGGAACAAGCTCCAGGAGGAGAAGAGATACCTGATTAGGAATTACGGCGTAGCACTCTGTATAAGTGGCGCCGGGCCGTCACGCCTACTTCTTTACGATAAGTCAAGGGGCGGGGAAGTACTAGAAGAGTCAGTGAACTATCTAGCCGATAGGCTCGAAAAGTATGCTGGCGGTGTTGAGAGGGTAATATACACGCAGCTATCGAGGACGGGAGTTGTAGTCACCGAGAATCTTTAGGGCCTCTCCCCCTAATCACGTAGACCCTCGAGCTGTCCGGTGGCACGACAAGGACATCGCCACAGAGCCCGCACCTGAAATAGCGGTTCTCGCCACCCTCCGTCCTCTGCGACCCTAAAAACTCCAGCTTCGCGTGTTTACATCTATCTTCTGCGGACCCCAATACCCACAGATAAGTCTCAGCTGGATAAAGATAACGGTTTATACCTCTACGAAGCCTGGAATGCATCGTTTAATACCTCCTATGTCCCTACTTCATCTCTGGGGCCGTGGTCTAGCATGGCTATGACGCCAGCCTGGGGAGCACGTCCGCGCGCCTGGAGCGCTGGAGGACGTGGGTTCAAATCCCACCGGCCCCATCCCCAGAACACTTGAAGATTCCGCGGAAAACTCAGGAGAGGTTGAGTTTTTATTCTATGATTATGCCTAGCAGAGAGGCACAGAGGTGGCAAACAGGTTGACGAAGAAAAGCATACTCCGCGAGGAGTTAAAGGACATCAAGGTCGGGCGTAAAAGTGTTGCTAAGCTGGTGGAGGAGATGGCCGACACAGGGTTCCAAGGTAGGATGCTCGGCGAGGTGGTTAAGGTCTGGGAGCAGGCATGCCGGGCGAGAGACATTGTTATCTTCCTTGGCCTAGCAGGGTCTATGAGCACCACTGGGCAGAGCGAGATTATCAAATGGCTGATCAGGCAGAGACTCGTGGATGTGGTGGTGTCGACAGGCGCCAATATCACTGAAGACCTTATCACTGCTATGGGTGGGAAGTACTACAAGGGGAGCTACAAACTAGACGACGCCATGCTTAGAAAAGAGGGCATCTACCGATTTCACGATGTCCTGGTGCTGGAGAGGGACTACATAGCGATGGAGATGATGCTGGCGGATTTTCTAGCTGATCTGGATCGCACCCAGAGGTACAACTCGGCCAAGCTGTTGCATAGACTAGGAGAGTGGCTTCACTCCAAGGGGGTCAACGGGATCTTAGCAGAGGCCTTCAGACATAGCGTCCCCGTCTTCTCCCCAGCCGTTGTGGACTCGGGGATGGGCGTCGCATACCTATTCAACAGACACCGGTTCGGAGACTCGTACAGACTGCACGTCGATCACTTCGAGGACTACGAGTTGCTCATTAGAATTAGGGCAAGGTACAAAGACAGCGCCGCGATCTTCATAGGTGGCGGGGTGCCGAAAGACATAATACAGCTGGCATCGGTCGCGGTCGACGCACTCCTGAGCGGTGACATCTACAAGACCAGGCCCCACAGGTTTGCCGCCCAGATAACGACCGACAGTCCCCACTGGGGCGGGCTCTCGGGAGCAACGCTAGAAGAGGGAAAGAGCTGGGGTAAGGAAGGCGCGGAGAGCACGATAGCGCAGTGCATCTGCGACGCGACGATAGCTCTTCCCATCGTCGCGCATGCTTTAGAGGAACTTGTAGGTCGGAGAGAAAGCCCCCCCGATTTGAGCTGGGTCCTTCAATAAGGGCCCCTCTCCTTGTTTAATAATTTAGCAGCAAGTAGAGGCAGGAGGACAGTCGCGTCCCCGTACACCGTTATCTTTTTAGCGTCAGCCTTCAGCTTCCTCCAGCTGATTGCTTCCCGTAGGGGTGCGCCCGTGAGACTCCCATCCCATTCCACGCCCGTGGTTATGTAGACTGCGTAGTGTAGCCCCCCTCCGAACTGGTTCAGCCAGAGTGTGTGGTGCTTACTTATTCCCCCGCCCACCATGAGGGCTCCTCGCCTCGTATTCTTAAAAAGCGTGTCCGCGAGGATGTCATAGTCCCTGAAGAGGTTTAGTCTGAAATCCCTGTGCTGGGTGTGGAATATCCAGAGCTGGGTACCCACTGCTCCGTCCATGATCCCCGGTACGATCACTTTGGCCCCTCTCTCCGCGGCGGCCCTGAGGAATGAACCCTTTCCCAGCCTAAGACCAATCTCTCTACATAGCTCTACACTACCGATGTCCTTGATGCCCCTTAGGTAAAGGTCTTGGAGGAGCTCCCTCATAAAGCTCTCTATGGCTACGCCATACCTCTCTTCAGGGATAATCACCGAGCCGAGTCTGTGAAGCCCCTCTCCAAGAAGCTCGGCATCGTCTTCCTCGAAGTACCCTTCATAATACTCTCCGAGGCTCCTAGCTATATCGTGGTCCAAAGCCCCGCAAGTCGTTACGACGTAGTCGAAGAACCCCCGTCGTATAAGACTTGTCAAGACCCCCCTAACCCCCGTCGCGGCGAGAGCCCCCACGAACGAGAACCATCGCACACACTCGCGGTCAGCCACCATTTCTTCCAAGATTTGGGCCGCCCTCGCGACGTAGGCTGACATGAACCCGCCCGAGCGACCCATAGCCTCCAAGAGCTTCTCCAACTCAGTGGCCCCCGAGACGCTAAAGTCGGATAGAGGCCTCCTACTGGTGGATCTACGCACTTCTCCACCCCCTCCTCAGTAAGGTCGTCCCCCTTTACTTATCGGTTATCACGACCCGCTTCACTTACCTCTGCTACGGATATATCCTCTCAAGATCTTCAACCATTGCCGCAACAGGATCTCCATGCCGAACCTCTCCTCCCTCGACTTCATATACAGAAATGGGGATAGTACTAGCCTCAGGTCTCTCAAGAAGCTGAACTCGCCTCTATGCACCTTTCTCAGAAACATGAAAGTGGTGTGGTAAACCTCGAACTCCCTCAGAACCCACCTCCTATATCCCTCCAGACCCTCATCAAGGGACTCCGACAGCGCTAGGGCGCAATGTATCCCAGGCACGATGCCTTCGCCTGTTACGGGGTGTACAGCGCCGATACTCTCCCCCACGCCGACTACATTGCCCAAGTATATTGGCTCGCATTGCGGCGGGGAGGCTATCCTAACGGGTCGTCCGACAACTTCGACGATCTCTCCGCCGTACTTCTTCACGAATGCGTCGAGCTCAGGTTTCTGCCTATTACGATAGTCACCCGCACCAACATGGGCATAGCCGTCGAACAGAGGGAAATACCATAAGTAGCCTGCAAGCCTGAAGAAGGGCCGGAGATAGAAGTCGCTTATGGGAGGGTCCTTATATTTCACGAGGTACTCAGTTGTGGGTATATAGTAGTCTCGCTGTATCCGCGGCAGGAGGCTCCTGTGAAACCCGCTCGCGTCAACTAATAGATCATAATCCTTCATAGATATTTTTCTCGCGTCAGTATTGTAATATACGCTTAGCTTTTTGTGTAGGTCAAGTATGAACTGCTTCTTGTTAAATGTGCAGAGCCCTTTCAGCTTTATAGACATGATCTCGCCCGGTAGCTCCACTAGCATCTCGCGTCCCTCGTGAAAGATGTACTCATCGAAGTTTAGGCCGATCCTGCTGGCAAGCTTTCTCATCTCGTGCTTACTTGTCGCCCAAGCACATATTGCGCGGAATGATTCTCTTCTCTGTCTCTCGTATACGTGAACATCAAAGTTTTCGCTTAGGAGGGAGGCTAAGTAGCTTCCCGCGACGCCTCCCCCACCTATCGCCACTTTTCTAATTTTCATCTCGAACCCCCACTTATCCGGGCTCGACGATAGTCCCTGCATACCCTGTCGTCAGTGCATCTCTAAGCTTCTGGGGGTCGCGGGCATCGATTATCGCTAGCTTGATGTTGCTCCGCTCAAGTATCGATAGCCCAACGCGGTCGACCAGCCTGTACTCTCCCGCGGCCTGGGGTGAGCCCTCCATCAGCCTGCTAAGCTCTTTAGACTTGATCTGCCTGATTACTTTTGCGTCGCTGTATGCCCGTGGATCCTTGTCATAGATGCCTTCCACATTCGTAGCCAATATCACCTTGTGTGCCAGTATCGTCTCTGCACAGTAGGCCGCGACAGCGAAGGTAGACTGTCCAGGCCAGAACCCCCCCGCAACGGCTATATCGCGCGAGACCAGGGCACCCCTAAGGTCCTGCACGTTCTCGACCACGTTTGGATAAGCTGCTCCACCGAGGGCCTGGATGAAAAGCTTGGCATGGATCCTCGTAACAGTGATAGCTATCTCGTCACAGACAGTCTCGCTCGCTCCCAGCTCCCTTGCAGCCCTTATGAACGCTCGTGCCCCGAGGCCTCCACCTACAACGATAACCCACTTTTCACCAGGCCTATGACAAGCTATCAGAATCTCAGAGGCACGCCTTATCCAGTCGACCGATAACCCGCCTTCCCCTGAAAAAAGATGGCCGCCTATTTTCACCACTAGGCTCAAGCTAGCCCAAAGAACCTATCCCCTGTATTAAAAGATGGCTAAATACCTCAGACTAGGAAGATCTGCATTGTCCAAACGTTAAAATTATGCGAACCCTCCCACCAATAGGGGGTCTGTGAATGGAATAGGAAAGAAGACCAGCGTAGAGCGGTACAAGTTTAGAAAACTTATCGAGAGCTTAGAGGGAAGACAAGGCCGCGGGACGGAGCTGGTCACACTCTACATACCTCCCGGCAGGAGGATAGATGAGGTTATAGGATATCTTAGACAAGAGCTTGCGACTGCCTCAAACATCAAGTCCAAGGGGACTAGGAAGGCGGTCATGGATGCTATAGAGAGCGCGATCCAGAGGCTAAAGCTCTTCAAAGACCCTGGGCCCACGGGTCTCATAGTCTTCAGCGGCTCGATTCCGCAGAACGGAGAAGGGACGGAGAAGATCGAGGTTTACCACGTCATCCCCCCCGAGCCTATCAACTTTTTCCTCTATAGGTGCGACTCAAAGTTTTATCTCGACCCCCTCAAGGATTTTCTCAGGGAGAAGAATATCTATGGCATAATATCGATTGATAACGAGGAAGCAGCGATAGCCGTGCTTAGCGGTACCAAGGTGCTGGAGCTCAGAACCTATACCAGCGGCATCCCCGGTAAGCATAGGGCTGGAGGTCAATCTGCGAGAAGGTTTGAGAGGTTGAGGGAGCAGGCTCTCCAAGAGTATTATGTCAGGGTGGCGGAGCACGCTAACAGCATCTTCCTCAGCTATCCGGAGATAAGAACCGTCATCATCGCAGGGCCTGGACCAACCAAGGAGGTTTTCTTAAAAGAGTCGATGCTGCATTATAGGTTCAGAGACAAGATCCACTTAGTTGACACATCCTACGCCTCTGAGGAGGGTGTGAGAGAAGCCTTAGAGAAAGCCTCCGACATACTCTCTGACCTCAGGCTGACGTTCGAGAGAAAGATCGTGGAGGACCTCATGCGACGGGTAACCTCAGGCAGCTCAGTCGTATACGGCCTATCATCTGTGAGGGACGCTCTTTCTCGCGGGCAGATAGAGCTGCTCCTGATCAGCGAGGACCTCGATCTCTATGAGTTGGTATTACGTTGCGGAAACTGTGAGTACAAAGCCAAGGAGATCATGTCAGAGGAGGAGCTTGTCTCAGAACTTCCCGCGAAATTGTCACAAAAATGCCCCTCCTGTGGAGCGACAGGATTAAGGCTGGAGTCACAAGAACTTATAGTAGACATTCTCCTAAGGGAGGCTGAGGAGGCCGGGACGAGAGTCGAGCTCATTTCGTCTAAACACGAGTCGGGGGAGATATTTTTGAAGACCTTCAACGGTGTGGCGGGCATAGCTAAAGGAAGAGGATGAGGGCCACGAAACTGTTTTAAAGCAGAGTACAGTTATTCACATCGCCTTGCGGCACTTTCTACAGATCTTAGACGCCTCGAAAGAGGAGCTTTTGAGCATCCTCGAGGCGGCCATGGAGTTCAGGAGAAGTGGCTACCCAAAGCCACTACTATCGAAAAAAGTTGTGGCGCTATTATTTGAGAAGCCTTCAACACGCACCCGGGTATCATTATCCTCGGCCGTCCATAGGCTGGGAGGCGAAGTCATATACCTGCCGGCAGGCGAGCTACAGCTGGCGCGAGGAGAGCCGATCAAAGACACCGCAAGGGTGCTTTCACGCTACGTCGACCTAATCGCTGCAAGGCTGAGCAGCCATAACAGCCTAGAAGAACTCGCAGCCTACGCCTCTGTGCCAGTCATAAACGCACTCACCAACAATCACCACCCCTGCCAGGCGCTAGCCGATATTGCGACCATGAGGGAATACGCGGAGGGTTGGAGCTTCAGGGTCGCGTATATCGGTGACTGTGGAAATGTTTGTCGTTCACTAGTACAGATCTGCGCTGTCCTTGGGATAGATCTCTCTGTAGCCTCCCCTAAGCCGTACCGGTTCACCGATCAGGAGGTCGGGACCTACAGGGAAATGGCTAAGTTGAATCAGTGCAGAATAGTTTTCACCGAGAATCCCGAGGAGGCGGTTCGGGATGCGGACTTTGTCTATACAGATGTCTTCGTCTCTATGGGGATGGAGCAGGAGCGCGAGAAACGACTTAACGTTTTCTTACCACGCTACAAGGTGACGACGAGCCTTCTCTCTCGCGCGCGATTAAACGCGAAGTTTATGCACTGTATGCCGATCAGGAGGGGAGAGGAGGTTGACGACGAAGTGGTAGAATCAGAGCGCTCCATAATATTTGACCAGGCAGAGTACCGGATGCACACATCAGCAGCCCTGATATGCCATTTGATATCCTCTAAGAGCTAGCCTCTGGGACTGCTTCCCCCTTGACCAGTTCTTCTATCACGAGGTTGTAGGATTTCGGAAGCTTAGAGGCGGCTCTCCTAAGGGCTTCCTTAGCAAGCGCCAGATCCCTACCGTAGCAATAAAGCTCTAGAACCTCCTCTCCGCTCTGGACCTGGGCTGCCCGCCCTATGGGTCTACCGAATGACCTGCTCATACCCTCCTGAAGCCGGTCTGCGTGTGCCCCGAAAATCATCTTGTTCTCCCTGAGCACATGGTGTGGATGCGCCTTTATAACTAGATAGAAGTTGTCTCCGATTTTTTGGGAGAGCGTTTTTCCAGCCGCAACCCTCGAGGCCTCAAGCGCTATATCCCTAACTTGGACAGCCTCTTTAGCCTTGAGAACAAGCCGGAAGTCGTAATCCTCTCTCCACACCCCGTAGTCGAACTTTGGTAGCCTCGGCTGGGGCGCCCCGTGTATATAGTCTGTCCGGCTGTAGGGCCTCTCTATCGACCGGTAGTTCTTTGCCTTCATTCGTTATAATTACTCTCTCTCCATGCTAAAAACCTATTTCCGAGCTTTTACTACCCAAGAGATGGGTGGTACTTATAGAGAATAGTGATACGCCGGCGAAGACCACGCTAATAGGTGAAGAACAGGTGCATGCAGTCAGAGTCAGGATAGCCGGGGAGATAGCGTCCTCGAGCAGTCCAGGACTTGCGATGAAAAAGTGGCGGATGCTTTTCGGGGAGAGACAACGTGATGTTGCTCGCGTAATGGGCGTGTCGCCCTCAGTTTTGAGTGATTATGAGAAAGGCAAGCGATCTCCAGGTATACAGTTCGTTAGAAAATTTGTGGAAAGCCTCATAGCCCTTGATGTGGCGAAGGGCGGCGCGAACATTAGGCACTATTCTGAACTAGGCGTAATGAGGCATAAGGCCATACTCGATATAAGAGAGTTCTTAGGACCTATCCCTCTACGGCGGCTGGTTGAGGCACTTGATGGCGTGTTCCTTTGGGGGGAGCATCTCAATAAAAGTGAGATTTACGGATACACAGTAATAGACAGCATAGCTGCCATAAGATACATGGACTCGACCGAGTATATCCAGCTATTTGGGCTCACTTCGATGAGGCTCATCATATTCACAAACGTCTCTACGGGTCGCTCCCCGCTAGTGGCTGTAAGAGTCTACCCACTGAAACCGCTAGCCGTCGCTCTTCACGGGCTAGCATCGCCGGAAAACGTGGATAAGTTGGCGGTTGAGCTCGCCGAGCTCTCCAATATCCCCCTCATAGTGAGTAAGAAGGGCTCAGTGAAAGAGGTTATCGATTCGCTACGGGGTGTCGAGTAAGTCTTTGGAGGTTTACGTAGGTTGCTGCGGCCTCACGAAATCGATGAAGAAATACTTTGAGATTTACTCCCTCCTTGAGACTCAGAACACGTTTTACAGAATTGTGCGGCCCGAAACGGCAAGAAGGTGGCGAGAACTCGCGCATCCTGACTTCGTATTCACTGTTAAGGCTTTCCAAGGGATTACGCACCCTGCGTCAAGCCCTACTTGGCGCCGCTCGAACATTAAACCCACACCGGCTCATGGCCGATTTCAGCTTACTAGCGCTGTATTTGATTCCTGGCAGAGGACAAAGACTATATGTGAAGAGCTTCAGGCACCAGTTACGATAATTCAAGCTCCAGCAACTTTTACCGACGCCGAACAGAACGTGAAGAGTGTAGAAGAGTTCTTCAGATCTATTGATCGCGGGGGGTTAATCATTGGATTTGAGCCTAGAGGGTGGCGACAAGAGTCAATAGCTGAGGTATGTGATAAAGTGGGGGTTACGCACGTTACCGACCCTTTCGTATCCAATCCAGTTAGCCTTGGGGGAACTGGTGTCGCATACTTTAGACTTCATGGAAGCCCTCCGGGGAAAAAGATGTACTACTACACGTACAGCGATGGAGAGCTCAAGACGCTAGCGGATAGGCTGACGACTTTGGGGGCGAGCCGAGTATTCGTCTTATTCAACAACATAACGAGAGAGATTGATGCTAAGAGATTCCTCAAACTGATCAAGGCTTAATGCGCTCAGAGTGCTCCCAAAGCATATCAAAGTATAGTTGGGCAATACCAGCAAGGGCCACATGTGTTGAATAGATCGCCAATTTAGGCGCGTTCTCCCCAGGAGTGACTAGAAGAAGGACTACCTCTGAGGCATCATTTATGACGCCTCCCCCGAATGTTATCTCTCTCACCCTAACCTCTGCAGTATTAACAAGCTTTCTCGTGACAGGCTTATTAGTTGATTGTGGCCCAACGATCACCTTTACAAGCCCCCTCTTCTCCTTTAAGAGAGCCGAAACGGAGAGAAGCATTTGATATATCTCGGGCGGCATAACTGGGATTGCGACTGAGAGCTGCATATTCGAACGTTTCATAACGTCCTTCACGCTCCTCCAGAGGGAGGCTTCGCTCCTGATTATCCATATATCCGGCCTCTCGGGTGCCTCGCCCTCATAGATAGGCGCGAATGAGGATACGAAGGCTTGGAGATCCATGTTAACGAGGTTCTCGATCGATGATCTCAAAGCCTCGGCCGCGACTTGGGGATGCTCTGGAATATACCTCATCGGCCGCTCCCTCTCCACCCTTACCAGCCCCTTCTTCTCAAGCGACTTTAAGGTCTCGTATATTTTGGAGATAGGTATGCCGGCTGCATTGCTTATCTCGCTAGCCGTTCCGTTCTTTATGCCTATTAAGGCCATGTAGGCCTTTACCTCATACTCTGAGAGACCGAGCCTCTTTATCGAGGCCCACACACGTTCATCCAGTGGCACGATCTCCTTTCCCACCAAAGCCTAAGCCCTCCAATCATCGGGTCTTGTATTAAAGACTGCACTAAGGCACAAAAAGGTTGGCTAGGCACGAGTATATCCGCCAACTTACCCGGCTCTATCCAGTACGTGCCATCCCTGTCCAGCGACCTTTAAAACCTCTTGAAGTATGTCTGCGGACCTGCAGATGACTATGCCAAACCGGTCGCGCACGTCAAGCCTCTCCTCCGTGATGTCCCTCGGATATGTGGCCGCGTATAGCCCGCCACCCTGAGCCAGATGAAGAGCTGGCGCGATGTCGAGCATTCTCAGCTCCGGCGTGAGGCATACGTAGGCGTCTCCACTCCCCGCATAGACGAGGCACATTTCTAACAGGGCAGAACCCATCACACGGAAGTATCGAAGTTTTCCCAGTAGACTGTACAGCTGGGGTCTACTCTGCCCAAGCTTCTTGATTGTCGCGTGGTGGAAGAAGAATGTTGGCCTCTGGTCCCCATCATTTTGGCCGGTAAGGGCAGGAGCTGGTTCCAGTTGCTCGCCTTCCCTAAGGAAAATCTGCCCTGTCAGGTGATCAATCACTCCAGAGCACAATATGCGATGGAAGTATGGGCTATCTGCCAGAGCTATCCCAGTCGAATAAAAACCTAAGCCGCGGCTCATGTTAGCGCTCCCGTCAACCGGGTCGACGAGAGCCCAGAACTTTGCGTCAGTGGACGTCTCCACCACTCCTCTTTCCTCTGATATTAGGGCCAGATCCCCTAGGTGCTTTCTTAACGCGCCGAATATAGCTTCCTCACCGACAATGTCGCCGCGGTATGACATGTCGCCGTAGGCCCCTCTCCCCATAGGCTCACCAGCAGAACCCCTCGCCACTATACCTTTCAGGGATTCGTGGGCAGCCCTCAGAGCTTCCGTAACAACACCTCGAAGCATTCCCCAGCATACACCCAAGGCGGACTCAATCTATAAACCCTTATCCGCCGGTCGAGCCATTGAGAGTCTAACCACGTGCGTCACCCGAACCTCTGACCATGCGCTTAACAAAAGATATCAGCTCAGGATACTTCCTCGCTAGCTCGGACTCGACAATACCCGCAACCTCATCACTGATGCTGAAACGAGGCCTAGTATTCTTTAGATAGTTTAGAATCACTGAGGATGCAGGAGAGTAGAAGGTTATCCGAGGCTGTCTCTTAGCGGTCTGCGCCGCCAATACGAGGGCCCTCCGGTCAATCGCGACCCTCTGCCGCTTCCCTTTCGCCACAGCCTCCCCCTCAACACCGGTAAGACCCGCCCTACCACCCTTACCGCGAGCCACGCGAGGAACACCTACACACTTAAATAAAGGTTTTACCTTACTACTTAAAACTTACAACCAAAACAAACCAAACCGCCAAAAGATTCCACGTACATATCTTCCACCGATTCGGGATACGAGGTGCTGGGGACCAAGTATTCTTGCCAGTGTAGTGCCGTTTAGAGTCCAGTCGATTAGCGTATGTCAGATAGTTTTGTGATAGTTTGAAAGACCTCTATATGAATGTGGCGCTCTCTTTCACCATCTCAATGTTTTCTGATTTCTTGATAATTCCAACGCTTTTGCATGTCGGGATACTGTCTTGTTACACGATATAACTGCTAAGGTATAACTTTTATCTTGTAACGAACATTATGGCCAAATTATTTCTGAGGAGAACCCTCCCTTTCGCGCCCCCCTTTTTTCGCCTTTTTTAGCCGTTGAGAGATTTTTTCCGTGGAAAACTGTATGGATTCGAAGTCCTCGCGGTGAGGATCGGTCGAGTAGCGCTTGCTTGTTAGACATCTTTAAAAGTCTCCTTTTCGGGGTTGGTTTGAAGCGAATGCAGGTAACGCGTAATGGAGGTAGTTTGGAAGGGATTGTCGGGAAGCATGTCTACGGCAATCTATATGGGTGTGACCCGGCACTACTAGGTAACTTAAGAGTTTTGAGAAAGTGGGTTGCAGAGGCTGCCAAGGTCGCGAGGATGAACCTGGTGGCGGTTAAGGGATGGAAGTTCGGGGGTGAGAAAGGTGGTGTGTCGGTGCTTGCCATTGTGACGGAGAGCCACGTGGCGGTCCACACCTGGCCTTATTATGGCTATGCTACAGTTGACATATTCACATGCGGTGATGAGAGCGACCCGGACGCAGCGTTTGACCTGATCTGCAGATACCTGAGCCCGGAAAAGGTCGTCAGACATTTTGCCGACAGGTCTTCGATGATTACAAGCTTTCAAGAGTCTTACTCTCATGCTGGGGACTAGCCCTTAGCTGGGCTAAAGGTTATTTTAACGGGAGAGAGCCAAACGTTGTGATTCTATCGGACTTCGACCTATGGAACTACATCAGGAGCGGAAGGCTAAAGGTTGAGCCGCTTACCGACGACGTAGTTAGGGAGAACGGGCTGGATCTTCGCATAGGTTATGAGATAGGGAGGCTGAAAAAGACCAGCAAGCTTCTTGACCCTGACAATGACTCTATCGAGGAGTTTTACGCGATCGATAGGGGAGAGTCCTTCATAGTCAACCCCCACGAACACATACTCCTACACACCATTGAATACCTTTCTCTTCCCAAGGATATTATGGGGTTTGTGAACCTGAGGAGCAGTTACGCTAGGATAGGCCTGTCCATACCGCCTACGATTGTTGACGCTAACTTTGAGGGGCAGCTGACCATTGAGATTATAGGCAGCGAGTTCCCCGTTAAATTGAAGGCTGGCGAGAGGTTTATACACGTGGTTTTCGCCAAGCTCACGTCTGAGGTTGAGAGACCATATACGGGAAGGTATCAGGGCCAGAGAGGAGTGCGGCTGCCATCCTTCAAATCTTGATCTCAAGCATATCTCTTCCAACTATGACCCTGCACTCGTGGGCCTTTTCTATCGCCTTTACGAGCCGGTCTTCCTGGCCTTGCCAGGCCGGATAGAGATGGGTAGCCACAACGATCCTAGGGCGCGCCTCGGCAACTATCTCGGCAAGATCGTTCTCACTAGTGTGTTGTCCGATTAATAGTCCTGCGGGGAAAGAGCATTCATGAATAAGGATATCGACCTCTCGCGCAAACTCTGCCAGTCTCGGGTAAGGAGCCGTGTCGCCGGAGAATACGGCAGATTTCTTTCCATCCCCAATCTTGTAGGCCACACCGTTGTCGTGTGGCACTTTCAGCACGCGCACCTCGAGGCCCGCTATACTGTGTGTACGTCCCTCCTCCGCCACCGTAAGCTTTGTATAATTCTGATACTTCATGAGCGTTCTCAGGTATTCGAAGAAACTGTTAGAGTCAATGAGGTGGTTGAGCAACTCGTGTAGACCTGGCGGCCCCATGATCTCAAGAGGTTGGGGGCTTTGATCAGGGTTGCCTCCCAGACCGTATGCCCTTAGCTTGATTAGGGGAAGAAGGTCTGATACATGATCTATGTGGTAGTGCGTAAGGAGTACAGCATCAATTTTGTGCGGCGATATAGCCACCCTACTCAGCTTCTCAATTATACCCGGGCCACAGTCGACGAGAATCTTGGCTCCTCCTGACTCTAAGTAGGCGCCTGAGCAGAACCGCTCGGTGGTTGGCACGATTGATCCAGTACCAAGTAACACGATTCTCATTGCGGCGCCTCCTTCATCTTAGAGACAATCCGTACCGACTCGATGAGTGTTTGGGGATAATGCCCTCGATCATCCTTCTCGTATTGTTTCACCATGTCCCAGATGTTTAGCAGAGTAACGGTGACTGATGTGAGTGCCTCCATTTCGACCCCTGTCTTTGCGTGGGCAGAGACTTTTGACCTGACACCAATCCTTTGTTTTTCCTCGTCGATCCAAATAGTCAACTCAACGTGATCTAGCTGTATGTTGTGGCAGAGAGGAAGCAGAATAGGTGTTTGCTTTGCTGCCATTAGCCCTACGAGCTTCGAGATGGTTATTGGGTCCCCCTTCTCTACATGACCGCCGACTACGCGTTCGATTGTTTCACTCCTTAGCCTGATGTAGCCCTCAGCGACAGCCTCCCTTCGGACTGCTGCCTTTCCACCTATGTCTACTTGGCTCATATCAGTGTGTAGTGTTGTTTGATGCATTAAACTGTTACGCTCCCTTTACACCCGTAAGTGCCTTTCTTCTCAAGAGCTGTATCGAGAGAGCGGGGTCAACGCCTTTAGGGCATACCTTACTGCAAGAGCCGGCGAAGTGGCATCTCCAGACGCCTTCCACAGAGTCTACTAGTTTAAGCCTCTCGGAAGCGCCCTCATCCCTGCTATCAGCCGTGTAGCGGTATGCCTTCATTAACGGCTGAGGCCCGAGGAACCTGGGGTAGGTGGAGACGACGGGACAGGCAGAATAGCAGAGACCGCACTGAATGCAGTAGGAGAACTGCAGATAACGAACTAGCTCCTCGTCAAGCTGCGTATATTGTCCTGCCGGGTCGTCCTGCTCTGCGACATCTCTCCTGATAAGCCAGGTCCTTAGATATTTTAATTTATGAAACATCTCATCCATGTCGACTACTAGATCCTTTACCACGGGGAAGTTCCTCATGGGCTCTACCGTTATCCTGGTGGTCCTAAGCTCAGCCAGCTGAACGTGACAGGCTAGCACCTCAACCCCGTTGACTCTCATGCCACAAGACCCACATATCGCCATCCTGCAAGAATACCTGATTGAGAGAGTGTTCTCTAGTTTTTCCTTAATGTAGATGAGGCCGTCAAGCACTGTCATCCCCTTCTTTACTGGTACCTCATAAGTCGCGTAGAAGTGTTTTCTGCTGATCTCAGGGACGAATCTCTTTATCCGGAAAGTCATCTTGTCCAATGGCGTTCACCTACGTGATCATGTTGGCGATTAGTATGGTCCTTGTACCATATATCACTAGGAAGGCTCCAAGACCGATAAGCACCTTTGTGAGGAGCGTAGTTATACCTCTAGGCCCAAATAGCTCGATAATTATGACTCTTAAACCGTTTATCGCGTGTACTGTCGTGCATACTAGGAGTCCAAAGAGGCTAAGGGCCAGGAGGGTGTTTCGGTATACGGGTAGAACGGCGAAGGGGAGGTTGTCGAACTGTAGCGTGGTCTCCCAAATAGTGTCTTGAAGAGGATAAGTAAAGAAGACGACCCATACATGGATCGCACCAAAGACGAGTATCCCTAGTCCGGTAGCGTAGTGGAGGAGCATTAAATGTCTCTCTCTCATGAGCGGAAGACCCCCATTAAAGAGTCAAGAGTATAGACAAGGGCGAACACCGCGAGGCCGATAGATAACCAGAATAAAGCTCGCTGTAGATTGCTGAAGGAAGAGGGCCAATAAGGTGGCTCCGGCCTCGAAGGCCTTTTCAGTGCTAAGCCGAAGTGAGCCAGAATTAGCCGGATCCCGTTAAAGGAGTGGAAAGCGACAAGGAGCCCGATAACAGCGAGGCCGGCATCAAAGAGAGGGTCCTTCAGAAATGCTTTGACAGCTTCGTATGATTGTTTAGCGGTTTCGTAGCTAATAGGTCCCCAAACTGTTATGCCCCCAAAGAAATTACCGGTCTCTAGAACGTGTGCTATGAAGTAGAAGGAAACTACAACTCCACTAATCCTCTGAAGAACATAGCTCCAACGCTCAAGACCGTATTTACTTGGATTTAACATGACTATCAACGAGCTAAGTACGGCGGAGCCATCCTTCCGTTTATGCACAAACTCAGAAAGTCCTGGTGGCTCAAAAACATTACCCATCATCACTTAACGCAGAGGTTTATTATCAAGAGGACGATGGATAAGTTAGCGCTGAGGGTATGGAGCAGGAAAGAACCACCATCACTCGGCTAATAATGACGGTTGTTGACGTGAGGCAAGAGACAGATGAGTGCAAAACTTATAGGTTCAAGAGCGCGTTAGACAGAGAGATATTCCATTATCATCCAGGCCAAGATGTGAAGCTTTACTTCGATACTCCCCATCGTAAGAACGACTTCAGGCTATACTCTATCGCCTCACCACCGACGAAGAGAGACTTTCTTGAGCTGACCATTAAAAGCGAGCACGGTCAGTTCGCTCCCTATTTCCTTGCTCAAGCTAAGATTAACGACCAGTATGTGGTTGAAGGCCCCTATGGTAGATTCCTTAGTAAACCATTAAAAATGATCGAGGAGAAGAACCTCGACACGTTAGTTTTCCTCGCATCCTCCAGCGGAATAGTACCCTTTAGATGCTTCATAGAATATGCGATTGATGCTGGGCTTGATGTCGCTATATGGTTGTTTTATGTGAACAGGACTAGAAGAGATCTCATTTACCGCGACCTTCTCCCCTCCCTCCTCACACAGTACAAGAAACTAAATCTGGTCTTGAACTTTACGAGAGAGCATGAAATCAGCGGAGAAGAGGTATATGTGGGCACTATTGGGTTCGAGGAGGTTTACAGGGATAGGGTAGACTTCGTTTTTGGCAGGAGATTAGAATACCAAGACATCAAGTCAAGGGTTGAGAACTGGAAGGAATCCTGGTACGCCATCTGTGGTGGTGCGAAATTCATAGCCGGAGACAGGCAGCTTGGACATGACGGCATGATGCAGAAGATAGAAAAAGGGGGGGTAGATAGGAGTAGGATTGAGATAGATTCCTACGGGACCAACTGAGGAATAGAGGCATCACCCCCCGATCAGTGCTCTAATGTTAGTTATGCCAGCGATCCATTCTCCGAACAAGAATGTGGCCCCCGCTGTCCCTAGGGTCAGAACGATTCCTATAGTTATCTCACGCTTTAACGGCATGTCTCTCACTACACCGCCATAAAAGGTAAAAGCGGAGATCATGAGAATAGATACTAGGAGAGAGGCAGTGAAGGCCACCGCAGTTTCGCGCGTTACGAAATAGGGCAATGCAAGAAAGATGACTGTCACCATGTATGTTACTCCCGTGATTGCCGCGGCTTTCAGCGGGTTGAACACACGTGTCTGTCTGGCCTGGAGGTATGAGGCTGCGGCCATGGATATTGACGCGGCGAACCCAACCGTCAGCCCCGCCACACCAGCTATCAACGTCATGTTGGTGGCGCCTAAAAATCCGGCATGAACACCCGTGATCTCAATGATCGCGTCGGAAAGACCGAGAGCTATAAAGCCAATGTAGTTTATGGCAGATTCCTCAATCTGGTCAAGTAGAGCCCTCTCATGTGACTCCTCCTCTTCGATTATGTGCGAGAGGATCTCTCGGTCCTTGTGTGATAACCCCGAGTAGAGCTGCTTATACCACTTGATCACAGAGCGCTCATGCAGTTCTAGGAGCTTCACCACGAAGATCACACCCATTAGCCGACGAAGCAACGTGAGCAGGATTTTCTTGACCTTTGGGGGCCCCGCAGGTTCGTAGCCGCATAAGCTACGCCAGAAAAGATAATGCTCATACTCCTTCTGCGAGAGCTTTTCCAGAACTTGTTTTCTCCGAAGATCAGTCTCCATCGCGGCTAATGCCTTGTATATCACGTAGTCCTGATATTCATCCTTCGCATACTTCGCGAGTTGTCTTGACACCGTCGGCCTTTGATGCCTCCTCCAGATATATGCTTTGGCATCCTTGAAGTCCTCACGTTTATGTACCAGTCCGAGAGAGTGTGTACAGATTGCCGTCCTGGAGATACTCCGTCACAAATCTTGATCCTAACACTACGGTGAAGGCTTCGTTAAGGGAGGTTGATCTGTCCCCGAAGTGGAGTAGAGAGGTATGCAAAGAGTTGAAGGGGATGAGGCTCAGTGATGCGCGGCGCCTCTTAGAGGATGTCGCCTCTAAGAGAAGGATGATCCCTTATAGGAGGTACAGGAAGCTGAGGGCTCACCATGCCCAGTCGAAGGGCCCCGGTGGTTATCCCATTAAAGTCGCGAAACATGTGATCAAGCTGCTAAACATGCTTGAAGCGAACGCCGAGTATAAAGGCCTCGACACTGACAAGTTGGTTATTATTCACGCAGCCGCATACAGGGGTAGAACCCTCAAGAAATACTTCCCGAGGGCCTTCGGCAGAGCCACCCCACATAACAAGGTTCTTGTTCACATAGAGGTCGCGGCTGCCCAAGTCGGATGAGTATACCGACCTGTATCAATACTTAAATAGAGTTTAGAGGGCTATAGGTTCAGATTGGTCACAACAGTGCGAAAGATACTCCAAAAGAATTTGAAGCGGGCCGAGCTCATAGAGTTCATAAAAAGCCGGCTCAGCGACGCCGTCGTCGGGGAGGTTACCATCAACACCTCCCCCATCGGCACGACCGTAACTATCTATTGCATGAAGCCTGGACTGGTGATAGGTACGCGAGGAAGGACAATAAAGGCCCTTCAGGAGGAGGTTGAGAAGAGGTTCGGCCTTGAGAACGTGCAGATCTCAGTTTCTGAGATCGAAGTACCAGAGCTCAACCCCGATGTCATGGCCCGTAGGATAACTCAGGCTATGAGCGGAGGCGTTCGGTGGAGGAGGGTTGCTTTCTGGGCCCTCCGCAGGATAATGGACGCGGGGGCCATCGGAGCCGAGATAGTGATCTCAGGGAAACTGACCTCAGTCAGGGCTAGGTCTGAGAAATTTGCAGCAGGTCTTATTCCTAAGTCCGGAGAATATGCAAGGTATGTAAGAACAGCGGTCGCCCACATACAGTTACCTACGGGAATATTTGGGGTCAAAGTAAAAATTTACCCGCCCTCCGCCCCACTCCCCGAGCGTGTTTATATAGCCGAGTCGGCGGAGACTTCCGGAAAACAGGAGGGGTAGAGAATTGGGGAGGGAGTTGAAGGAGCTTCGCGAAAAAAGTGTGGATGAGCTTAGAGAAGAGCTTAATGAGGCGCGGACAGAGTTGAGGAACGTTAGAATGAAGATAGCGATGGGGCAGAGAGAGGTGGGAACAGCCACGATCAGGAACATAAGACGTAGAGTCGCAAGGATCTTGACGATTATCCGCGAAAAAGAACTTGAGAAGTGAAGCGTCGTACCCCTGTCACGTTAGTGGGGATAAAGTCTAGACTAGTGGACGCGGATGGTCGATCTGTCTGGGTGGGATTGGTCTTACATGAGTCCGATAAGATGATACATTTGCTGACCGAAAGAGGTGTGAAAAAGTTACCCAAGGGCAAGTTCACGATCATCGTGGAGTCTGGCGATGCGAAACTTGAAACAGCTGGAGGCCTTCTTAGAGGCAAACCTGTTAGTCGGCTAAAGCGACGGAGACGTGTCTGGTCTAGGCCATAGACCAAGTTGAGCTTATTCGGGGACAGGGAGAGGCCGTCCCCCTGTTCTTATAAATTTAAACTAATTAAATCGTTTATTCGGCTTTAATCAGGAGACTGGGTAAGAGATGTCAAGGACGAGCGCCCGCGATATTGGGATAAGGTTACCGCCTCCCCCGACGTCGTGTGATGATAATGACTGCCCTTACCATGGTTCCTTACGTGTGAGGGGAATTTTGTTGCGTGGGCGGGTCCGCAAGAAAGCTATGAAGAACGCGGTGGTCGTTGAGCGCGTAATAACCCACTACGTTAGGAAGTATAAAAGGTATTTGAGGCGCCGAACAAGGATCTCCGCCCACATACCTCCCTGTATACAGGTGGAAGAGGGGGACGAGGTGCAGGTCGCAGAGTGCAGACCTATATCCAAGACTATATCTTATGTGGTGCTAGGTAGATTGGCGAGAGGTGGTCGAGGTGTCTAAACGTTCAAGGGCTGTCTCGGAGGTCGGCGTTCTCCTTCGAAGACCGAATATTCCGAGGACTATCAACCAAGGGGCTCGACTGCTCTGTGCCGATAACACCGGCGCGCAGGTGCTGAAGGTTGTGCAGGTTGTGGGGCTGAAGCAGAGGTTAAGGAGACAGCCCGGAGCGGGTGTGGGCGACTTAGTGGCTGTGACTGTGAAGAAGGGGCCGATAGACCTGAGGAAGAAGGTTATGCACGCGGTAATTATTAGGCAGAGTAAGCCCTATAGAAGGCCTGACGGCACATGGATACTTTTCGAGGACAACGCAGCAGTATTAGTCACGCCGGAGGGAGATGTCAAAGGAACTGAGATAAAGGGCCCCGTGGCGCGGGAGGCAGCTGAGCGGTGGTCGAAGATAGCCAACATAGCATCTATAATTGTTTAGGGTGACTCCTTTGGCGTCGATTAAACCCTCCAAGCAAAGAGCGCTGCTCCGCAATACGCCATACCACCTGACGAAAAAGCTAGTTTCGGTTCACCTGAGCCGCGAGCTGAGAGAGAGGCACGGTACTCGATCCCTACCGGTTCGGGTAGGCGACACCGTTAAGATCTTGAGGGGAGGGTTCAAAGGAGTTCAAGGCAAAGTAAAGCGGCTGAATAGAAGGGAGGGCCTGGTGTACATCGAGGGACTGACTAGGAAAAGAGCCGATGGAAGGGTCGTCGATATCCCGGTGCATGCCTCTAACCTCGTAGTAATATCGCTTAACCTCGAGGACGAGTATCGGAAGAAGGGGTTGGAGAGGATGCAGACTACGGGGGGTGGATGATACATGCATCTTAAACGGCTTAGTGCTCCAAGAACCGTCCACATACCGCGTAAAGGTTTCAAGTTTCTACCAAGGGCTCTGCCCGGAAAACACCCCCTCGACTCCGCGATCCCTCTCGCCGTGGTGTTGAGGGATTACCTCAAGCTGACCACCACGTATCTAGAAAGCAAGAAAGTAATCCGTATGGGTAGCGTCCTTGTAGACGGAGTTTCCGTGCGCGAGCCTCGAGCCCCAATCGGTTTAGCAGACGTAATCCACATTCCCCGTATCCAGAAGTATTACAGGGTCCTCCCTAGGTATAAAGTGGGACTAGCCTTGATGGAGATAGGCGAGGAGGAGGCTAAGATAAAGCCAGCTCAAGTCAAAAGAAAACAGCATACAAGAGGTGGATATATACAGTTGACGCTGCATGATGGAAGAAATTTGCAGTTCCCGTCGTCTAACTCGGAAATGCTAAGGGTGAAAGTGGGTGACACGATGTTTATTGAGTTACCGTCTCAGAACGTCAAAGGAGTGGTGCCTCGAGCCGAGGGGGCCTATTGCCTCATAACTTCGGGCTCGCAGATGGGCGCCCACGGAGTGCTCGTGAGGATGGATCGCGAACGAGTCTACCCTGCGAAAAGGCATGCCGAGCTCCAGACGAGCTTGGGCACGGTTACCACGATCCTTGGATACTTCATGCCTGTGGGTGATAATAAGCCGTGGATAGCGCTGTTCTAAGCAACGTGATGAGGAGGATAAGGTTAGGCAAAGTCGTTGTTAACTCGTCGATAGGTGAGGGAGGAGCGAGGCTCGATAGGGCGGCTAAGATCTTGGAGCAGCTCACTGGGCAGAAACCATCCGTTAGGAGGGCTAAGAAGACCATAAAGAGTTTCGGCATACGTAAAGGCGAGCCGATAGCCGTGATGGTCACGCTGAGGGGGAAGAGGGCTGAGGAGTTTCTCCAGAGGTCGTTGGACGCCGTTGGCCGAAGATTAAGTGGAGACTCCTTCGACGAGTTTGGAAACTTCGCATTTGGTATACGTGAGCATCTCGAGTTCCCCGGGACCAGATACGATCCAGAGCTCGGCATAATAGGGATGGACGTAATAGTGCATCTCTGTCGTGCGGGGGGGCGCGTAGCTAAGAGGCGTTTGAGGCCTTCTCGCATACCCAGGTCTGCGAGGGTTACGAGGGAGGAAGGGATAGAGTTCGCCCGAAGCTCGCTCGGGGTAACCGTCGAATAGAGACTGGGCAGCACTGAAGGAAAAAGGATTTATCAAACACCTCGTAAGGATCCGTAGCTTCATAATGGCGGGCTTAATGGTTGTTCTCATCACCCTTTCTATCGTCATATCTCTCAGCTCGACCTCTGATCCCACACACGTGCATCGCTTTCTTCTTTACAGCTACTCCGACTCTCCCAACGTGCTACGGGCCGTCACCGAGGAGGCCTCGATAGAGGTCTTAGGCTCGTGGCGTAAAACAAGCCTCACGGTCCTGATAATCCCCCACGAGGATGATTCCTTAACCAGCGCGCTAGGAACGGCGGTGGACTGGTGGGGAAGAGCTATACACACCTTCACGGCGCTTTACGGATATGAGTATCTTAACGAGTTAAAGCTTACGAAGTTCGTTCAGGGGCTTAACGGGAGCTCCGGCGACATATCGATACGCTATGTCCCCAGCCTCGGCGGCAGGATATGTGGCGTTACCAACCTCGTGGTTACGCGGGGCGAGATCCTTGACGCTGACGTGAGGGTATCGCTTGAATGTATCTCAGGCAGGGTTGACCTAGCGAGACTTGTCGCGGCCCACGAACTTGCACACGCCCTCGGGCTCGGCCATACCGATGAACCAGATGACCTCATGTATCAGTATGTAGTTCTTGGGGCGCGGCCCTCGACTCTCAATCTCTACGCGCTTGCAAAGATATACGAGTGGGTGGAGCGAGGTGTTTTCAGGCCTCCCCCTTCAAGAGTAAGCCTCCCACACGATATTGATAATATGTATTTACTTGATGCGGAGGGCAATCCGATACGCCTGAGGATAAGGGTATACCGCGACCTCGAAGGGCAAACTCAACTGGTCAGAACCTACCTCCTCTCGCCCGGATCATCGATCAGTCTCTCGGCTGATCCCATTATCTACCCGGAGGGGGTTGCGGACTCCAGGTACGTCTTCACAGGGTGGCTGACAAACGGTGGTCGAGAGCTTCTCGGAAACTCCACGGAGATAATGGTCAGGCCTAAAGGCCACACGGACTACGTTGCATCTTACGCCACAGAGTTCCGCATCGTCGTAAAAACACTCCCAGGCGAGATGGTCGAGAGATGGTCGAGGAGAGGAGAGAGGATATCGCTGAACGCGACAGAGCTCTATTATTTGTCTGATTGGGAGAGGCTCCGGTTCTCAGGATGGAGGGGCAATGTTAACACTACAGAGAGAGATCTTCATATCGTGGTTGATGGGCCCGTCCTGCTTGAGGCGCTTTACGTCAAGGAGTATCGCCTAGAGATAGAGACGGCTTTCGGGAGACCAGTCGGCGATGGCTGGTGGAGAGAGGGTTCAGAGGTGCTGGTGACGGTGGATCCCGACATGTTATCGATCGGCAACGGGACTAGGCTGGTGCTATTTGGGTTCACAGGGGATTTCGAGTCGTCAGGGGGTTCGATCCTACTCAATATCTCCAGACCTCTCAGAATAGAGGTTGTTTGGGTAAGAGAATACAATGTACGGGTGTTCAGCGACGGTGTATTAATCAGCGACCTGTGGGCGCCAGAGGGCGGCGTCCTTACAGTCACTACACCCAAGGAGCTCGACTATGGGAACAGGACTAAAGCCGTCTTCAAGGGCTGGAAAGGAGGAGCCCAAGGCTCCGAGAGCCAACTGAACATCACGGTTTACTCCCCACTCATCCTCGAGGCGATATACGAGAGGCTATACCTCGTTCAAGTAGAGTCAGAGGTTGACATAGGAGAGCCAGGGGGCTGGTATAGGCCTGGGGACGAGGTGTCGGTATCTTCGCCATCAGTAATAGAGTTGGGAGACGGGTTGCGAGCCGTCTTTAAGGGCATCACAGGAAGCGTCTCATCCATGGAACCCGCCGTCAAGATCATCGTGACAGAGCCCCTCCTTCTGAAATGGAACTGGAGGGTCGAGGCGCGGATTCTGATCCGTAACAACATGCTTGGAGATGTCGGGACTATATGGGTGCCGCTGGGCCAGACCATTCTGCTACAAGCACCTTCGATAATCATTATCGATGACGAGGAGGCTTTAGAGTTCGTCTCTTGGGTCGCCGGGGACGAGTTTAACGGCGCCGTATTATTGCTTGAGGTGAAGGGGCCGTTGGAGATTACACAGCATTACCGAAGGATCTACAAAGTCGTCTTCAGAACACATCCCGAGGTAGATGTCTCCATCCTTCTAAGGACACAAACAGGTCTAAGCGTATCTACGGGGCCTGATGCGGAGCTTTGGCTCGCGGAGGGAGATATCAATATCGAGAGGATCGAGTGGCGAGGGGAAGACGTTAAGATAAGTGAAGTTGTCAGGGTAAACGCGCCGGGTGAGTACGTCCTACCTCTCCCCATACGTAGCCTTTCCTTAAGAGTCGTGGACTATCTTGGTCTTCCGGCTCCACTATACACTGTGAAAGCGAGTAGGAGCAGCGGGCTCGAAGAGGCGGTGGACGAAACAGACATGCTTGGATACGCTCGACTAAAAACCATCTCCAACCATGCCTCGCTGATCACTATTGAGTGGGGCCCCTTCAGGACTCAAAACCCAATCTCTGCAGGGCTAAGCGAGGTGAGGGCCCCTCTAAGCCCCTACTCGTTGTTGATTATTGTAGCATTAGCGGGCGCGAGCGCACTTTACCAAGTCCGGAGACATAGGGTCCGAGAGAGAGGCGCGGCTTACTCTATCAGTAGCTAGTTTACCTCCGCGGCTTCTTAACTTTGCCGAGGACAAGGAGCTTGAGCGGGACCCCGTTCACCATCGTGACCTCATATCTCACGCCGGGGAGATCGCCGTAAGATTTTCCCAGCGTACCACCGATACCCTGAACAATAACCTCGTCATGCTCGTCCACAACGTTCAGTGCCCCGTCACCAGGGAGAAAGGCCGTAACAACCTTACCGTTCTTGGTGAGCTGCACCCTCACACACTTCCTAACAGCGCTGTTGGGCTGCCTAGACTCGATACCCTTCTTCTCAATCACAATCCCCCTAGCCATAGGCGCGCCTTCAAGGGGGTCGAACCGCTCCTTCAGCCCCAAAGTCCTAACTTTATAAGGCCTGCTGCTCCACCTGAACCTCTTCCGGACCTTTATCAGAGACCTCGCGGAGAACTCCCCGTTGCCCAACGCCTGCCTACACTTCGACATAGAATTATTTAAACCGGACTCTTGGGCGGATCGGCGAGAGACTTGGTCCCGGCGGCAGGATTTGAACCTGCGACCCTCCGGTCTCTGTGAGCCCGGTAGGCTGCTCGGGGCCCAGCAGGATGCTGGCCTCTACAGCCGGACGCTCTACCAGGCTGAGCTACGCCGGGATACTTCCTTGATTTCTCTGTTTCTAATAGTCGTATAAAACTTTAACCTCGCGGTCGCGAGTTGTCTCCTCGTAAGAAGTGCTCAGAGTTTAGACCATAGCTTATTAAGGAGTGTTGTCAGTCGACATAGGGAGGCAGATAATGGTGCTGGCTATCGAGGTTAGTGATCTTTGGAAGCATTTTGGAGCTAAGCCCGCTCTCAGGGGGGTTCATCTAGCTGTAGAGGAGGGGGCCGTCTTTGGCGTTATCGGGCCGAACGGCGCGGGCAAGACCACGCTCTTCAGGATACTGGCCACGATCCTACGACCCAGCAAGGGTGTTGTGAAGGTCTTCGGTCACGATGTCGTGAGGGAAGCCGGCACCGTTAGAGACCTCATATCCTATCTTCCAGAGGATGCGGGGGTGTATAAGCACCTCACGGGCCACAATTACTTAGGAATGATCGCGAGCCTCTACGGTAGAGGGTCACTCGAGATGGGAGTAGAGATTTCCGGCCTAGGGGATCGGCTCAGGGAGAGAGCGGGCACCTACAGTAAAGGGATGAAGAGGCGGCTTCTCTTAGCCGGTTGTTTGATGACCTCGCCGAGACTAGCTATACTTGATGAGCCTACGGCTGGTTTGGACGTTGAGCACGCAGTCTTTGTAAGAAATTTGATAAGAGAGTACGCGGCGAAAGGAACAACTGTACTCGTCTCCAGCCATAATATGCTTGAGGTCAATTATCTTTGTGACGAGGTAGCGATTCTCCACAATGGTATCTTATTGGAGAGAGGTATCCCGCGGGAGCTTCTCGCCAAATACGACGTCTCTAATCTAGAGGAGCTCTTCGTGAAAAAGGTGAGCGGGTCTTGAAGCTGTTGGAGTTGATCCGTAAAGAGATGAGAGAACTGTTACGAGAGCCCTCAATACTGCTGGGCGTTGTCTTGGCCCCCCTCATTATCCTACCACTCCTGGGCGTTGCAATTTCAACCGCGGGGCAAGACATTGCTGGACAAGCAGAACCAGCACAAATACTCCTTATCGACTTGGACCGGGGACCCTATTCGGAACCCTTCAAAAAAGCGTTGACCTCTGCAGGTCTCAACCCAATATACGAGGCAAGTGACCACGAAGACGTTTTTCACCTAATGGAAAAGCATAATCTGAGGGCGGCATTAGTCCTGGGAAGGGATTTCTCACAAAACCTTTTACAGCGTACGACGGCTCGCGTGAACCTGTATGCCTCCCTTCCAAGCCTCTCCACAGCTGAGCTCCAAAGACTCTCAACACTCCAATCCCGTCTCCGATCAGCGGTCGAGACGATGGGGGAGAGCTTGGCCTCCGAGCTTGGTCTTCAGATAGCCTACTATAAGGCGCCAGTTTCGGTTAGCGAGACTCACCTCCTATTTAGGAACTCGATTGTCTCTTCAGAAGAATTAGGAGGCTTAATACAGCTCTATCTAACCATTTCCTCCGCCGTCCCCATACTGCTTCTCATCCTATTGTCCACCTCAGGAACAGTAGCCGCAACGAGCGTTGGGCTGGAGAAAGAGGCGAAGACCCTTGAGATCCTTCTAACGATGCCGATTAGTAGGATAACGATACTCCTGTCTAAACTCCTTGGGTCGCTCATCATAGCGGTACTAGGCGCCATCTCCATGGTCATTGGACTATCAATCTATCTGCCGAGCGTGATTCCCACTACAGGGGGGGCCTCTATTGTTAGTATCACAATTAGCCCTTTATCCTTAGCCTTCCTCGCCGTTATCTTGTTCATTTCCATGCTGGCGGGCTTCTCGATCGGAATCCTCGCAGGGGTCCTAGCCGGCGATGTCCGAGGAGGGCAACAGCTCGCCTCCCTCATCCAGATGCCTCTTCTACTTCTACCCTTCCTAGTGTTGTTCATATCCGATCTGGATACGCTTCCACAACACGTATCGACAGCCCTTTTGCTCAACCCATTCACGCACATGCTATTGGCGGTGAGAGCGGTGATACTTGAGGACTATTACGCCTCATCTTTCCATATTGGTTTTCTGGCCTTGTTCGTCCTCCTGATGCTTCTGTTGGCTGCGTGGCTGTTCCAAGGTGAAAGGCTACTCACCATGAGAATTAGGCTTGGGAGGCGGAGATCAACAGGTTGAACTACCCTTGATATGGAGGAGGTGGAGGGCCGTTTATACGCCATTCGTTAGGCCACATATCCCCTCAACCCCGTCGCGATATACTCCACCGCTATAGCCGTAAGGAAGACTGCCATTACTCTCGCCACGACATCACTCCCACTTTTCCCCAAGAAACGATAGAGCGGGTCTAGCCTCCTCAAAATCACCCAGCTAAGCGGCATGACTATCAGGACCGAAAGCGTGCCCACTGCCTGGCCGTACGAGTTTATAGACAGCATTGTATTGGTTATCGCCCCAGGACCTGCCAGCAGAGGGAAGCCTACGGGGAAAACGCCAACCTCCCCCGTTCTCACCAGAAGCCTCTCTCCGCCACTGACTAGTATTTGCAGGGCCAAGATGATAAAGAGGAGGCCTCCGGCGATCATGAAGCTGTGGAGCGAGACACCGAATAGGATGAGGATCTGGTGGCCCGCAAAAGCGAATAATAGAAGCAGCGAGGACCCAACCAGTATCGCTTTATCGAAGACTTTCTCTCTATCTTTTTTCTCCATATGCTTTGTCAGCTCGATGAGAATTGGGATATTTCCCAGCGGGTCGACAACTACGAAAAGGGCCACGGAGCTTCTCAGGAGCTCCCCCATCATCCTACCCATCCTTTATCTGGCGACGGTATTTACCATTCTTTATCTCGCCGCGAGACACCTAAATAATGGGTTACTCGCCGCTAGTCCGGGCCCCGGTAGCTCAGCCCGGTAGAGCGGCCGCCTCGTAAGCGGCAGGCCGCGGGTTCAAACCCCGCCCGGGGCTACTATCGAGAGACATTTATCTTGGGGCGAGTTTGTTACCATACGCCACATGACTATTCTTGTCACGGGTGCTTGCGGCTTCATCGGGTCTTGGACAGTGAGGCACCTCTTAGAACGCGGCGAGAGAGTCGTTCTAACCGACTTACGACGAGATTACCACCGACTTAGATACGTTGTGGATGGCGCTGAAAGGCTGGCTTTCGAGGAGGGGGATATATCTCAGCCGGGGTTCATCGAGGGCATCATATCGAGACACCGTGTAGAGGTCGTGATACATCTCGCCGCCCTCCAGATACCACAGTGCAGGGCCGATCCGTCACTGGGCGCAAGAGTGAATGTCCTTGGGACCGTGAACGTGTTCGAGGCGTGTAAGAGGTATAAGGACCAGGTCAGGAGGGTTGTTTATGCCAGTTCTGCCGCGGTCTACGGCCCTCCCGAGATGTATGGCGAGGGCCCTGTGCCTGTTGATGTACCCTTGAGTCCGACAACTCACTACGGAGCCTATAAGGTCTGTAACGAGCTTACAGCGAACGCTTATTGGCACGAGTCCGGGATACCCAGCGCCGGTTTTAGGCCACAGGTGGTCTACGGTTACGGGCGAGATGTAGGGGTCACGTCAGATGCCACTAGGGCTATAAAGTCGGTCGTCGTCCGGAGACCGTTCAGACTAAGGTTTGGAGGAATGATCGATCTCCAATATGTAGAGGATGTGGCTGAACTTTTCGTTAAAGCAGCGCTTAAAGACTATCCCGGCGCTCGTGTATATAACGTCAGAGGATCCGTTCTCCATGTCAGCGACCTGATACGGACGATCGAGGAGAGTCTGCCAAGCTCTGAAGGGCTCCTGTCCTTCGAGGACAAGCCCCTCCCCATACCCGCGTCGCTAGACGACTCAAAGACCGAGAGGGACTTCGGCCCACTCAGGAAAACACCGCCCGAGAGAGGGGTCGCGCTGACGGCGGACTTCTACAGATCTCTGCTTGCGAGGGGGGAGCTGGACCTCAGCGACCTCCAGCCTTAAACGATATATTTATTCCATAGAGTCGCTTCTTTGATCTAAGATGACGGAAAGATGGGGTGATGATCCACTTCTTATGATTCCTGGCCCCACCGAGCTCCACCCCCGTGTAAGAGAAGTTCTAGCTGGGCGCTTCTATCCGCACTATGGCTATGAGTGGAGAGAGGTGTACGAGGGGGTTGAGGAGGCTGCGCGGAGGATTTTCAAGACCGTTAATGAGACTATTGTGATGCCTGGGCCAGGTTGCCTAGGGCTAGAGCTCGGCGTGCTTAGCGTTGCTAATCGGGGTGAGAAGGTTTTGGCGGTCGTTAACGGCTTCTTCGGAGATCGTTTGGCTGAGATTGCGGCCCTCTGTGGGCTGAGTGTCGTGAGGCTTGAGGCGGGGCCGGGTGAGACCGTGTCCCCCGAAGACTTGAAGAGTGCTATGGATGGTAACTTGGATGCGAAGGCATTGCTCGCAGTTCAGAACGAGTCCGCCACAGGTACTCTCAACCCCATCAAAGAGTATGCCGCACTCGCAAAGAAGAGGGGACTCCTCACGGTGATCGACTCGATCTCAGCCTACGGCGGGGTAGACCTAGACGTAGACGGCTGGGGTATCGATGTCTGCGTGGGGTATGCGAATAAATGTCTCGGAAGCATCCCAGGCGCGCTCCCAGTTTCCATAACCGATGAAGTCTGGGAACGCGTCGATAAAGGGCTGGTGAGGCCCAGCTCCTTCATGACTAACCTGAAGGTATGGCGGTGGTATAGAAGAAACTGGGGAGCAGCGGGTCACCCTTACCCAACGACAGTCAGCACCTTTGCCTATCTTGCCTTCAAGGTTGCGGCAGAGGCAGCGCTCAGTGAAGGACTCGAGAAGAGGTACGAGAGGCACCGCAAGATATCGGCCGCAACGAGGAGAGCCGCAGAGGCGATGGGGCTTGATTTCGTCCCCCTGAAGGAATCCGACGCATCTCCCACCATAACCGCGATATCCCTACCCGCTTCGGCGAGAGGCCGGCTAGACGAGCTTCTGAGGACGATGTTGTCAAAGCACAAGATAATGATCGGGGGCGGTCTTGGGTCAACAGCTGGCATCGCTATAAGGATAGGCCACATGGGGGTTACTGCCGACCCGCGATACTTGGTCCCCACTCTGACTTCTCTGACCCAGACTTTTAAAGAGATCGGCGTAGAGGTCGGAGAGGTCGGCTCCGTAGTAGAAGCCTTCTACAAAGCCTTATGAGACCTCCCAGCGCCCTTACAGGCCTTATCTTGTAGCGCCATAGGAGTCTCGTGATTAGTTATATCCTACCCCGCAACTATCAGGCCTGATGGTCCACCTGTATGGACAAAACCTGTCGAGGGAGCAGCTAGAGAGGCTTGTTGGAGATATCTCTCAAGTAGGTGGTCTGACCCCAATCAACCTCTCCGACGGCCCATCCGGGGGCGTTAGAGCTATCCTGTTAAGGACAGGGCTCATTAGCGCGACTATTGTGGTGGACCGAGGCCTTGATATAGCTAATTTCGAATACAGAGGCGTCCCTATGGCGTGGATGAGTTCCACGGGCATCAGCTCACCTGCTTTCTACGAGCCTGAGGGGCTCGGCTGGCTTAGAGGGTTCTTCGGGGGGCTCCTCACGACCTGTGGGCTGACCTATTTCGGGAGGCCGACCATTGACGAGGGTGAGGAGCTGGGGCTTCATGGGAGGGTTTCTTACATCCCGGCAAGGCTTCACGTCTGTCGCGGGATATGGGTGGGCGATACATACCTCATGGAGGTGGAGGGGGAGGTCAGGGAGAGCAAGGTCTTCGAGCCGAACATCTCCCTTACGAGGAGGATCGAGTCGGAGCTCGGAGGCAGCAAACTAGCGATACGCGACACCATTAGGAACAACGGATGGTACAGGCAGCCTTTTATGGTCCTCTACCACTTTAATTTAGGGCATCCCCTCCTTGGCAAAGATTCAAGACTTGTCGCCACGTCACAGCTCGTCGCCCCGCGTGACTCAGACGCGGCTGATGGCATCGAGAATTACGACAGATTCGAGGACCCCCAGAAAGGCTATAGGGAGAAGGTATATTTCCACGACCTTGCGACAGACGAGAACGGGTACGCTTACGCGGCTCTCCTAAACTACTCGCTATACGGAGGCCTTGGCGTGGTAATAAGGTTCAGGAAAAATGTCCTGAACAGGCTCATTGAGTGGAAGATGATGGGTGAGGGGACTTATGTCCTCGGAATAGAGCCAGCTAATGCACTTGTTTTGGGGCGGGACTTTGAGAGGAAAATGGGCACCCTTCGATACCTCGAGCCGCAGGAGTCTGTGGAAGTAGAGATTGAGGTACGCGTGATAGAAGGGGCTAGTGAGCTTGAACGACTCGAGTCCATGATCAGATCGGTGCGTGGCACAGATAGGCCGAGGTTACTCAAAGATGCGGAATCCTTTGTATGGGAGACGAAGAAGGTATAGCGAGTGCGGCCATTTAGCGGAATATTTGCACATGCTTGACCCTGTCTATCTCCACGCAGGATGCCTCGCTGATCAACCCCTCCTCCACAGCCCTGCTTACCACTTTATTACCGAGTAAATTTATAATTGTGCCTCTGGAGATCGCCTCTTTCACGTCTTCCCAGTTGGCGAGCCTCCCGAGGTAAAAATCCCTACTGACAAGGACTTCGTAGTCCCGCCTCACCCTCAGCCGCGCACCGAGTAGCTCCTCGTCGCAAACCGCTACCACGACCTCGCCCGTGAGGGAGCGGTGAGTCTTGAGCCAGAAGCTCTCTCCCAAGCCACAGAACGATGGCGAGGCGCATAGATAAACTATTCAGACTCGGCTGGAAGACTATCGCTAGCGGCACACTTATATCACAGGAGGGGGATCTATCGTCGACGTGGGGAAAAGAAAAATCATCGCTGAGCCAAAGGAGCTTGAGAACATACCTCAGCTGGGGCCGGGGGATGTCTATGGCGTGGTCTCGAAGCTGGTGGGCTATGACAAGGCGCTGGTGGACTGCTCGGACGGAAAGCAGAGAGTATGCAGGATCAGGGGTCAGCTTAAGAGAAAGATATGGGTGAAGGAGGGGGATCTAGTTCTTGTGAGTCCTTGGGACTTCCAGACCGACAGCCGCGGAGATATTTGGTGGAGGTTCACGAGAAATCAGGCTATCGAGCTAGCGAAGCAGGGCGTCGTCCCGGACTTCCTCCGCAACAGGATCGAGAAGTATTGAGACCTGTTATACATCCCCTAACTTAAATAGAGCTACTCAATAAATAACTCAGGTTGTCAGGCACCTTGCAAAACGGCTCCCCAGAGTTCCTGAAAGAGCTGAGGGTGTTGGGGGCAAAATACTTCAAGACTTTAGACTTTGTCACTAATCCGCTCTACACCAAACACTACGAGAAGTTGATGATTGACGAGGAGTGGCTGAAAGAAAACACAGAGCCAAAAGACGACCCTGTTCCAGACGAGTTCTCCCCACTCCTAGACAATTACGAAGAGCCTATAGCAATACATGTCTCGGGCAGGCCCGTGCACATTAACCTGCCTGAGAGACTCAGAGGCCGAGGGGTGGTAATGGAGAGCGTCTGGGATGCGGTTCGCAAGAAGCCCGAGCTTGTAGAGCTACTGCTGAAAAACTACTCCATACAGCCCGGCGAGGATAAGCTAGCCGGCTTAATTTACAGCGCCTTAAACAGCGGCGTGCTGCTTTATGTCCCCGACGGTTTAGAGCTCGACATAAAGGTGAGGCTGACTTGGCTCACGAACGCGCAGGACGGAGTGACCGCGGCCGCCACGCTGATCTACGCCGGTAGAGGATCTCGAGTCTCAGTCCTAGAGGAGCACCATTCTTATGACGCTGGAGGCAAGTCTTTCGTCGGTCACATCATAAGCGTGTTAGGAGGCGACGGCTCTGATGTCAAACACTCTATTCTGAACAACCTTGCAGAGACAGCTGAGGTTGCGATCCTGAGACGCTCCTATAGTCTGAGATACGCTAACCAAGCGTGGATCGGGGCTGACTTAGGAGGAACCGTGACTAAAGGCTTAATAGACAATATGCTGATCGGCGACGGATCGAGGACGGACACCCTCGAGGTTGTGATGGCGGCTAAGACCCAGCGCTTCGACATTACGGCAAACCTAAACCATAAGGGACAAGGGACTACTGGGAGGGTTATGGTAAAGGGGCTTGGGCTTGACAGTTCCAGGACTATTTTCAAAGGGATCATAAAGATAGAGCAGTCTGCAAAAAACACTAATGCCTACTTAGCCGAACACGCGATGCTTCTAAGCCCACAAGCAAGAGCTGATGCTATACCGGGCCTCGAGATTGAAAGCGACAATGTCAAGGCCACACATTCTGCAAGTGTCAGCCAGATAGACCCGGAACATCTTTGGTATCTCATGTGTAGGGGACTCAGTAGGGAGGAGGCGACGAGGCTTATCGCGAGCGGTTTCTTCGAGCCGGTGATCAGTCAGATAGATCTGCCTGATGTCCGCTGGAGGATCAGACACATGATAGAGAATAAGTGGAGGAGGGAGGGAGAGCCCCCCGTAGACCTAGAGACACTCATCGATATCTATGTTGAGCCAGAGGATGTGGGTAAGAGTGTTGAGGATATCTTTGGGACGCACTACAAATACGTCTATGGGAAGAGATGAGCCGCTAGCGGTGACGCGGATAATACCCAGACAGGGGGCTCACGTAATACCTAAATAACTCTGGTGAAAAGATGGATGAAACGCAAAGGTTGGTACACATTAAGAGGATAACTATCCAGGGCTTTAAGTCGTTCGGACCTAAGAGGACCGCCATAAAGCTAGAGAAGGGGTTCGTCGTCATAACCGGCCCAAATGGCGGAGGGAAAAGCAACGTCTTAGACGCGATAAAGTTTAGCCTCGGGGAGCTGAGCGTCAACGCTCTAAGGGTCTCCAAGCTCTCAGACCTGATCCACGAGTCGAATGGACGCAAGCTCTCGGCGGCCACCGTGACCCTCGTTCTAGATAACTCGGACCGATCGCTACCTATTGAGACTGACGAGGTCGCCCTCTCCCGGACCTTACTCTCGACGGGTGAGAGCGTCTACAGGCTAAACGGCAGGGCACTCTCCAGGAACGACATTCTCTCGATTTTAGCAGCCTCAAATATCAGGCCTTCTGGATTCAACATCATTACGCAAGGAGCCGTTCTTAGTATAGCTGAGAAAAGTTCAGAGGAGCTTAGGAAGATGATCGAAGAGGTCGCGGGTACTACAGAGTACGACAAGAAAAAAGCGGAGGCTATGAAGGAGCTCGAGAGCGCGGAGAGAAACGTCGCGGTTGCTAGGGCAGGCGTGGCAGAGTTAAGAAACAGGGTTAAGCAGCTGGAGCGAGAGAGAAGCCAGCTGGTCAGAAGCCTTATCGTCCAGAGATACCTCGAGCAGCTCCAGAGGCGGCAGCTTGAAGCCGAACAGGGGCTGGTCGGACAAACAATCTCTGAGATAAACGCCGAGCTGGAGAAGGCAGGGAAGGCGAGAGAAGAGCTCAGAGAGCTTGTCGAGCGGCTATCCAAAGAAAGGGACACCTTGATGAGCAGGGTAAACGAGGTCGAGCACCAGATAGCTGTCTTCCAGTCAAAAATAAACGATATACGGCTAGCCATAGAAAGCTATACTAGACAGGCAGACCATCTGAAAACCTCAATAACCCGTGAAGCAAGAGTCTATGCCGGGAGCAAGCGGAGACTACTCGCACTGATGGAGCGACGAACTCAACTTATGCTAATGCTTGAAGAGGAAAGAGCGGAGACTGCGAAGATAGAAGAGAACCTCGCCAAGAGCGTCGGGGAGCTAGAGGATCTGAACCGTAGGCTAAAGCACTTGACAAGCCTGAGCGAATCCATAAGTAAATCGATAAGGGAGGGGAGAGCTGTCCGCGAGGAGCAGGAAAGGAACGCCAGAATGTATCTAGCGATGGCGAGCGATCTTGAGTCAAAGCTCTTGGTCACTGAGAAAAGAATTGTGGATCTGGAGAGAAGAGGTTCGGAGCTCTCTCAAATAGTCTCCTCACTCTCTTCCGCTATAGCGGAGAAGGAAGCACATCTACAGGATTTAGAGAAAAGACGCGTAGAGTTGTCTGGCCTATTGTCACAGACAGAGAGAGAACATAGGCTGCTTCTTGAGAGGATCAGCAATACTGAGCAGCTGTTGTCTGAGTGTAACTCACTGGTCGAGGAGGCGTCGAGGATTAGGGGAGAGGTTCAGGGCCAGCTAGATAGGCTCGATCGCGGAAGGAAGATTATGAGTACCGTTTCCACACCCGAGAAAAGTGGCTTGAGAAGGCTACAGGAACTTATCAACAAGCATAACAATTCCTCCTCTCCGGCATGGCCGGTCCTTGCCCAGCATCTAGACACGATAGTGGTAGAAGGGAGGGGCCTCGCCGCGGCGATGGCGGAGGAGGCTGCGGAGCTTGGGGCGAGTCTGTCAGTCGTCGGTGTGGACGGAGCGGAATTGGAGGTAGGTCATGATTCTGAATGTCTCGCATGTAGCCTCGCAGGCGAGGACCAGTCGCTTAGGAGGGTCCTCCACGCCATCTTCCCAAGCCATAGATTCTCGCGAGAGAGTCTCTATCGCGAAGGCTATCCAACACTGACGGCTAGCGGGGTCTACTCAAACGGTTACGGATATTTCACGACCGTCCCTGAGGTGCTTAGTTACCAGAGATTGAGCGAGGCCAGGAAGAAGATAGATGAGGTCTTAGAAGCGATCGGGGAGAGGCGCTCACAGCTATCGGGAACAATGTCCTCGCTGAAAAAGGAGATAGGGCATCTTGAGGAAAAGTTGATCATAGTTAAAACCGATGTGGGTAAGCTCAGCCTCGAGTGCTCCGCCCTGATCCAGGAGATCGGGGCGAAAAAAGAGGAGAGGATGAGGGCGGAGGAGGAGCTTAGGCGTGTGATGAGCGATTTCGAGATGATCAGAGAGGAGAAGAGAAACTTCGAATACGAGCTGGCGAGGGTCCGCCGTGAGTTGGCGTCGCTAGAAGCCGCGGAGAGGATGGGGGACCAGCTCGAGGAGTCGGAGAGAAGATTGGCTACGCTGAGCGGAGAGGTAAGGGAGGTAGAGCGGGGGATAGGAGTCAACGAGACCCTAGCCAGGTCTCTAAAACAGCGTCTAGAAGAAAACCACCACCGGATCATTAATCACGGGCGTGAACTGGACAGGTTAGAGTCGGATATCATGACATCAGATCTGGCGTCATCTAACTCGAAGCAGAGAGTGAGGAGGCTTGCCGAGGAGTATAGAGCATCGATCCAACAGCTTGAAGAGAGGAAAAAGGAGTATTATCAGCTCTCCGAAAGTGTACACAGCCTCCTGAAGCTGCAGGCTGAGTTAAGGTCTAGGCTAACTGAAGTAGAGACGGCACTAAATTCCAGGAGATCTGAGCTCGCTGAGTTGGAGGCTGAGAGGGGCAGGTTACAGGTCCGCATTATGGAGCTCCGTATGAGGGAGGCTATTATCGGGGAGAAGCTCGAGGCCATAAGAACTCCCCAGATACGTGACTTGGACATGCTCCCCTCCGAGTACAAGGATTATCTTCGATCAGAGCTTCAAGGCGAGCTCGCAGGTATAGGGATGGTAAACCAGCTCTCGCTTGAGCAGTATCCTCAGCTCGCCTCAGAGTATATGAGTCGGTCAAGGTATCTCCAGGTACTTGATCAGGAACGTTTACGCATCCTCGAGATCATCAAGATGATTGACAGCAAGAAGCTGGAGGCCTTCATGCGGACCTTCAGCTCCGTCTCAAGCGGCTTCGGCAGGTTCTTCGAGGCCCTGACAGGAGGCTCTTCATGGCTCGAGCTCACAGATCCCGATAGGCCACTAGAGTCCGGTGTAGAGATGATCACTGCTTTCCCTGGCAAGGCCGCGAGGTCTTCAAAGAGTGTGAGCGGCGGCGAGAAATCCATAGCCGCCGTCGCGCTCCTTCTTGCTTTCCAAGGGCTAACCCCCGCGGAGTTCCTTATTCTTGACGAAATAGATGCTCACATGGACGCGAACTATAGCAGAAAGCTGGCAGAGCTTTTAGGGGAATTCTCTAAAACTTCTCAGGTGATCACGGTAAGCCTCAAGGACATTGTGGCCGAGAGAGCCGACCAGCTGATAGGTGTTTACAATCAGGGAGGAGAGTCTAAAGTTGTCATCACTAAACTCGAGGAGAATTAGGCCGGAGGAACTTGACTGGCGCATACTCCTCGCAACTCATCTCCTAACTAAGTCTTTGATATCAAGGATCGATCTCAAAGGACTTCTAGACCAGCTGTTCAATGTGGTAACGGCTGGTAATCTCAGCATCCCTCAAAGCGGCGTTGCTTTATACGGAGCGGCCTACGTCCACAGGGTGAGGACCGAGATGATCTTCTCTGAACCTTCGGAGAGGCCAGAGCAGACGAGGCCAGAGCTGTACCTGCCGCCTCCCATAGACATACCGTTGAAGCCAGGATTTCTAGCCGCGACGATGATCGAGATAGTGAATGCGTTGAGGTCCGCTATGTATAGGGAACAGGCCGGTCCTCTCGTGTCATCTGCCCTCCAGTCAGACTTAAGCCTGGATCAGTATCTCGTGAGGATTGAGGAGGAGCTAGAGGAGTTTATTAGCCTGATTAAGACGCTCTTCGGTGCTTTGGATTCCTGGCCATTGGAAGAGGTCTTAAGGAAAGTTAGCAGGCTTGAGGCGGCAAGGAGGTTTATACTTCTGCTTCTCGCGGCTGGAAAGGGGGTCGTAGAGATATATCAAGACGAATCAAGCGGACAGATACTCGTCAGGTGGCCGGGAAGAGATGCCGCCCAAGAGTAGGAGTGACTCGGAGGATCGTGAGGAAGCGATCGCAAAGGTTTTGATAGAGGCGACTCTCTTCCTCAGCGATAGACCGGTATCAATACATAGGCTAAGGAACATAACAGGAGTCAAGAGCCTAAAAATCGTTGAGAAAATCTTGGCCACCTTGAAAGCCGAGTATGAAGAGGGAGGCAGGGCCTTTACCATAACCAAGTTCAAAGGGGACAGATACATGATGCATGTAAAGCCGCAGTGGCTGGGCTTGGTGAAGAGGCATGTGGGGAAGACTGTTTTGGGGCAGGGTGTTCTTAGGACCCTCGCGTTCATAGCTTTTCACCAGCCTGTTGAGAAGTCAACTGTTGCGCTGATGCGAGGTAGTAGAGCATACTCACAGATCAGAGAACTCGTCGAGCGGGGGCTAGTCGAGGATGAGAAGAAGGGAAGATCTTCGGTCTTGCGAACGAGTAAGCTTTTCGCGGAGCTGTTCGGGGTAGAGGACTCGCCCACGGCAATTCGGCGGAAGATAGAGGAGTTAACTATGATGAAAGAGAAGACGCAAGACTCCCCCTAGCTCTCTAAGAATACATCTATCTACTGCCAGCGCACAACAAGGGTTAGTGAGATGCCACAGTTCGAGCAACGCTTCATAGTAAGGATTCCGGTAGAGCGGGTGGCAGTGCTTATAGGGAGGGGAGGAGAGACGAGAAGCGTCATAGAGGAGAAACTGGGGGTGGATCTGAAGATTAACTCAGAGGAGGGGCTAGTGGAGATACGGCCTTCGCCGCAGCGGGCTGGGAGTGACTGGGACCCCTCCAACCTCCTGAAGGCAAGAGATATTGTCGAGGCGATAGGGCTGGGTTTCAGCCCTCAGAGGGCCTTCGAGCTACTCAGCGAGAACAACGTCCTCTCTGTGATCAATCTAACCGACTACACCGGGCGTAACCCTAACAATGTCTCGCGGATAAAGGCACGGATAATAGGGTCCGAGGGAAAGACACGACGAATAATCGAGGAGACAGCCCACGTATTTGTCACTGTAGGAAAGGACTGCGTCAGCATGATAGGGCATGTGGAAGATGTCAGAGCTGCTCAAGAAGCGATCGAGATGCTGATAAACGGCGCCCCACACAGCGCTGTATACAGATTCCTCGACGCTTACGCTCAAAGAAGAAAGCTCAGGAGACTCCATTATTAAGCGGATATTACCTCGATGTTGGCTTAAGCCACATTGTAAACGATAATTACTTATTACCATGATTCAATACTCGCTATGGGTCTATTAAGTGGGGGAACATGGTGATGGTAGATGGTGACTGTAAAGTTTGAGCAAATATCACCAGCCGACTTCTTCTATCGGAACCGGGACATAGCGGGTTTCAGCAGTCCTGCAAGGAGCATTTACATGAGCATCCGAGAGCTCGTGGAGAACTCTCTTGACGCCTGTGAGGTGGGGAGGATTCTTCCCGAGATCTCCATCGAGCTCTCGCTTTTGGGGGACGGTGACGAGAGGGGGTCGGAGATCTACCGTCTGGTCGTCAAGGACAATGGCATCGGGGTGGCTGGGGACCAAGTGCCCAAGGCCTTCGGGACAGTGCTCTACGGGAGCAAGTATGGGTTCAAGCAATCACGCGGCACCTTCGGCGTAGGAGGAACAATGGCCCTCCTGTATGGGCAGATAACGACTAACAGACCGTTCACGATAGTGACAAGCACGGGCACCGACGAGCTATACAAGTACGTGATGATGATAGATATAGTTAACAATATCCCGCGTATAATTGATAAAAGTATACAAGACAACAAAAAGAGGTGGCGGGGCACGGTGATAGACTTCACTTTAGAGGCTGATTACGGTATGAGCAGGCCCAAGATCGTTGAGTATCTCAAGATGACGGCGCTGATAAACCCCCACGCCAGCATCTCTTTCGTGGACCCAAAGGGGCGTTTCTACTTCTTTCAGAGAGTAACAGATAAGGTTCCTGAGCCCCCGATAGAGGCGAAGCCCCATCCGCACGGGGTTGACGCCGAGACAGTCACAAGGATCGCCGCGGAGACAAGGGAGAAGACCGTATTTAAGATGCTTCTAAAGGAGTTCCAGAGGGTCGGTCCGAAGACTGCCGAGGATCTGCTTTCCAAGGGGGGTATAGACCCGGCAACAAAGCCGGACGACCTCTCCCACGACCAGATCGCGACCCTCGTCAACGTTATGAAGAATTACCAGGACTTTCGGGCCCCCGAGACTGGCTCTCTCTCGCCGGTGGGTAAAGATTTCTTAGAGGCAGGGGTTAAGACTCTTCTGCTTCCGGAGTTTACTAATATAGTCCAGAGACCGCCCTCGAGCTATTCGGGCATACCCTTCATAGTGGAGGTGGCGATAGCCTATGGAGGTGCAATACCGGTGTCTGAGGACATACATCTCTACAGGTTCGCAAATAAGATCCCGCTCCTATACGACGAGAGGAGTGATGTCTCTTGGAAGGTCGTCTCGGAGAAGATTGATTGGGGGGCGTATAAGGTCCCTAAGAATGCGCCTCTCGCGGTAATTACGAGCTTATGCTCGCCAAAGATCCCATACAAGACGGTAGGTAAGGAGGCGGTAGCAGATAGGCCCGAGATCGAGAGGGAGCTGGTCCTCGCGGTTAGAGAGTGCGCGAGAGCTCTCCGGAACTATCTCGGCAAGCTCGAGAGGCGGGAGGCGATAAAGAAAAGGCTCAACGTTTACGCCCGCTACCTGCCTAAGATCGCAAAGTTCTCTTCGGAGCTGAGCGACAGCAATGTCCCTGATATCAAGCCCCTGCTCAAACGAATTGGTGTGACCGAGGATATGCTACAGGAGGTGATGAAGCAGGAGATGGCGGAAGCCGAGGAGCAGTACGGGATCTCCCAAGAATAAATCGGCCCAGTAGTCACAGCTTATCCAGACGCGGATACACTTTATCTCCCGATATCTCTATAACGGCGCAGTTGCCATCCCTCGCCGGCCCGGCGTTTACTACAGGTATGGTGTCTATAATGGAGACGTTTCTGGCCTCGTGTACATGTCCGCAAAGCACTGCTAATGGTTTTGCCTCCACGATCCAACTCCTTATAGAGGGGCTTCCAAGGTCCTTGCCCCCGGCCGTCTTGGCAGCCTCCACACCGCTTGGAGGATTATGCGATACAAGTATCCACTTACCTGTAGAGAGCGTCCTAAGGCTGGATACGATATTGCGTATATCCTCCTCGGCGAACTCGATCCACGTCCCTCTGTGAGGGGTTTCGCGACTTCCACCTACTCCAATGAAGGTATAGCCGGCGGCCTGGTACCCCCTCGCGTGTATGTTCATGATCTTCTCGTCTTTGGGCGAGAAGTCGAGAAGAGCGGGGGGGTCACAATTGCCTGGTACGAAGAGTGTTAGTAAATCAGATCCCTCGTTTATGCTTGTGAGAAGCCTTTCTGCCTCCTCGATGGTGCCAAAATTGGTGATATCACCCACAACTACGACAACGTCGGCATTGATGCTTCTCGCCCTTTCTCTTGCCTTTTCCGCAGCCTGTTGTGATCCGTGAAAATCGCTTACCTGGAGAATCCTCACGGACTCGAGACCCTTCACCGACGTATTAAATCTATTTACCGGTTTCCATCAGTGAGAGAGTACCCATGTTCGAGCAACGCGTCGAGGGCGAGCTTTCTTAGGGCCGCCTTAGGCTGTCTCGAGAGAGTCGACTTTGAGAGTTTCAGTGTCTCGGCAACCTGTCTCAGCCCACATTCCCTGCTGAGCAACTCACCTCTTACCTAATGAGAGATGCGGAAAGTTTTTCCCACGTCTTCAAGAGATGAGGCTAACTATAGCTACATCTGCGGCACCCACCCGTACACGAAGGGCGTAATTATCACCTACATGCCTGCCCCAGCTGCCATAGGTGGGCTATCGCTTGACATTACGGCGCTCTTCGCATTCCTCATCGGGATCGGACTGGTTCTACTGATGGTCGGTGTGGCCTCAAGGACGAGAAAGGGGCCATGAAGTTAACGCGAGTAGCGGCTGCGGCAATGCTCGCTGGCGTGGCGCTTTTGATTCTGTATTACTCACGGCCAGATCAGGAGATCCTTTACGGGAACCCCATCATAGCCCGTGATAAAAAAACGCCCCGATTTCCAGCTTATCGACCAACATAACGAGATTTTCAGGCTTAGCTCACTTAACGGGAAACCGTTTATTCTCTTTTTCGGATACATGAGTTGCCCAGATGTCTGCCCCCTCGTTATGAAGAAGATAAAACAGGCCCTCCAAAGGAGCCATATAACTAACGATGAGGTGGTAGTGGTCTTCGTGATAGTGGACCCTTGGCGCGATACCCTTGACACATTGTCTGACTGGGTTGACAGGAACTTCCCTAACGCTATAGCCCTCACTGGTGAGTTTGAAGACCTAGCAATGGTTTGGAGACTATATGGGGTAGCTACCCCTGAAGATATCTCGAAGGCCAGAAACCTCTCCGACGAGTATTACATAAGCCACAGCGTCGTCGTCTACGTCGCCGATAGGGATCACGTGTCGCGGTACATACTCTCACCAGAAATGAGTGTCGAGGCGTTCATCGCGACGCTTGAATCCGTTGTGGTGTACTAACAGACCTGTAACGTACGCATAAGATCGGCTAGAGGGGGGTTAAAATATTGACTCTTACACCCTATTTCGCGATGCTTGAGGCCTTGCTCATCTGGCTCCTGCCGCTCATTCTCGCTTTTGCCGTACCTCCGCTTATTCGTGTTTCGAGGAAGCTGGGCGAATTGTTCTCTGTGTCGGTTGTCGGTGCCTCAGCTGTGTTATCGCTTCAGTTTATACCGAGGGTTTGGGGCGGCAGCTCGATCCACGTTGCTTGGAGCTGGATACCTTTGCCCGGCGGGGGCGAGGTAAGCTTTGGAGTTCTATTGGACCCACTCTCCGTGATAATGGCCACAATAGCTAGCGGTATCGGATTGCTCATAGTTATCTACTCTATCGGCTACATGGCACACGAGGAGGGGGCGGCCAGGTACTTCTTCTTCATAACCCTCTTCATAGGAGGCATGATCTTGCTGGTCACCTCCTCAAGCCTCCTCGGCCTCTACATAGGCTGGGAGATAGTGGGTATTTGCAGCTACGCCCTGATAGGCCATTATACCCAGAGAAGGGAGGCTAGAGAGGCGTCGATAAAGGCCTTCGTCACTACTAGGATCGGAGACGTGATGCTCTTCGCCTCAGTCCTGCTGACCTTTACCTACCTCGGAACAATGGACCTTAAGGAAATCCACGAGGTAATAACGAAGCGCGCCGAAGCGGGGACTTTGGACATGGGATTTCTTACTTTGATCCTTCTTCTAGCTTTTGGAGGCGCGATCGGTAAATCCGCGCAGTTCCCACTACATGTCTGGTTACCTGACGCAATGGAGGGGCCGACACCAGTCTCCGCCCTGATACACGCTGCAACAATGGTTAAAGCCGGTGTTTACTTGGTGGCAAGATATTCTCTTACCGTTGTACCCTTCGAGCACTTCTCGCCCACAGCGCTCTCGCAATGGTACACTGCTATCGGCCTTATAGGCGGGTTCACCGCGCTCTTTGCGGCCAGCATGGGGCTCGTCTCCAACGATATCAAGAGGGTGATAGCCTACTCTACGATAAGCCAGCTCGCCCTCATGTTCACCGCCCTCGGCGTCGGTGTGGCCGCTGGCTGGTTCGGAGGTGTCTTCCATGTCATAAGCCACTCCGTGTTTAAGGCGTTGCTCTTTCTTGGTTCTGGAGCAGTGTTACACTACGCGGGCACCAATAATATGGATGAGATGGGAGGGCTCAGAAAACGAATGCCGATAACCTTCTACACATCGCTGATCGGGGTCCTCGCTTTATCTGGGGTCCCGCCCTTTAACGGGTTCTTCAGCAAGGAACTTATCATCAACTCCCTGCTAGAGGTGGGAGCCATTGTCCCTCTCTTGCTCGTGATAGGAGCATCAGTCCTCACGGTAATATACAGTTTCAGATGGCTTTCGATGATCTTCCTCGGGGAGCCGAGGGGGAGCCACAACCCGGGCCATGATCATCACCGAGAAGCACCCCTAACCATGCTCATACCCCTTATAGCGCTCGCGGCCCTAACTTTGAGCGCAGTCCCACCGTTTGAGGAGACGCTTCACAAGTTCGTCGGGATCGAAGAAAAAACAAAGATATCAGCCCTCACCTACATCACCTCGGCCTCCATAATAGTCACGGGTCTAGCCATCAGCTACGTCTTTTATCTCGGAGGAGTCGCGTCGCCAGCCTCCGTCAGGTCTATTGCTGTATTGAGGGCGGGACACAAGGTCTTAGAGAACCGATACTACATCGACGAGGTATATCGTAAGGTTTTCGTTGATGGTTTTACGGCTCTCTCGAGAGTCGTGAGAGACGGGCTAGAGATTAGGGTGATCGACGGCCTGAACTACGCGTCGGCCAGGGCCTTCCAGAAAATCGTCGAAGCCGTTAGATACGTTCAGACTGGAAGCAGCAACATCAACATAAGCGGGGTCGCCATAGGCCTTATCCTCCTGCTGGTCTTTTTCTTCGCTAGGCTAACAGGGCTGATCTAGCTGGGACCGTCTCAAGATATATATCTGGCTATGTAGCAAAATTCGTAGATGGGCTTAAGAGAGTTTGCGAGGTCTGTCGTCACGACCCTCAGGGTTGCGAGGAAACCGGGTAGGGAGGAGTATCTGGTGTTGACCCGGATAGTGCTAATCGGCGTGCTCCTCCTAGGAACTATCTCCTTCATAGTCCGTTATCTAAGCCTCGCGTTACAGGGTGGTATTTGATGAGCACTCAGGTTAAGAGGGCTTTCCACATATACGCTGTCAGGACTACAGTTGGTCAGGAGAAGAACGTGAGCAGGATGATAAACAATAGAGTGGGTGAGGTGGCCGCTGAGGTGGCCTCGATATTCATACTACCCTCCCTAAGAGGTTACGTGTTCGTCGAGGCGAGCGACCGCGACAAGATAGCAATGATCATACAGGGGCTTCCACATGTAAAGTCTAAGCCCCTGACGGAGATATCCTTGGATGAGTTGAAGAACCACCTCATAGAGCGGCCGGCCATCGAGACAATTAAGGAGGGCGAGCTGGTCGAGGTAATCTCAGGCCCCCTGAGAGGCGTCACGGGCAAGGTTTTGCGGATTGACAGGCAGAAGGACTCTGTGACTATCGAGCTTGTCGAGAGTAACTATCCTCTCCCCATCTCGGTGCCCGCTAAGCACATCAGGCCAGTCTCAGCACCTGCCTCAGGTTGATGGGTTTTTATGGCGGCGGAGAATTGTTTAGGCAATGCCTGAGCGGACGTTTAAGTTCCTGATAGAGGGTGGGCGCGCCACTGCTGGGCCCCCGATAGGCCCTGCCCTCACACCCCTCGGAATAAACGTGCTCCAGCTGATAGATAAACTGAATCAGGAGACGGCCGACTTCAGGGGGATGCCAGTTACTGTCTATGTTCACGTGGACACCGAGGATAAGTCGTTCAGGATCGAGGTGGGGGTTCCAAGCACCGTGGCGCTTATCGCCAGAGAGGCAAATATAGATAAGGGCTCCGGAACCCCCCAGAAGAGTTATCAGGGGGACCTCTCGATTGAGGCCCTGATCAGGTTGGCTAAACTTAAGAGGCCTCAGCTAAGAACACGAACGCTCAAGGCAGCCGTACTCACGGTCGCAGGCACCTGCGTAAGTATGGGCGTGAAGATTGATGGCAAAGACCCTAAGACTGTCATAGGTGAGCTGAAGAAGGGGGCGTACGATCACCTGATGGACGAGTCTATCTCCGCCTCTCAAGCGACAACTTGATCGGTGCCCCCATACTCAGCTTAAAGTAGATCGACTTAATGTTAGACGGGCCCTCTTCAAGCCTCTGAACGACTCTCTCGAGCACCGTTCTCGCGTTCTCGGTCAGCTGGTCATGCGTCATAGTCATGGTCCCGACGGGGACCATTATTTGAGGGACCTTCCGCAACCTCACGTTCACGCTCCTAGTATACCTCATGGCTAGCTCGTCGATGTTTGAGTTGGGGGGGATCGGTATCGGCGCCTTACCCAGACCGCCGAGGGCTGCTCCAAGAGCCCTCGCAGTGAGCGGCACCAGTTGGGGCTCCACCAGAAAATAGTCGTACTGCCTAACAAGCTTCTTGGCGGCTTTCTTATTACCTATCAAGACCTCGACCTCGCCGCGGTCCAGAACTTTATCGACGTGCCGCGATCGTGAGGCTTGCAGAGCGGTCTCTCCGGTCGCGACGACGGCGACCCTTTTCCTCTTGTCGCCTAGACCGTGCGGCAGCTCTATGATCTCGCTAAACCTTTTTTCGGGCTTACTGACATCCACATTCTTCAGGTTGACAATCATCTCAACCGTCTGTGTGAAAGAGCCCCTCTGTTTCGCGTTGAGTGCTTCCTTGACCCCTCGCTCCAGCTCAAAGAGGGTTGACATCTCCTGCCAGTTAGGTCCGGTCTGGCATCTAATAGCTTTATAACCAGTCGGGGGGGAGGGTCATAGCTGCGAGAGCAGCTCCTTGATTTTTATGCTTGAAACCTTCTCCGCCTCTCCCGCCATAAGCCACGCCAGCCAACATAGCTCGACTCTGCGTAGGCCGGTGATCTGCGCCACCTCCTCTACGCTCCTGATGAAGTCTATGTCACGCCAGCTAGGCGGGCGGCCTGTCTCGGCGAGGAGGTTGTTGATAACTTTTTTGACAACCCTGTCCGGGATAACGGTGTCCACGCCCCCCATAGCCCTGAGGTAATGGAAAGTTACAGGGCCGACCCCTTTGATCGACCCTATCGGGTCCTCTCTCATTCTTGTAGGGTCAGAGGCCCTCGCCCATCTCCTCAGGGCCTCTTTGTCGTCTCCCCCGATCCCCGCGAGTACGGTAGCTATCCCGCGAGCGACATGCCACTGTCTCTCATTCCTCCATATGTCCCTAACATTCTCTATCGGGATTACGGCGAGGCTGCTTAATGATTGAACACCGCCTCTGGTGAGAACACGTTCAGCGAATGCTCTTACTTTAGGAACCACGATCGTGAAATAGTTTAGGCCGCTCGAGGTCAGGGCAGCGTCAACAACCATCAATACAACGCTTCCGCCCCACCTTTCACTCCTGAGACACCGGTCACAGAACTCCGTCAAGCTTGGGAACCGGGACAGGAGGCTGCTAATCATTTCCCTTAGCAGCCTTACGTCACCACGCTCCAGCATGACACGCTCGTCTCGGGCGCATCTTAAATAGCTGGATCTTGGGTGGTATCCCGGGGATGCCGCAGAGCTCGCTAATGCTCCGACCGAAGGAGATAAAGGCGGCAAAAATAAGAGAGCTTGAGCAACTTTTCCGCGAATACAGTGTAGTGGGTGTGGTGGGTCTCACTAGGACTTCAGCGGAACTCCTTCACAGGCTGAGGGCAAAGATGCGCGACGTAGCTGTTTTTAGAAGCGTTAAGAAGACTCTCGCGATAAAGGGGGCCCTGGGGGCAGGCAGGGACTACTTCGCCGAAGAGCTTGCGAGGATCAAGAGCCCGGTAATGCTTATCTTCACGAACATGAACCCCTTCCTGCTAAAGCTAGAGCTGGACGGCGCTAGGGTTCTTACCCCGCCTAAGCCCAACGAGAAAGCGGACATAGATGTCGTGATACCCCCGATTAACACCGGTCTTCAGCCGGGCCCCATTCTTTCTGAGTTCGGTAAAATGAAGATACCGACTCGTATAGAGGGAGGCACGATCTGGATTGCCCGCGAGACCACTGTCGCGAAGGCCGGAGACGCGATCCAGCCTGCGCTGGCGTCGCTCCTCGCGAAGCTGGAGATTGGGGCAGTCTACAGGAGCGTAAACCTTGAGGTGGCGTTTGACGGACCGGTCAGGATACCGAGAGATCTCTTGACGCTGAATCGGGATGAATACATCAAGCCTCTCACGGAGGCTCATGTCTTGGTCGTCACGTTAGCCGTCAGGATAGGCTACCCTACGCCAGAGACGATCGGACCCATAATACAGGACGCACACCTGAGGGCCCTGGCCCTCTCAGCAGAGGCCGGTTACGTCACGGGAGAGAACATAGTGCATGTGCTGACTCGCGCCGCCAGGCATGCTGAGGCTCTCCGAGGCTTTATAAACTCGCGATCGATCTGACAAGAGCCTCGTAGACGCGCCTCACATCCTTTTCGCTAGCTAGACCCACGACAAAGTCTTTCCCTGCGAGCAGCTCGCGGGTCATGCTTAGCTCCCTCGCAACCTTCGCGGGAATTAGCCCCTTGTCCTCGGCCTTCCTGTTAACAGCTAGGGCGAAGAGTAGCCCGTCGTTGGATCGCCCCACGATCAGCGCGGCGGAGGGTAGGTTGTGCGATACCGCCTCGAGAGCCAGCGCCCTGTAGAAGCGGGGGCCTGCCACTGGCCTGTAGTCGAAAAGTACTCGGAACCCGCTCACGTTTTCCTCCTTTTGGTGGAACCTGGCCGTCGCCCAGATCTTCGCCGCTAAGGAGTGTAGGTCGTCAATCAGCGTCTTGACCGCGCCGCCTTCTAGGGACTCGGCTATCTCCTCCAGCCTCTCCAGCAGCCTAGTCTGATAGTTCTCGAGGATCTTGTGATATCCTAGCCTAAGCCTCGACTCCTCCTCCGATAGTTTTTCGACCTTTGCCTGCATCTCCTCTAAACGCCTGTTAATCTCTTCTAAAGACTTGGGGCCCGCGGCGAAGATCAGCCGCACGACGCCATCCTGTATCCTCTCGACTCTCAGAACCTTTATCATCCCGACCTCCGCGGTGTTTGAGCAGTGGGTACCGCCGCAGGCCTCGGCATCCCAGCCGGGGATCTCGACCACGCGTATCTCACCGAGAGGGGCCTCTCCCCCCTGATAGAGCGTGAATCCATGCCTCTCCTCGGCCACGCTCCTCGGAAGCCACACCACGTTTATGGGGATCCTCCTGGAGACCGTTTCATTTGCCAGCCTCTCTACCTCGCTTACCTCCTCCTTGCTTAGAGGCTTGTGGTGGCTTATGTCGAGACGCGCTGAGTCTGGCTCTTTCTTAGCGCCCATCTGCCAGGCGTGCCGACCGAGTACGCGTCTAGCCGCGCCTATCAGTATGTGGGTGGCGGTGTGGTGCCTCATAATGCTGAGCCTCCTCACCAAGTCTATCTTGCCCTCGACCTCCGTCCCAACAGGTGGCTGAGCCCCCTCGACGAAGTGTATCACGACGCCGTCTATCATCTGGGTGTCTACGATCCTTGCCTCTCCGCCAGCCCACGTGAGCGTGCCCACATCCCCGACCTGGCCGCCTCCCTCGGGGTAGAAGAGGGTCCTGTCGAGAACAACTACGCCGCCCCCTGAGGCCAAGACGGTAGCCCTGAACTCGCCTGCATATGGGTCCTGATAATAGAGCTTCTCGGTCCTCGGCAAGCCGAGAACCATCTGAGCGACCTCTCGGGGGACCTCCTCTCTCTTCATGACTTCCGATGAGAGGTGTCTAGAGACTATCAGCTCCTCAACCCTCTCTGGGGCGGGGGCGCGCAGACCCAGTTTAGAAGCGACCGAGGCAACTATATCGGGTGTTAGGCCCCTCTCCTCATACAGCCTTGCGACATAATCCGGCGTGATATCTTCAGCGATCCTTCTCAACTCGGACAGTTCCCTTTCAAGGTACGACACCCCCCTCGTCAGCGTCTCCCTAAACCTCTCAACCTCGTTGTCAACGAGCTCTAAGACTTCGGCCCGCATCTCCCTGAGGTGCGGGAAATCATCGCCCCAGAAGCCTATCTGGAGGGAGACCAGCTCCGGTAGAATGTCCCCGCGGCCAGCCCGCTCAAGTAGCCTCAGGGTCTTCCTTATCAGCAACCTGGCGAGATAGCCGACCTTAGAGTTCGAGGGGACAACACCATCAGAGAGGATAAAGGCTATCGACTTGGTATGGTCGAGGACCTTGAAGAGTGTCTCAAGCCTCTCGATCGCCGGGATGAGCGGCTCTATCTCTACCCCCGCGAGGCTAGCGGCCAGTCTCCGAGCTTGCACCACGGACGTGCCCTCGCCGGGCTGGATCCAGGCTGAGTAGCGCGCGTACTTGCTGAGCGTCTCGCCCTCATCGATGTCTACGGCTAAAAGCTCGGAGAATCTCTCTATGAGCCCCTCATAGACTGCTTGGAAGGATGAGGGTGTCCCTCGAGATAGCCAGGTGTATCTCTCTATGCCATAGCCGGTGTCGACGGTTCTGTACGGGAGCTCTTCAAGGCCTCCGTCAAGCGTCCTGTAGCTCATGAAGACGAGTGTTGCTACCTCGAGCCCGCTGTGGATCACCTCGTAACAGGGGCCGGCGTTTCCGCCCCCGCTCCAGACACCCTCTTTGAGCACGATGTCTCCCCGACTTAGGCCCAAGCCCTCCATAAACCGTAGGCAGAGCTCTACCGTACGGTCCTTCCAGTAGAGCTCCCTAGATGGCCTGTTAAAGGCGTGTGCACCACCCATCTCGAAGATCGACATGTGACGGCCGAACGTGAGCCCTACCTTGTCTAGGTCGACCAGCCTTATACAGGGCTGGCTAACAACTAGCGGGTTAGCGGGAGGCTCTGCGGCGCCTGAGGTCACGTGGGGCTGAAAGTCAACTATGCTTGCCGAGACGAGGTAGAGGTCTCTACGCCATCGAGGCACTACGGGGTATGGCTTTATGACTGTGTGGCCCTCCCTTTCGAAGAAGCTTAAAAATTCCCGCCTCATCTCGGCCAGGCTGTATCCTCGCTTGGTGGGCGGCTCGCCCACAAAGGTGTATGGGGAGCAGGGAGCCTCCCCGCAGTTCTCGCGGGCCTGCAAGCTCCAGAAGAACTTCCCGCAGGACTTGCACCGATACCTGCGGTAACCCTCTTTACGGAAGAGGTCGATCTCGTAGGCCTCGATGCCGAACTCCAAACGTGCTCCAACAAGATTCGGCTCACGCGATATATGAAACTAAAAGCTGGGGGACTGGTCGGGTGTATCAGGCTAGCCCCTCCCACCGTTTATATATGCTCCCCTACCCGTAGGTTGGCGTGGCTAGGTTCGTGAGGGCGCATCTGTACATCTACGGTAGGGTCCAGGGAGTTTTTTACCGCCAGACGGCTAAGGAGGTCGCTGAGAGACATGGCTTGAGTGGATGGGTTAGGAATCTGAGAGATGGGCGTGTTGAGATGGTGGTGGAGGGACCGAGTGAGTCGGTATTTAAGATGATCGAGTGGGCTAAGCAGGGCCCGCCGTTGGCGCGCGTGGATAAGGTGGAGGTTTTCTGGGAGGAGTATACTGGAGAGTTCACTGGGTTTGAGACCCGTTAAGTGTTCACACCGACCCTATAGTCTCCTGGAGGATCTCGGGCGACACCCCTTGCTCGATGCCCGAAGCGATCCCCGTGACCGTGGCGAGCTCCTCCTCCAACAGGATCAGTAGTGCAACACTTAGCAGCTCATCACGGAAGGGACTGAGAAAGATACGCCTCGCCCTGCCCAACCTCATCGTCCTGTAACCCCTCTCGAGGAACCTTACAACTTCCTCAAACGAGGTGGCCTCGGGTATGGCAGGGACCAGATCCCGACTCATTACCGCGAGAGCGCTCCTTAGTTCTGCGGGTGTCCGGCAATCAGAGGCAACCGTGAGTACAACCCCGAACATCGGGTCGACCAACCCTTCTACGAGGCTCCTGACTAGTCGAGGGTCAAGGCCCCAGATCTTCCCGCGCAACACGGTCTCTAGGGCGAGCCCGTAGAAAGTCGGTTGTAGAAGCCTCGTCATCTCTCTCCTATAACTTCGGGGAGTCTTGAGGACGGCGGCTTGTATACGTCTGTAAAGCCACCTATCTATGTCTGAGTCGAGCGCGGCTAGCTCGCCAGCCTCTCTATAGAGTCTGAAGTCTCTGAGATCCGAATAGTATAGCCCAAGCGTGTTTATAGCCTCCTCGAGGCTCTCTGCCGCGAGAAGCCTCGCTGTGAGGTCGCGCGCACCCGCCAGCTCCTCGGCGTAAGGGTCCACCAGCCTGCTTATCTCCCGCGTGTCCTGTTGAGAATATAGCCCGCGCAGAATAACCTTGATGTTGCGAGCGATGTATCTCAGGTAAAGGGCGCTGACCACCCTCTCCTTGGGCTTCAATGTCGATATCCTGTGGTGGATCCAGACGACACGCCGCCTCAAGGCGTGTTCTAGCTGGATAGCGGTATATGGGGGTTGTAGCTCAGCGAGAACCTTATTATAATGGGTGGCTTTTAAAGCGGTCACGAGCTCCGAGAGGTCCCTCAGGCTTGCGAGCTCCTGAAGGGTGGAGAGTGAGAGAAGGGATCCCCTCCAGGCGTAGATCTTTGCCAACAGGTAGGGAGGCACCGGCCCAACACCTCTAGCCTCCCATGAGAGCCTTGATCACCAGCTCGATGAGCTCCTCCCTACTCTCTGCCAGCCGGGCCTTGACCTTCTCCGATCTTTCCGCGTACTCGCGCCTAATCTGTTCGGCCTCAGCTCTCGCCTCTCTCTCCGCTTCGTCAATGGCTCGCCGCCTCTCATCCTCTACCAGTCTCTCTAACTCCCTAGACGCGTCAGACACTGCCTCGGAGACCGTATTCTCAAGGATGGCCCGTATACTCACAACCCTCTCCTCAAGCAACTTAAGCTCATCCTCCACGGCCCTAACGATCTTCAGGACCCTCTCCGACTCGTCCATCAACCATCCCTCCTTCTCTCCGTCTTTTAACTCTTAGGGGAGAGCCCCCGGCTTAGAGGTAAGTTTAAAATTATGGTCTGGAGTAGTAGATGACGCGAGTGGTATGGAATACGTTTACGCGGCACTCCTGCTCCACAGGCTAGGCAAGGAGATTAACGAGCAGAACCTAATCAACGTCGTAAAGGCTGCTGGCGGGGCGATCGACGAGGTCAGGATCAAGGCTTTAGTTGCAGCTCTACAGGGGGTCAATATAGATGAGGTTTTAAGGTCGGCCGCCGTCGCGCCTATCCCGGTTGCCGCGGCGCCCGCTGCACCTCAGGCACAACAGGCTGCACCGGCTCCGGCACAGCCAGAGAAGGAGGCAAAGGAGGAGAAACCGAAGGAAGAGGAGGCCCTAGCGGGGCTCAGCGCTTTATTCGGTTAAGGGTCGCCCGGGTAGAGTCCGCAACATAAAACATGAGCTTGAGTAAGGCTCTCTACTACTTCCCTGTCTTCTAGGGGCTGAGAGTGTCGGACAGCCTTGAAGGGCATTACCAGAGATATATAACGCGAGCGCCCGTGACACCTTGGAGTGTCTGCCGGCGATGTGTATCAAGGGGGACTCTATAGGGAGGTCGTATACGATCCCGCTCACTGGGAGTTGTTGGCCTCGAAGAGGGCCGTTGCCACCCAGATCATGGAGCCCCTCGTAGCGCGAGGTTTCAGTCCAGTGGTATACGGCAGCGTGGCTAGGGGGGATGTCCACAAGGAGAGCGACGTAGAGGTCTTTATCCCCTTGCCGACAAACCCGGCCCTCGTGGAGTCTATAGTGGAGAATAAGATAGGTGGGTGGACGAGGAGGGAGCTGGTCCAAGCAACACCCGTCTACGTCCCTAAGGCTTACATCTACATCGACGAGAAGACAACCATATCCTTCCCCCTGCTCAAGCCGTCACCAGAGGAGGAATCCTTCTACAAGATCGCTGGCATGATCAGCCGCGACGGACTACTGAGAGGAGAAAGGGCCCCCGGCATGAATAAAAGCCTAATAGTCATAGTCCCAATCAAGACGGGACACGCTGAGTTCCCCGCCGAAAGAGATCCGGACCTCGCGGCGCGTCTGATCGGCGTACCTCCAAGCGCTATCAGGAATAGGATAAGGATCCTGCGCCGGAGGAGGGCGCATGGCAAGACGGGGGTTTTCCGAACAACCGTTTTAGAGGAGAGCGAGAGTATCACAGAGGCCTTCGCTGCCCTCGTGAAGGACAATCCTTTTCTACGGAGACGAATCGCGACTTGAGGATACTAGGGATTGATAAGCGGAGGGGCTGGGTCCGCGTAGCCGTAAAAAGCAGCGTCGACCTCCTTAACCTGTATAGGCAGATAAGGCCGGGGGACATCATTTACCAAGAAACGACCCGCGAGGTCAAAAAGCATAGGGCGTCTGGAGAAGTTGACAGCGAGCGTCTACACCTCAAGCTGGCCATAACGGTCGAGAGCAAGAGTGTGGACCCAATGTCTAGACGCGTGAGGTTTCACGGCCGGATAACACATGTAGACCGTGACCTCGACGTCTTGAAGAAGTACCACACACTCACCATAGAGAGAGGCAGCGTTATCGAGATCGAAAGTAAGGACAGGTTGCCCTATATAGTGAGGATCGCGGAGTTGACGGAGCGGGCGAGGCACAAAGAGATCGCTGTAGTCTCGGCCGACGACGAGGCGTTGGCTCTCGTACATATCTCCGACGAAGGATTCAGGATAATCAGGACGGCTGAGAGGCCGGGCAGAGCCAAGATCCCTGGCTACACCCTCGAGGAGGATACCGGAATATACGACGAGATCGTGGAGGATCTGAGGAGACTAGTGGAGAAAGGCGTCAAGAGGGTGGTACTGGTCGGAACCAGCATCCACACAGAGGCTCTAATGAGGGAGATCAAGCGTAGAGACCCGGGCCTAGCCTCCCTAGTCAGGAAGAGAAGCGCGACTAATGTGGGGGGAGTAGACGGGTTGAGGGAGGCTCTCCGTAGCGGGGCTTTAGGAGAGGATCTAAAACCCCTCGCGGACGCCCTCAGGGTCGAGCGACTGATCGAGCTGGCCACTAAAAGCCCGGAGAAGGTCTGCTTAGGGCTGAGGGAGGTTCACGAGGCTTGCCGGTCCGGACAGAGACTGGAGGTGCTTGTGACCGAGGAGTTCGTCTGGGAGAACCTGGACTCGGCTGAGCTCGACCTCATCTTAGGACTCTCTGAGAGGGGACGCGTAATCCTGAGAATACTGCTACCGGAGACAGAGGCCTCGGAAAAGGTGAAGGCGCTAGGCTCGATAGTAGGGTTTAGACCTGGATAACGAAAAAATTCTCTCAATTCTGTGGATTTAGCCTGGTTTGACCTTTTCCATCGTCAACAGCTTCACATTCGGCTGGAGCGAGAGGTTTTCCCCTATCCGAGCCCCTATCAGGTATACCTCATCGCTATTCGAGGCAGCTATATCTATTAGTCTCTGTGTAATCACGCCGTCGACAACCACATATCTGTAATCCCGGGACTCCGACATCTGTTGCGCGAGCTCGCTCACGGGTTTTCGCCAGAGCTCGTTCAAATCCTTGTCCAATGCCACAGACATCAGCGTTCCCTCAAGCTCGCCCACGTATTCTGAGATCTTCTCTAACCCGGAGAGCTCGGAGACCTCCGCAGCCTGTATCTGTTGCTTTTTAGCGCGTTTAAGCGCCTCTTCCAAAGGCACGGCGTCACGGAGGGCGTCCTCGATCTCCTTCGCGTTCAAATCCTCAACCTCCTTTCCGTATGTAGCCCTCGCGACGCTGTCGATTCTTATGACCTGTGAGAGCCCTCTTAGCACCATGTCGCCGCCCTTATCGCCATCCAAGAAAGCTGTTACACGTTTCTTTTTTGCAAGCAAGTCCTGTATCGAGTATGGGATTTTTACACCACCGACAGCTATTACGTTCTTGTACCCATACCTCATCAGGTTGATGATATCTGCCCTGCCCTCGACGACTATGACCTCATCAGACGTGAGAAAGTCAGGCCCTGCCTGAATCTTCTCGGGACCTATCTCAATCACGTGGGCCCTCGTGACCGTCTCCTCGAGCTCTCGTAAAAGCTCATCTTCCTCCGGTATCTTCTTCTTTTCCCACTCGTAGAGGATCGTCCTAGCCCTCTCGACTATCTTTTTCCTTTTCTCTGCTCTCAGGTCCTCGATCTTCTCGATCGTTACTTTGGCGTTGTAAGGTCCAACACGGTCCAGAGACTCTATCATAGCGGCTACTAGGGCGGTGTGGAACTTGTCCATGCTGCTCGGCACATTGATCCTCCCGACAGTCTTGTTCCCCTGGCTCTGCAATACAACGTCTATTCTCCCTATCCTCCCTGTCTTCTGGAGCTCCCTAAGGTCAAGCTCGGAGCTGAATATACCCTCTGTCTGTCCGAACGTCGCTCCTATCACGTCGTTCCTATCCACTATACCGTCCACCTCGATTCTCACCTCTATCATGTATTTCGTAGAGAGAGGAGCTGTTGCCAACTCTACCGTCCACCTTTTGTTTGCTTTCCGTATGTGTAGCTAGCCTGGCTCAATATTTAAACAATATCTAAGGGCTTAGTTACACATGCACGGACGGGTGAGGGGTTGTTGATGGAGGTAACCGAGGACTGGGTAAGCGGCGTAATCCCTCCGCGGCGGACGCTGTCGCGAAAAGGAGAAAATGGCGTAGTCGTGGTCATAGGCGGGAGCGGCGTTTACCACGGCGCCCCATTCATGACATCCATGGCCGCTATGCGCTCCGGTGTCGACCTTGTCTACCTTTATGTTCCAGAGAAGATTGCCACGCCCATCCGGGCTCTAAGCCCCAGCCTCATCGTGACGCCATACTCCGACATGAAGCTGACTAGGAGAGTTGCCTCGCAGATACTTAACTCGGTTCCCAAGGCAGATGTCGCCGCCGTAGGACCAGGCTTAGCCTTGGCGAAGGAGGAGGCGTTGAATCAGCTGCTCCGAGGCCTCATCGAGAGGGGGCTGGCACTTGTCTTGGACGCTACCGCGCTTCAACCCCATGTCCTTAAGGATGTGCGGGGCCATAAGGTGATCCTTACGCCGCACGCGGGCGAGTTCTACCGCCTTTTTGGAGCCCTCCTGAGCGACAAAATCGAGGAGAGGGTCGCACGGGCCGAGAAGGCCGCTCAAGAACATCAAGTGGTGATCCTGCTTAAGGGCCCGATCGACGTAATAACGGACGGCGAGAAGGTACTTATTAATAAGACAGGGAACTGCGCCATGACTGTCGGAGGGACTGGAGACGTCCTTACGGGGCTGGCAGCGGGGATCAGGGCAAAAGGCGTCCCCCCCCTAGAGGCCGCCGCGGCGGCCGCCTACGTTAATGGACTATGCGGTGACGCGGCGCAGCGTGATCTAGGACTTCACATCCTCCCGACAGATATGATTGAGAGGATACCTGTGGTCATGAAGAGGTTCGACAAAGTCTCCGCCTGATATTCAGGGAGTAAGGAACCCTCTCAGCTGGTTTATAAGCTCCGTGATATCCGTAGTGGGTTTTTGGCACGCTGCAGCCCTACATAGGTAAAAAGTGGGCTTGTCAGAAATCGGATCTTTCCCATCCATCAATGTCCTGAGGATCTCGCCTCGTCTAGCTGCGATCACGATATACGGCTCGTATATCTTTTCGGCTAATTCCCCGAGAACCATTCGGGGGTCGTCCCCCGGAGTCGCAACTACCAGCTCGCCACCTAAACCCTCGACGAACGGCACGGCAGAGATGGTGGAGAGATGGCTGAGCGGTGACGCGACGAGCCGGTCCCAAGCACATTTAACCGCATCACGCGCAACCTCGAGCAACCACTCCTCAAGAGTCAGCAGATGGAGCTGGCCGAAGAGCTTCACCGCGGCGCCGTAGCCACTCGGATACGAGCCGTCTTCAACGATCATGGGTCTAAGCGGGACATCATGCTCCGCGGGGGTATCGTAAAAGCCTCCGGAGCTCGATAGGAATTTTTTACGAATAGCCTGGGCGAGATCTAAGGCTGATTCAAGATACCTATACCTTCCGGACCACTGGTAGAGGTCGAGGAGGCCGCATCCCAGAAGCGCGTAATCTTCTAGTAGCCCTGGGGCGTCCGAGGGGCCATCCCTCCAAAATCTCCTTAGATCTCCGCCAAGATAGAGATTACTCAGTAGGAAGTCGGCGCAAGTGGACGCGGCCTCAACTAGTCTCTCGTCCCTCGAGACTGCACCGAAGTAAGCTAGGCCGCTTATTGCTAATCCGTTCCACGCCGCTATGATCTTCTCGTCCTTCATGGGTGGCTCCCTGCCTCTCCTGATCTTGCTCACCTCTCCCCGTATAGCTCGAAGGGCTTCTGGGAGAGAGGCCCCCATCCTTTGGGATACTTGTTCGGGAGAATTTAGTTTAATGACGTTTAGCCCCTCTTCAGCGTTCCCCCCCGGGCTGCAGCCTAAGAGTCTCGCCACATCCTCGCCAAGCACCGACGACACCTCCTCCCACTTGTAGAGATAGTACCCACCCTCTCGCCCACCACTCTCCGCGTCAAGAGAGGAGTAGAAACCGCCCCCGCCGCTTCTAATCTCGTCCATCATCCACCTCGCTATGTCTCCTGCGATATACCTGTAGAGCTCGTTCCGGCTAGCCACGTACATCTCGGTGTAGAGAGTGAGTAGCGCGGCGTTGTCATACAACATCTTCTCAAAGTGAGGGACGGACCAGCTCCTGTCCACCGAGTACCTATGAAAACCCCCGCCTACGTGGTCGTATATCCCACCCATCCACATCTGTTTAAGCGATTTATCGACCATCTTGAGCGCCATGTCCTGTCCATAGAGCCTCCAATAACGTGTGAGGAACATGTGATAGAGTGGCGTGGGGAACTTTGGAGCGCCCTTTATCCCCCCGAAGTCCTCGTCGAACACGAGAACAGCCTGGTCAAAAGCCAGCGTCATGATGTCCCTATTGATGTTGGAGGCACTCTGCGGCCTAACAGTTAGATACTCTGTGACTACGCTGAAGAGGTTGCTGCCGCTTTCAAAGATCTCTTTCCGTCTCTCGCTCCAAGCGTCCCGTACCGCTAAGAGCACCTCCTTGAAGCTAGGGAGCCCGCCTCTCCTCGACGGCGGGAAGTAGGTCCCACCGAAGAAGGGTTTAAGCTCTGGGGTCAGGAAGACAGTTAAAGGCCATCCTCCGTGCCCAGTCATAAGCATCACGGCCCTCATGTAGATGGAGTCTATGTCAGGCCTTTCCTCCCTATCCACCTTTACAGGCACGAAGTATGTGTTTATCAGCCCCGCAATCCTGGGATCCATGAAGGATTCGCGATGCATGACGTGGCACCAGTGACAGGATGCGTAGCCGATGCTGAGGAGTATGGGCTTATCCTGCTGCTTTGCCTCCCTGATGGCTTCCTCACCCCAGGGATACCAGTTGACGGGGTCGTAGGCGTGGAGTCTCAGGTAGGGGCTTTTAGACTCTGCCAGCCTGTTTGCCTTCCCATTGGCCTTCTCTCGCACCATCCACTCAAAGCTCTTACCCACAGATACCTTATTAAACCGTTCAGATATAGTCAATCGCAGGACGAGCGTGAGACGAGCGATATCCGGATACGTTGTCGCGTTGACGCCGCAGAGCCGCGGGGGCAACACAGTGATAAGGCTCGCCATTACGACGCCAGGCGGCGAGATATTAGAGGCCGTAGCTCACGAGCCCCCCGAGTGGTTATGGGTCGCTGCTCCCGTTGAATGTGACTTGGAGAGGATCGTGTCCGAGGACGGAGACATAGACCTGATCACTAATATCAGGCACTCGACAGCTCTCCCAGAGGCTACCCCAGAGCACGTTACAATCGAGAGGATAGACAAAGCATCCAACGGGCTCATGGTAGTCGAGGGCCGCAAGGAGGGGGGTGGCATCTTCAGCTACCTCATACAGCCGTCGAGACTTCACGTTGGTCGAGAGGAGCCCCCCTTAAAGGCTGTCGTCTTTAAAACAAGACAGAGAGGCTCTGAGGGGATAGTTGCCGTTGTCTCCCAACGCTCTTTCCGGATCCTGAAAAGGACCATAGACTTACTTAGGCTGTTAAAGGAGCAAGAGAGGATACACCCAGAACTTGAGTTCCTAAGGAACGATTAGCGTTTGTAGATGAAATAAATATATATCCCTTCGCGTGGAATAGATATCTGTGCGACGTCTCTGCAGCCTACATGAGATTCCTGAAGAGGGGATCGTGAAGATAGATCTCGGAGATAAACAGCTGCTAGTCGCGAGGTGGGGAGGCCGTGTCTTCGCGGCTGATACTTGGTGCACCCACGAGGAGGCGGACCTCAGCTTGGGACTCCTCTCAGAGGGCACGGTTGTATGCCCCCTACATAGAGCAAGGTTCAGGCTAAAGGATGGTGCAGTCTTAGAGGGGCCGGAAGGTGATCCGCCGGAGTCCATCCCCCCTTTGAGGACCCATAAGGTTAGGGTTGAGGGCGCCGAGGTTTATCTGGTGGAGTAGGTTGGCCAATCCTCGAAGATTATCTAATCCGGTGAACTGAGGAAAACATATAATAGCTTCAGAGACAATTTTCTTTGTGCCGAGATACATCTTCGTGACGGGCGGTGTTGTCTCATCGGTGGGGAAGGGGACAGTCGCCTCGTCTATCGGCAAATTATTACAGTGGCGTGGATACAGCATTGATTTCCTAAAGATCGACCCCTATGTCAACGTCGATGCTGGAACGCTCAACCCCTACAGCCACGGCGAGGTCTTCGTTACCGATGACGGGGGAGAGACAGACCTCGACATAGGCTGGTATGAGAGGTTCCTTGATATCCCGATGAGCAGGATCAATAACCTGACTACTGGCCAGGTCTTCCTCGAGGTTATTAGGCGCGAGAGGGCCGGAGAGTATCTTGGCCAATGTGTCCAGATCGTCACTCACGTGACGGACGAGATTAAGGCGCGTATCAGGAGAGTGGCTGAGAGGAGGAACGCCGATTTTGTGATCGTGGAGATAGGAGGGACGGTGGGAGATATTGAGGGCCAGCCCTTCTACGAGGCCGCGAGGCAGATGAGGCTGGAGGAGCAAACACTCTTCGTACACGTGTCCCTAGTGATCTACCTCAAGACAACGGGAGAGTTCAAGACGAAGGCGCTACAGCACAGTGTAAACGAGCTCAGGCGGACAGGTATCCAGCCCGACATCTTGGTGGCAAGGAGCGACAGGCCGATAGACGAGGCGACCAGACGAAAGATCGCGCTGTTCTCGACACTTCCTCCGGACGCGGTCTTCTCCTCCTACGACACCGACATCATATATGAGGTCCCGTTGATGCTTGAGAGGCAGGGGATGGGCGACTTCATCATTAGAAAGTTCGGCCTTCCCCCCTCTCCGTCTGTGGATCATGAGTGGCGGAGAATTACCGATACGTTCAGGGTTCAGCAGCCGGTGATAAGGATAGCGGTTTGTGGGAAATATACCGCTCTGACTGATGCTTACGTGAGTATCAAGGAGGCGCTTAAGCACGCCGCAGCTTATGAAGGAGCCAAACTCGAGATCGCTTGGGTCGATGCTGAGGGGGTTGAGAGCAATGATCCGAGGGAGATCGAGAAGCTCCAGATGTCTGACGGAGTGCTGGTGCCGGGAGGGTTCGGTAGAAGGGGTGCAGAAGGTAAGATTTCAGCGATAAACTATGCGAGAAGAAGTAACAAGCCATTCCTCGGAATCTGTTTCGGCTTACAGCTCGCCGTCGTCGAGTACACTAGAAACGTGCTGGGGCTTAAGGACGCCAACTCTACCGAGCACGACCCCTCGACGCCCCACCCAGTGATAGACCTCATGCCAGAGCAACAAAGTATTGACCAGAAAGGCGGAACCATGAGGCTGGGCTCTCTCCCAGCTGTGATCAAGCGCGGTACATTGGCATACAGCCTCTACGAGTCCGAGCTTATCTATGAGAGGCATAGGCACCGCTTTGAGGTGAACCCTGCGTACCACGAGGCGCTACAAAGTGCGGGGATCGTGTTTTCAGGTCTTTCACCCGACCAGAGGAGGGTCGAGATAATTGAGCTACCCTCGCACCGGTTTTTCATAGCGACGCAGTTCCACCCGGAGTTCAAGTCTAAGCCTGGCAGCCCCGCGCCCGTCTTTAGGGGCCTCGCCGCGGCATGCCTGAGTGAGGTTAAAATTAAGAGAAAAGTAGAGCGTGAGGGATAGAATTGATGCTGATCGACTCCCATTGCCATATCCACGAGTATGAGGATAACGAGATTCGAGGCTTTAAGGATATTAAGATAGTCGGTGTGTCACTGGACATAGAGTCGTCGCAGAGGACGCTTGAGCTCTCAAGAAAGTTTGACAACATAGATCCCTTCTTAGGCTTCCATCCATGGCACCTTCACAAGTCTCTCAATCGTTTCGAGGAGTTTAGGGCCCTGGCGGAGAGTCGTCAGTTCATGGGTCTGGGAGAGGTAGGGGTTGATGCGAGATTCGCTAGGAGCTCTCTCAAAGAGCAGCTCAGGATCTTCGACGAGGTCTGCAAGCTTGCAGCCGAGTTGGACCTTCCGCTCAACGTCCACGCACTCGGTGAGTGGAGGAACATTATCCGGATCTGCAACCGCGCGGGCGTGAGGTCCCTGCTGCTTCACTGGTACACCGGGCCGATAGAGCTGCTAGGGGAGATTGAGAGTTCTGGCTACTTCGTATCGATCAACCCGACCGTAGTGATACATGAGAAGCAGATTAAAGTCCTTGATAAGGCCAGCCCGGAGATTATACTGACCGAGAGCGACGGACCATACAGGTATCGCGAGCTCAACCTTAGCCCCGCCTCCCTCGAAGGGGTGATCGGTGTCATCTCAAAAGTCAAGGGGATCGAGGTAGAAGAGGTGAAGAGACTGATCTACAGGAACTATACCCGCTTCATATCTCGCTGAGCCCTAGCCCACGCCCTAGGATTGGCTGGACATCTCCTCAAGTACGGTGATTAAGGCCTGCGTCCCCAGCCCTCCTCTACCCTTTCCTACGAGTGATTTGAAAAACTGATACACGAGGGCCGTGCCTGGGAGTGGGAGTGAGAGGTTGTGCGTGATCTCTGAGATTATCCTCAGGTCTTTAGCTAGGTGTTCGGCTTTGAATCCAGGCTGGAAGTCCCTGGCCAGAATCCTTGGGCCGAGGTTCACAAGCTGCCAAGAGGATCCGGCGCCTGTAGTTAGGATCTCCATGACCTTCTGCAGGTCTAGTCCTGCCTTCTTGGCAAAGTGCAGCGCCTCACATGCTCCCAGTAGTGATAGGACGACTGATATTTGATTGCAGAGCTTGGCCAGTTGGCCGGACCCTGAGGGCCCCATGTAGATGACCCTTTTCCCGAGGAGACTGAGGATCTGGTTTGCCCTTTTGAATGCGTCGTAATCACCGCCAACCATTATGGTAAGGGTGCCTTGCTCTGCCCCCGCCGTCCCACCCGTGACTGGCGCGTCTAAGTACTTGATGCCTAGGCCCGCAAGCCTAGACTCGAGCTCGCGCTCAGTCTGCGGTGAGACGGTGGACATGTCTATAACGACCGTCCCGGCCTCCGCGCCCTCGGCGACACCATTCACCCCGAGCACGACCTCCCGAACCTCGGGTGAGTCGGGAAGCATCAGGATCACGATCTCGGCGCCTGTAGAGGCTTCCTTGGGCGATCCAGCTGGGACCGCCCCCTGTCTGGCCAGTTCCTCCACGGGCCCCTTGCTCCTGTTATAGACCTTCAGGGAGTGTCCAGCTGCTACTATTCTTTTCGCCATGGGCTTGCCCATCAGTCCAAGCCCGATAAATCCGACCCTCGCCACGCCCCCTCTTGACGATTATGGACATATATAGGATTGCCTTGGCTCTCAAGTCCGAAGAGGTGTGAGAGCCCACATCGCAAGCCTACGTACATGGATAGGTGAGGTAGTCTTGGCCGCGGACGAAGAGCGTGTCCTCTACACGGGGATAGGCCTGGAGAGAGACTGTGTGTCCTTCCTGAAGAGACATGGCTACGAAGAGTTCGAGAGAGGGGGCTGTCGGCTAGTCGAAGAGGCCGCGGCCCAGATACGAGAGTATCTATCCGGGGAAAGATACGTTTTCAGGTTGCCCCTCAAGATGATGGGGTCAAGGTTCAGCGAGAGCGTCTGGAGAACCGTGTTGGGTATCCAGTACGGCTCACTCCGCACTTATAGGTGGGTCTCGAAGAGGCTGGGTCTCGAGTATGCCAGGCCCGTGGGCAGGGCGCTCTCAGCTAACCATCTCATGCTTATTGTGCCGTGTCATAGGGTCATAGCTTCGAGTGGGGATCTAGGCGGCTTCAGAGTGGGGATCTCCATAAAAAGGGCCCTGATAATGCACGAGGCAAGGAACCGGCCTATGCGCGATAACGCTATATCGGCCCGCGCCCCTTCTACATTTTAGAGTGTCGCGAAGGCTTAACCTCCCACCATCAGAGGATCGACACATAGAGTTCAAGGAGAGGCTGATTCCTCACCTTCACCTCAAGGAAGAGAGGCGCCAACAACTCGCAACACAGCTCAAGTCGCATCTCATAGAGGGGGGCGGCGTCGCGGTGTACCTTATTGGTGTCTCGGACGACGGGTCGCTCGTGGATCTGAGCGAATACGACCTCGAGATGAGTCTCTCGGTTCTCTCGACCGTTGCCGCCGAGTGTGGTGCGAAGATCAAGAGGGTAGAGAGGTATGAGACAGAGAGAGGGCTTGTGGCTAAGGTGGTGATTGAGCAGATCTCGACCCTCTCGAAACCCCACATCACCGTAGCTGTGGCGGGCCACGTTAATCACGGCAAATCTACACTGGTAGCTTGCCTCCTCACCGGTGAGCCGGACGATGGGAAGAAGTGGCTCTACCTAGACACGCTCCCCCACGAGGTAGCTAGGAACCTCTCAGCAGACATACACCTAGCGATCCTCGGCTTCAGGAACGGCAGGCCGATACACATGGCCAATCCCCTCGATAAGGCGGAGAGGGCTCGGACCGTCGAGGAGAGTGAGAGGCTTGTGAGCTTTATTGATACGGTCGGCCATGAGCCTTGGCTCAGGACCACGATAAGGGGGCTCGTGGGTCAGGAAGTGGACTACGGCGTTCTGGTGGTATCGGCGGACGACGGTGTGACCCACCTTACAAGGGAGCACTTGGGCATAATGCTGGGGATCAACCTCCCCGTTGTGATGTGCATAACGAAGACGGACAAAGTCGCTCCAAGGAGGGTAGCCGAGGTTCTGGAGGATGTTACACAGCTCTTGAAAAAGGTAGGCAAGATCCCTTTCCAAATCCGCGATGTCTCGGACATAGACCTGGTCTACGACAAGCTTAGCGTAGTGGTCCCGATCATCACAACCTCGGCGAGGACACTTCAGGGGTTTGACAGGTTATCCAGGCTCCTAGGCCTCCTCCCGCCACGTGACAGGCTGATAGACAGCCCTCTCCTCCTGTACATCGACAAGATCTATGACATCGATGGGGTGGGCAGCGTCGTCTCCGGGACAGTTAAGCGGGGGAGGATAAGGGCCGGCGCGGACTTCCTGCTCGGCCCGTACCCAGACGGCGGCTTCAAGCGCGTTAAGGCTCGGAGCGTCGAGATCCACCATGCGAGGGTCGATGAGGCTTCAGCGGGATACATAGTCGGGGTCGCTATACGTGGGGTCGCCCACTCCGAGATAAAACGCGGCATGGCTCTGTGCGGAGAGGAGCTGGGGCCAAGGGCAGTCTGGAGCTTCGAGGCTGAGATACTGGCGCTCGGGCATTCTAGCAGGCTCGCGCAGGGATACGAGCCTGTGATACAGTGCCACACGATATCTCAGAGCGTAAAGATACTGGAGCTTGACAAAGGCTACATTAGGCCAGGAGAGTCCGGGAATGCTTTGCTCGAGTTCAAATACTCGCCGATGCTGGTGTTCCCAGCAGACAGGTTCGTTCTAAGAGAGGGCAGGACTAAGGGGATCGGCTTAATCAAGAGAATAGTTAGGTATGCCTGAAGCCGGTTTAGTGAATGCCACCGGCATCAAGGTGCCCGTCAAAGCCGCCGAGAGTGTCAGACGATACCTGAAGGAAAGGGGCCTATTGGACGCGGAGCTCGTTCCAGCGAGGGGGGACGATTTCGTCGTGTTTCCAGTAAAAATGGTGTCGGGAGAAGACATCTACGCCGGTCTCCAAGGCGAGCTCGTTAGGTTTGACTTCGCTGAGCGGCCCTCGCGTCCAGGCGGCCTTAAAGAAGTGCTGAAGAAGAGCCTGAGTGAATCGGAGCTGGAAGGGGCGCCATCCTCCTTCGACATTGTGGGGGACATAGCCGTCGTCCACATACCTGCCGCTCTACGGTCTAAAGCTTCCCTGATCGGTGAGGCTATAATGAAGGCGCATAGGTCTGTCAGAGTAGTTTTGGGCGAGGCAAGCAGGTTCGAGGGTCTCTACAGGACAAGAAAGTATGTCCACCTGGCTGGTGAGAATAGGACATACACGGTCCATAGGGAGAATGGCTGCCGGTTCATCGTCGACCTCTCAACGACTTATTTCACTCCTAGACTCTCGGGCGAGAGGATGAGAATAGCCTCGCTGGTCTCTAAGACGGAGCTAGTCGCGGACCTATTCGCCGGCGTGGGACCGTTCAGCATAACGATCGCCAAACATGCGGAAGCCCTCGTCCACGCCTCTGAGCTTAACCCTCACGCCTATGAGATGCTGCTCAGAAACATCGAGGCCAACAAGCTCTCAGGTGGAGTTGTGCCCCACTACGGAGACTGTAGGGAGGTCTTCAAAAGCATATCGCTTCGGTTCGATAGGATCATAATGAACTATCCCTCAGACCCTCTGGCCTTCCTCGAAACCGCCTTATCTATAATTGGGGAGGGGGGGACGATACATCTTTACGGCTTCGCAGAAGATATCGATTCCTGGAGGAAGCTGATCATCGCTAGGATAGAGGAGCAAGGCGGAGCGTGTAGAGCTAGCGTGAGGGCGCTTCGACCTGTCTCGCCTAGGAGGAGCCTAGCCGTGGCGGACGTAGAGGTATATTCAACGCCCGAGAGAGGGGCTGGATAGTTCGGCGCCCGGCGAGTGTGGGAAGGGGAAACTTTATCCAAGCCTTAGCACAAAGTAATCTGGAGCAGAAATGGGCGTCAAGCTTACCGACATTATACCACCGCAGGCTGTCGAAGTATTGAGTCTGAGACAACTCTCGGGGAGATCGATATCCATCGACGGCTATAACATGCTTTACCAGTTTCTCTCCATTATCAGGGGCCCAGACGGCCGGCCACTCCAAGACAGGAGAGGCCGCGTGACGAGCCACCTAAGCGGCCTCTTCTTCAGAAACGCTAACCTCCTCAAGGAGGGGATAAGGCCTGTATACGTGTTTGACGGGCAGCCGCCGGAGATGAAGAGGGCGATTCTCAGGAAGAGGATCGCGCTGCGTGAGAAGGCTAGGAGGCTCTATAGCGAGGCCCTTGCGGCTGGAGAAGTGGAGGAGGCGCGGAAATACGCCGCCCAGTCCACCACGCTCGAGTCATACATGGTCGAGACGGCCACCAAGCTGCTCGAGGCGACGGGCATACCATACGTGATAGCGCCTTCGGAGGGCGAGGCACAGGCAGCCTACATGGCCTTGCGCGGTGACACATGGGCCTCGGCCTCGCAGGACTACGACTCGATACTTTTCGGAACCCCTAGGCTGGTCAGGAATTTATCGATCGTGGGCAGGAGGAAGCTGCCGGGGCAGAGCCAGTACATATCTATAGAGCCGGAGCTGATAACTTCCGAGAAGCTTTTGTCAGGCCTCGGGATAGGGAGGAAAGAGCTCATAGAAATGGCGATCCTCATAGGGACAGACTATTTCGAGGGCGTAAAGGGCATAGGTCCTAAAAAAGCGTACCAGCTGATCAAGACCCACGGATCGGCTGACGCGGCACTCAACGCTCTCGGAAAGACAGTTGATGTCAACATAGATGCAGTCAGGAAACTATTCCTCGAGCCGGAGGTCAAGACAGATTACACGCTGGAGTGGAGGGACATCGATAGAGAGAGAGTCATTAGGCTGCTCTGTGATGAGCACGATTTCTCTCCAGAGAGGATCAGTAAGGAACTCGACGAGATCGATGCCACCCTCGCGGAGAAACGTAAAGCGACCTCCCTCGACAGATGGCTCTCCGGCTAAGTGCATCACTCAAACAGCATTACCAGCTTCTTCTCCTCGTCGAGGCTATGGAGCCTCACGAGCCCCCTCGCCTCTAAGATCAGCAAGGCCTGCCTAAGTTCATTCTGGCTCATACTGTGCCCCCTACTGTTAAGAGCCTCGAGGAGAGCGGCCTCCATCATTTTCTTATTGCTTCTCCTCAATATCTCGACTATCGCGGTCAGTTCCACGCCGCTTCCCATCACCCAAACATAGGCAGGGTTTTCTCGCTCCCACGTATAAGCTCGGATACGCGCTCATACTCCTTGAGCGCTGCCGGTGTTATGCTTGGTTTCACTGTCTTCAGCGCCTCCTGGAAGTCCCCCCAGCCGACGTGTTTGGCCTCCTTATCCCTCCTGAGTGCAGAGAGCGCCGCCTCTCTGCAGAGCGATTCAAGGTCTGCGCCTGAATACCCTTCCGTCATGGTCGCGAGCTTTCGCAGATCAACCTCCTCGGAGAGGGGCATTCCGCGAGTGTAGATTCTGAGCGTCTCATACCTCCCAGCCTCGTCCGGGGGCGGCACATATATCAGCCTGTCAAACCTCCCAGGCCGCAGAACAGCGGGATCCATTAGGTCCGGCCTGTTTGTGGCCCCTAACACCACCACGTCTCTCAGCTCCTCTATGCCGTCCATCTCCGCGAGTAGCTGGGATGCAACCCTATGAGTCACACCGGAGCTATCGTCAAGCAGATCCTTCCTTGGGACAATAGTCTCTATCTCGTCCAAGAATATTATGCATGGGGAAGCCTGACGAGCCTTTCTGAAAACCTCTCTTATGGCCTTCTCCGACTCGCCGACCCATTTAGAATAGACCTCGGGCCCCTTTATAGTCACGAAGTTCGCTTCAGCCTCTGTGGCCACTGCCTTAGCGAGCAGGGTCTTCCCACAGCCGGGAGGACCGTACAGCAAGATCCCCTTTGGCGTCTTTATCCCAAGCCTCTCAAACTTATCTGGGAACTTTAGGGGCCACTCGATAGCCTCAACCAGCTTCTGCTTAACATCGTGGAGGCCCCCTATGTCCTCCCAGCGGACAGTAGGTGTCTCGATCTCTACTTCCCTGAGGGCCGTTGGCGTGATCTCTTTATAGGCCTCTATAACATCCCTCATCGTGACCTCAAGAGAGTTCAGTATCTCGGGAGAGATCCTCTCCTCATTGAAGTCGATACTCGGCAAGATTCGCCTGATACACTTCATCGCTGCCTCCCTACACAGAGCCGCTATGTCGGCTCCCGTGTAGCCCTTGGTTATCTCAGCGACCCTGTCGAGATCCACGTCCGACGCAAGAGGCATCCCGCGCGTATGTATCTGTAGAATCTCCTTCCTTCCCTTCTTATCGGGTATCCCGATTTCTATCTCCCTGTCAAACCTGCCCGGCCTTCTCAGCGCGGGGTCTAGCGCGTTGGGCCTGTTGGTGGCGCCTATCACGATCACTTGGCCCCTGCTCTCAAGTCCATCCATCAGTGCAAGCAGCTGGGCGACAACCCTCTTCTCTACCTCTCCAGTAACCTCGCTCCTCTTCGGGGCTATAGCGTCTATCTCATCGATGAAGATTATGCTGGGGGCTTCCTCCTCTGCCCTCCTGAATATCTCGCGTAACTTGGCCTCGGTCTCACCGTAGTACTTGTTCATTATTTCAGGCCCGTTGATAAGTATGAAGTTTGCCTCCGCCTCTGTGGCCACGGCCTTAGCTAGAAGCGTCTTACCGCATCCTGGTGGCCCATGGAGAAGAACGCCTTTGGGCGGCTCGATACCCAGCCTCTGGAAGAGTTCGGGAAACCTCAGCGGGAGCTCAATCATCTCCCTGATCCTCTGGATCTCCTCGCGTAGGCCTCCTATATCCTCGTAAGAAACGTGTGTACTGAGGTATTTCTCCTGCACGGCGCGACTCTGTATCACAATCCTCGTGTTGGGGGTAATCTTCACAACCCCGGAAGGCCTCGTCTGTATCACAGCAAAGTTGAAGAGGTTTCCGAAGAACAAGACGGGGACGATGTTCTTCTGCACGACTGGATACTCTATCAGCCTACTCTTAACCAGCTTTGTAAAGTTCTCGTCAGGCTTTATCGCGCTATTTACCGGAGCTAAGGTGACAAGCTTAGCCTCCTTTACTTGAGCCTTCTTGACTATGACATAGTCGTTAAGGGCCACACCAGCGTTGTTTCTGATGTAACCGTCTATCCTAACTATGTCCTTCTCCTCCTCCAGATACCCAAGCCAAAGCGTGGCTACTGCGAGCTTCTTACCCCTGATCTCGATTATGTCGCCCGTGGAGAGGCCAGCGGAGGCGCCAACCTCCCTATCGATTCTAGCGATGCCGTATCCGACATCCCTCTGTCGCGCCTCCGCTACTCGGAGCCGTAGTTCGGGTCCCGGCTGCATTGCTCCACTCATCAGCCTACCCCTAAAGCCACAAGTCCCTTATTTAAGTTGCTGCCGTTTCCTTCAACCTGGTGCAAGCCAGATTATCCAAGGATGGTTATTAGAACACTAGGAGCTCGGGCTCTATCTGGCGTCCTGCAACCGACATAATATTTGTCGAAACCCTTATACTACCGTAGAGATCTGTTTCGGACTCGTTGAGGGCGAGCGCCGCGGCTATTCTCCCTATTGAGTCCGCCTTCATCACCCCACTTCCGCTACCGCCCGTGGCCACGATCAGGTTCATGACCCGGAAAACGACAGGGTTCTCATCTATGGTGTTTATTGAGTAGCAGCCCGCCCACCGGGAGTGCGGCCTAGCTCCCTCAAGGATAGGGAATATCTTCCGGAGGAGAGGATAGATGTTGTCTACATAGAAGTGGTCCTCAACCTCGAAGTCAAGACCCCATCTACGCCCTATGTCGTCTCCAAACCCAACCCATATAGACCTCTCACGAACCCGCGGCACCACGTACGGCCCCCGAGGGATAAAGGTCATCGGCACCGTTCCATACTCGTTGAACCCGCTCACGTTAAAGAACTCACCTAGTGTGCCTTGGGCTGGTATAGAAAAGATCTGACGCTTCTTTGGCTTTACATGTGAATCGATGCCCAGAGGATCCAGTAGCTCTTGCGACCAAGAACCCGTAGCTAAGATAATGGTATCTGCCTCGACGCGACCTCTATCCGTCACTAATTCGCTGATCTTCTTCTCCTGCCAAGCCAGAGGCTCTCGCGGATGCCCGATAGCCGCTACAGGCGAGAGAACAAGCCTCTCCACTCGCGTGTTGAAGAAGGACTCGACTCCGCTCTCCACTAGCCTCTCGTAATAATAGCTCGCGAGCTTTTCCACATCTAAGTACCCGCTCTTAGGCGAGAATATCGCGCCCTTGATCGGCCTTAGGCCCATAAGTTGCGCCTCCTCGTCCGAGAGATCCACATCGATGAAGCCTATTATCCGCCTGAGCTCTGTTGCTGAGAGTAGCCTCGCCTTTCCCGTGGCCAGGAGCTCTCTCACAGCCTCGACATATATGTCGTATCTCACGTCATCTAGCAGTATAAGGTACCCGACATGGTGTATCCCTAAGTCGTACCCCTTGGACTGCAGGTGCATATAGAACTCTACGCTGCTCTCCGAGACGATCCTGTTAAGCCTAGACGTGAAGAGACCTAGCCTAAAGCCTCCCACGCTCCTAGCAGTGTTTCCTTGGGCCGGGCCAGGGTTCACGTCTATAACCAACACGCGCCCCCCCTTCCTTCCGATATAGTGATAAGCCGACGCCAGACCTACGATGCCAGCCCCCACGACGACTAGGTCGTACTTCAAAGCGTCAAGACAACCTTTCTCGCGTCACTCGTTATATATGTTTACTTAGCTTCCAGATCCCTCAACAGGTTATATCTTGGGATTACAGGTTTCTGAGTGGATGGAGCTTGCAGGGCTAGTCGGTAAACCTAACGTCGGGAAAAGCACCCTCTTCTCAGCTCTCACGGAGGTTGATGTCCCTATAGCCAATTACCCATTCACAACTAAGAAGCCTAATAGAGGCGTCACTTACCTCCGATATTCCTGCGTCTGCCGCGAACTCGGCGTACAGGACAGCCCGAAGAACTCCAAGTGTATCGACGGTGTCAGGCTGATACCGATACAGATAATAGACTGTCCCGGAATAGTGCCGGGAGCTCACCTCGGGCGCGGGCTTGGTCTCCAGTTTCTCGACGAGATTCGGCAGGCGAGCGCATTAATAGTGATCGTCGACGCTTCCGGAGCCACCGATAGCGAGGGGAATATCGTGGAGGTTGGGTCGCACGATCCTGTCGAGGATGTCACGCTAGTCGAGAGAGAGATCGATAAGTGGCTTCTAAAAATACTGTCGAGGGACTGGTCTAGAGTGGTGAGGGCTGCAGAGACGAGGCAGGCGAGTTTGCCAGAGGAGATCGCGCGCCAACTATCAGGGCTAGGTATAGAAAAATCTCAAGTGGAGCAGGCGTTACAGAACGCCAAGCTCGACGGTTCAAGGCCCGCTAGCTGGAGGCAGGAGGAGATGGAACTTTTCGCCACAAACCTCCGTAAGATAGCTAAGACAATTATAGTTGGCGCTAATAAGTGCGATGTGGCGGGAGCCTCGAAAGGGGTTCAGAGCCTCATAAGGGCCGGGTACGAAGTCGTCGCCTGCAGCGCCGAGGCGGAGCGAACCCTTCGCTTAGCCGCCTCTCGAGGATACATAAAGTACACGCCAGGCGATAAGAGCTTTACGATCTTGGACAGCTCAAGCCTTACCCCCGCACAGAGGGCGGCGCTCGACAGGCTGCAAGGATTCATGGCGAAGAACGGTGGGACAGGAGTCCAGCAACTTATAGATAAGGCATACCTAGAGATCCTTCGGTACATTCCGGTCTTCCCCGTCGAGGACCCTCACAAACTCACTGATAGAGAAGGCAATGTCCTACCCGATGTCTACCTCCTCAAGTCCGGTTCAACGCCTAGGGACCTTGCGTATAAGATACACACGGACTTAGGGGAGGGGTATCTCTATGCAATCGACTCGAGAACCAAGTTTAAGCTCCCCTCTGATTATAAGTTGAGGGCGGGAGACGTTATTTCAATTGTTTCTGCCACCAAGAAAGGAGGTTAGAGAAATTCGTCGAGGGTTTTCTTAACGGAACGGCCGCTGCTAATGATCTCGTCGAAATCCATGTCGAGGCTGTCTAAAACCTGCTGAAAAACTCCCTTCAGATACTCAATATAGCTCTCGACATCTACTTGGGCCTTCGATATCTCTATCTTCGGGTGAAGTGGCGTGACCCCGACCCTGTCCTTTGTCTTAACGTACTGGATTATATCCCCCGGCCCAACCTTGACTCCGATGGCCTCAAGCTTTTGAGCAGCCTTAACATGGGGCGGCGTGGTCTTTTCATATCGTTCCGGAGCTTTGGAGAGCATCACGCTAAAGGCTAGGTCCTCGACCTCGAACTCCCTGTTCATGAGGCGGTTACAGCTACTTCTGATAAGCTCGGCGAGCCGGACCTTGAACTGCTCGAAATCCTCGGGACTTGAGATCCGCTTTAGTTCCTCGATCATCTGCTCGAATAATTTATGGGCGAGGCCGAAGACATGCCTCTTCTTGCCGGTGAGACCTTTCACATCGACGACGCCTTTAGTGGTGAGGCCGAGATAGTTCTTCTTCCTCTGAGATAGAACTAGGTAGACATACTCCTTGTCTACCTCTAGGTCCAGCCCAATGTCCTCGGCCCACTTTATCAAAGCGTTCAGGGTCTCCTCGTCGGCATTCTTCAGGAAAAGGGAGTCTGTGTCGCCGTACACTATCGTCCCGCCAAGCTCCCTAACTTTGTTTATGGCCTCAGTAAAGACATGGCGGCCTATAGCCGCCGTACTCTCCGCGAGAGGCGGGCAGTAAAGCGGAAACTCCTCAAAACCGAAGACCCCGTAGCTCGCGTTGAGGAAGACCTTAAGGGCCTTCTGAACAACATCGTACCATACACGCTTCTCCCTTGGTACTGACTTGTCGGCGCTGAGAGGCTTGTAGAGCCCTACCCTGATATCCCTGAGCGAGCCTATTATTTGGCTCTGCAGACCGCGTCGTTTGGTGCAGACCCAGTGCCCCGTCTCCGGGACGACGTTATTTCTACACTCCTCGTGGAGGCAGCGTATCGTCTCATAGCTTAGATTCCACCTCTTAAGCGCGGAGGGGTAGAGGGATGCGAAGTCGAGAACCTTCACGCCAAAGTGGATACCCGGTATCGGATCGACGACAATCGCTCCTCTATACTTCTTACCCTCGATAATCGCTTTGGTCGTTGTCGTGCCTTTCGCGCTAAGGAGATCATCTGAACGCGGTATGAGCCATCCCCGCCGCCTATGCTCGAAGTAGAGAAGGTTCTTTATCCAGCCAGAGACACCGTGCCTGACGAGATCCTCAATCGGCTGCTTGCTGATCCTGCAGAGAACGAGGATTAAACGAAGCACTAAGTTCTCGTTTATAGATAGCAGCTCGTAGACAAGGTAGGCGTCTCCAAAAACGTAGGCGGCCAACTCTCTGAGAGATAGCTCAGATATTGGCCTATCGATCGGAACCTTCCCCTTTCCGAGGAGGGCTTGTGAGATTCCCTCGAGGGTATTCTCGCGGTACTTGTTGTCAAAAGCGTAAATTTGGATAGACTTGTTGAGGAAGAACCTGTAGAGGTCGGCGTGTGCTGCATTTGTAAACGATGCGCCCTCTCTACCGACAACGATGTTGTTTCTCTCCCTGGGAATGCCGAGCCTCTTAGCCCTGTTGTAGAGGTAGGGGAGATCGAAGTCGTCCCCATTGAAGGTCGCTACGACGGCATAACGGGATAGGGTTTCGAAAATATCCCCCAACATTTTCTGCTCCGAGTCATACTCGGCTACAGAAAAGTTGAAGCCACTAGTATCAATCCTCTCACTACTTCTCCTCAGCAGGTAGACCTGTCGCGTCCCGTCTGAGCCGCATATGGCTGCCGCCACGACAGGATCCTCGGCCTTCGAGGCATCTGGCACGCGGGTTGAGACGGCGCTTAGTACCTCGATATCTAACGCGCAGAAAGGCGGCTCTATCAGCTCTGCGTCAAGAGCAGCTATCCACTCCGCAACCTCCTCAATATCCTCCTCTCTCAGCTTCCTTATGCCGTATGCCCTCTTCACGGCTTCTTTGAAATCTAGTGTAGCTGGCTTGATGCTATCCCCGTTCCGTAGGTAGGGAAGTCCGCAGATAAGCCCCCTGTCGTAGAGATAGTTTATGTGGTAAGGTATGTCCGACTCCCATGTCCTGACTCTCTCCCTAGCAGAGCTGCTCCTGCCCCCTATCGTGAGGGGATCCTTAGCAACTATCTTAGTCAGCCGGACATATGATAGCGTGAGGGCGTCAAATTTCTCTTCTCTCTCGAAGGCTACGATATTTTGAACCAATTCGTTTAAAGTCTTTGAGGCCTCAGCAGGCTCGAGGTCGGTATAGCAGTAGGGGAGGTGCCTAGACTCGTCGTAGAGCACCTCAACCCTGCCCTCCACTACGTTGTAGAACTTAAGGTATGCCTTACCCGCATCGCCGTCATAACCGGCCGACAGGAGTAGGAGCTTAGCGTCGCCTTCTATGTGAGCGTTGAGCCGGGCCTGCATCCCACGCTTTGAATGTGACACCCCGTATAAGGCTTTCCCCAAAGGATAGCTTTTCCTTAAAAGTGTATAATGTGTCGAAGAACTTGGATTATACGTCGTGAATCACCTATTAACCTTCGCCTAGTTTCCCTCGCTACTCTATACGGTAAGAGATTAATCTTGGGAGCCGTTTTGAAATCCGAGTTGTGGGGTGGCAGGAGGGTCGCGGGCTTAGTGGCCCTTGCTCTCGCAGTGAGGACTGCGCCAGCGGCCTTTACCGGCCATGGGTGGGACATGTATGTATGGATAAAGACTGCGGAGCTCTTCCTCGAGGAACGCCTTGATATCTACGGCTACCCATCGTTGGAGGGCTTCCCCTGGGGCTTCTACGCGTATCCCCCACCATGGCTCTACATTCTATCAATGATGAGAGTCCTAGCGTTGTCCGTGGGAGACGAGAGATGGGTCATGCTCCTTTTTCTTAAGGCCCCCATCTTACTTTTCGACATCGCTACGGGGCTCGTCCTTCTAGCACTTTGCGCCAAGAACGGTGTCGAAGAGAGAAGAGCATTCTTCATAGCCTCGCTCTATATGCTAAACCCCGTCGTCGTCTTCATCTCAGGGGTGTGGGGGATGTTCGACGCGATCCCCGCCCTCTTCACGGCACTATCAGCCTATTTCCTCTACGATAGACGGCCTGTAGCCGCAGGATTCTCCTTGGGGCTGGCCGCTGCCTTCAAGATTTATCCGGCGATACTGTTTCCCGCGGCCCTTCTCTACTCTTCTAAGCTACGGGGACAACACAGGCCTGAGAGAAAGCTAGCATCCGCCTTCTTTGCAGTCCTCTTATTAGTATCCGCCCCATTCATAGCCCACGACCCCTCCAGCTACCTAGATAAGCTGGTGTTCCACGGCTCGAATGTCGGACAGTTCACGTACTGGGCCCTAATTGGGGTCCTGATAGGAAAAGACGCCACGAGCATCATAGGCTGGGGTGTCTTCCTTCTTATACTTGCCCACGTCCTATATAACGTGAGGAAGACGCCTCTCGGCGACATTCAGCCAACCCACCTCTATGCGCTTACCCTCACAGTATTTCTCGCCACTGCTCCCAAGATCAACGTCCAATACCTTGTCACCGCTCTGCCTTTCCTACTGCTGACATACGCGGCCCGAAAGCGTAATGCGGCTAACGAGGTAGGGAGACACCTTATCACGATACATGCTGCGGCCTTAGTTTTCTTTGTAGGTAGCGCGATATTAATAAGCTACGATCCACGCGCCTTGGGGCAAGTTACAAGCCTTTCGCTCACCGAGGCTAGCCTAGGTGGTGGGCTTGTCTTGGTTTCTGCCGGTATTGCTGGTTGGGAGTACGTTAGATTACTCCTGGCGCTGCTCGGGAAATCCAGTCTTAAAGAGAAACTCAACGAGAGAGTAGGCATCACTGCTCTAATCGCAGCCGCCTTGATCGTCGTCACGATCCTTCCAAGCCCTGAAGGCGTCAGGGTGCCGCGCTGTGAGCTAAGGATAGCGGTTATCGAGGGGCCGGACTCCCTCTTTCAACCTGGCACAAACTCCATACAGCCTGAGATTGCCCGAAAAATAGCGGAGCCAACCCACATAGTAATACCGCTCTCGCCGGAGTTCTTCATCGCATACAAGGAGATGAGGCCCTCTAGCGTCGTATCTAGCTACTTCAAATTCAGGCTTGACGCGAGATCATGGACTCTGAGCGAGCTTATGGTGCTTGTCAGGTCGCTTAGGTCTTCGGGCTATGTAGTCCTCGCCGGAGTCTTAACAAAGAGTAGTGACGTACAAGTCTTTTTCGGGGTCCAAGGCTACCGCTCATCCTTGCTAGATGAGCATAAGGACCTCGTGGATAGTGATAAGAGGATAGTCTTCTCATCTATAATGGAGGGTAACATTTCTTTCGCGGAGTACTTCTCCTCGGAGGTCGCCCAATCCGTGAGAGGGATAGGCTTTGACGGAGTCTTCGTAAGCACACTTCCCAAGGGCCTTGCAACACAGGGAGATATTGACTGGGTTGAGCCGCTCCTTTTCGAGCTGAGAAGGGCAGCGCCAAGAATCGATCTGATTATAGTAGATGGTCTGGACCCCGGGCTGGGTGCTGAGGGTGCTCGACGGCTGCTATCATATGCCGACTATGTCGTGCTGAAGACTCCCCTTCTCTCGAGGCAGCTGAGTCTCCAAGAGCTTCGGAGTAGCACGCGTTACTATCAGGGGCTAAGTGAACTTGTTAAGTCGCTAGAGCCGGGGGAGAGGGTGCGTCTCCTCTACTCTGTTAACGTCATGGACTTCTCCAGCGGCTGGGTGGTTCCTGCGATACAGACTCAGCTATTGGTGGATCATCATGGGGATTATTTAGACCGGGGATATGTGGTCTACTATGTCTCGAGATACCTCCCATTCCGTCTCACCCTTACCCAACCTAGCACTGCGAAAACTGGGAGCTAAGGTTCTTAAGGCGCAGTGACCGCTGGTAATGCCTAGATGAGCAGCACCTGGCAGCCCACCACGCGGATAGGGATGATGGTCAAGGAGGGACAGATCTCCTCAATCGAGGAGCTATTCATGAATAACTACAGGATAACCGAGCCTGAGATAGTGGACTACTTAGTCCCAAACCTCCAGCAGGAAGTACTGAGCATTAAGCTTGTACAGCGCCAGACAGATGCAGGTGAGAAGTCAAGGTTTAAGGCCGCTGTCGCCGTGGGTAACGGCGATGCGCTAGTAGGACTCGGGACCGGCAAGTCAGCGCAGGTGGTTATGGCGATAGAGAGGGCCGTGAGCAGGGCTAAGCTCAACCTAACATATATTCAGAGGGGATGCGGGAGCTGGGAATGTGCTTGTGGCGAGCCCCATAGCCTCAGGACAGTTCTACGCGGGAAGCGAGGCTCGGTCGAGATAGTACTGTTGCCGGGGCCCCGCGGGCTCGGATTAGTCGCTGGGGACATGGCTAAGATAATTCTGAGGCTGGCGGGGGTTCGGGACTGTTGGACCAAGAGCTTTGGCGAGACGAGGACGCCCTTGAGCATGGCCGGCGCCGTGTTTGACGCCCTTAGAAGATCGAACTCCATCGTACTCCCGAGCATGTGGTGAGGCTAGGTGAATAGCGGCCTCCTCTTAGTGGCGGTGAGGCTACGCGGCCCTAGTGAAAACAGCAGGGAGACGGAGCACACCTTAAGACTCTTAAACCTAACAAGGGCTAACTGGGCAACTCTACTCCCCAATACGCCCAGCGTGGTAGGGATGCTACGTAAGGTCTCAATGTATGTGTGTTGGGGGGAGGCGGATGCAGGAATCCTTGTGAGGCTTCTGGAGCGTGCACAGGCATGGGGAGGAGCTGAGAGAGAGGAGGCGTTAAAGGCATTAGGCGTTGAGAACGTATCGACACTGGCGGACAAGCTTCTCAGAGGCGAGGTCTCTTTGAAAGATCTAAAGAGCGTTTTTAAGCCCCGTTTCAGGCTTCATCCCCCCAAGGGGGATCTGAGGAGAAGCATCAAACGGCAGTACAAGCAGAGGGGGGAAACTGGGTATGTGGGTCGTGAAATTGAGCAACTTGTCTCCCTGATGTGTTAGGACTGTTCGGTAGATATATATGCAGGGCTACGGAAGGATACGGAAGGTGGGTACAAGTTATGCCCACGAGGTTGCGGAAGGTCAGGCGACTCCGAGGATCTAGAACACATAGCTGGGGCCAGATTGGTCAGCACAGGAAGCACGGTGCAAAAGGGGGGAGAGGGATGGCGGGTGCCCACAAGCACAAGTGGACATGGGTGGTAAAGTATGCTCCTGAACATTTCGGGGAGAAGGGCTTCCACCCCCCGACCTCGAGGGAGAGACCCGCGATCAACCTCTCTCAGATATCAGCTATTGCGGAGCGACAGATCGCATCCGGCACGGCCAAGTTGGATGGTGGGAAAGTATTGATTGACTTACCGGCTATGGGTTACGAGAAGGTTATCGGTAAGGGCGTCCTTACCGTTCCCGTGAAGATTATCGCCCGTAGCTGGGCGGGGCGGGTTGAGCATAAGTTAGCTTCTTTTAACTCCGAGATCGTGAAGGCAGGCTAGGGATATGTCCGAGGGGCCAAGACGAATCATCGAGGGAGTTGCGAGGGCTCTACCGGAGGTTTCCAAACCCATCAGGAAGCTGACGCTTGGGGAGCGTCTTGTATGGACGGCCTTGGTCCTTGTGCTTTACGAGACGATGAGCAGCGTAGCCCTATACGGTGTCGATGTCGCTACGCCTCAGGCCAGCCCCCTACTCCTCAACATAATATTCGCCTCTAATATAGGCACCTTGACAACGCTCGGGATCGGGCCCATAGTGACTGGTGGCCTAATACTACAGCTACTGGTCGGGTCAGAGATAATCCGCCTCGACCTCAAGAAGAGCGAGGACAGAGCCCTCTTCACAGCTATCAGCAAGATCTTCACACTTGTCATCGCGGTCTTCCAAGGGGCTGCATACGTCCTCGCGGGTTACTTTGGGACACTCACCACCACGGCCCAAGCCTTGGTCTTCGTCCAACTTCTGTTTGCTACCGTGATAATCATGCTCATGGACGAACTCGTACAGAAAGGATGGGGGCTTGGAAGCGGGATCAGCCTCTTCATAGCGGCTGGGGTGGCGGGCCAGATATTCTCAGACCTCTTCTCCCCGATCACGCTTCAAGATGGGTATTTCCACGGCATTATCTTAGCCATGGTTCAAGCGGCATCGTCTCCCGAAGGGATAGCCCCACTCTTCATCAGACACGTTGCGCAGAGAGGCGACATCCTAGGCCTCCTATCGACCGTCGCGATAATACTTCTCCTGCTATACGCGGAGGGGGTAAGGGTCCACATACCCATAAGCCACTCGAGGTTCGCGGGATACAGGGGTAGCTATCCCATCAAGCTACTGTATGTCTCGAACGTTCCCGTGATCTTCGCATCAACCATCTTCACCAACATCTATTACCTGACATCGATCATCTGGTCGCGATACAATCAGGACAACTCTAATCCCTTCCTGAACCTGCTAGGAACCTTCAGACTGGAACCAGAATCGACGCAGCCCATCCCTACAGGGGGTTTGGCCTACTACGCTCTCGGGCCCAACAACTTCACACAGGCAACAGAGGACCCGCTGAGGGCGCTAGCTTTTGTGGCGCTCATGGTCGGTTTTTGCGTCATGCTCGGGAGATTCTGGATAACCGTGGGAGGACTCGCTCCACAGAGGGTTGCGGATCAACTAATAGCGTCCGGGATGCAAGTGCCCGGATTCAGGAGGTCGCCCGCCGTGATCTCCGCGATCCTCAGGAGATACATCTACACAGTTTCGATAATCGGATCAGTGATAGTAGGGATCCTGGCCAGCCTAGCGAATTATGTCAACGCCTTCGGTACAGGAACAGGGCTGCTTCTAATGATAGGCATACTTTATCAATACTACCAGATATTGGTTAGGGAGAGGGTTGCAGAGATGTATCCAGCCATAGCTAAGATTATGGGTGAGGAGTAGAATGCTTCAGCAGGCGGTCTGGGAGATACTGCTCTTCTCAGTGATTTTGGCGCTCGTATCGACGGTCCTAAGACGCGTAATACTTAGAAAGGAGGACTTAATGGCCATGCAAGAGATTCAGAAATACAACCGTGAACTTATGAGCGCCATTCGACAAAAAGACAAAAAAACGATCGAACGGCTCGAGAAGAAGAAAGAATACATGCAGAGGATGCAGAGCCGGATTCTTGGAAAAAACATGATACTCATGATGATCTCGATGGTTATTTTCTTTAGCTTCTTCTTCTTCGCAAGCGCAAGATACCAGGATATGGAGCTACTGGTTATGCCTCCGGGATTCGAGATACCGTTCGTATCGAGTAACGGGAAGATCTCGTTTTTCGGCTGGTACCTCCTCACCTTCTTCGCTGTTAGCCTACCTATAAACAAGTTCTTGGGCGCCAAGACCGGCGGTTTAGGTTTTTCAGGAGGTCGTTAACAGAAAATCACGAAGGGCCTTGGCATACAGGTTCAGACGTTGCGCATGGTGTGGGGGTCATCTCCACGGTGTATTAGACACGAGATCTTCATCCTACAGCGAGAGGCGAGTTGAAAGGCTCTTTGGCGGATATCTCTGTAGCCGCTGCCTACGTGGCGCTCTCATCAAGTGGTCAAGCCTAGAATGGGCTGCGTCCGCAGGCTCATCTACTCAGGGATAGAACGAGCGCACCGCGGCTAGCACGACTGAATAAACACTATTGCTGCTCAGGGTTGTAGTGTCCAAGATCAGGTGGAAAGGTTCATAGTCGGATCCGACTCTTATCCCGTACAGCCTCGCATAGAGCTCGATGTTTCTCCTGTCACGTTCCTCTAAGACTCTTACTGCCTCATTAAGAGGCAGCCCACTCCTCCTAGAAAGCCGCTCCGCTCTGACGCTCTTGCTCGCCTTGAGCCAGATCTTTAGGCCGTCGTCGTAAAGCCAGGGTAACACCCAGCTGTCTATAACGACCCCGCCCTCCCGTGCTCTCGACAAGAGCCACTCGTCACAAGACCTGTCGATTGATAGGTCCCTCTCCCTCAATGACAAAAACGCCATGCCCTCGCTCGTCTCCCACCAGCGGGTCTGGGTCGGCCTGAATCCTCGAGCTGCGGCGATCGTCTTCAGGACCTCGCCTCCGGAGTATAGTTGGAGGCCAAGCTCCTCTGCTAACCGCCTTGAGATGGTGCTCTTGCCACTTGCGGCTAAACCGCTTACAAGCACCACTATATCACGCCTTGCCACGCTCTACGTACGGTAGGCGATTTAAAAAATGATGGGGCGCGCCCCGTGATGAAATTTATAATCAAGTCTAGACACATAGCCGGGAGAGATGGCTGTAGAGATCGGCAGGCTGGTCGTCAAGATCGCTGGTCGAGACGCAGGTCTCAAGGGAGTCATAATCAACATACTGGGGGGCCATAGGGTACTAGTAACCGGGCCAAAGACGCTGACGGGGCTCCGAAGAAAACCCGTAAACCTTAGACACCTGATTCTCTTGCCGCATAAGGTGAACATCGAGCGGGAATCCAGCGACGAGGAGGTCCTCGAAGCCCTTGAGAGGCAAGATCTTGTAGAATACATGAGGCGGCGGGCCGAGGTGAGAAGATGGTAGGACTCCTCCTCAGGCACAGGCCTCCACCGTGGGAGAGAGAGAAAAGGATGATCACGCTCAGGGATTCCAAGAGTGACGAGCGGTTTGGGTCAGACCCCAGTCGAAGAAGCCTGGACCAGCTTATGAGGACGGGATACATTCTGCTGGATAAGCCAAGGGGCCCGCGGAGCCAAGAGGCTATGGATCAGATTAAGAGGATCTTGGGTGTAGAGAGGGTCGGGTACGGCGGGACCCTAGGGCTCGAGGCGGGGAGATCCCGCCGTCTCAGGCCTCCTCCCTATATTCTTGGGAGACTCCACTAAGGCTTCCACCGAGGCACACACATGTTCGAAGGAGTATATCTGTGTGATCAGGCTTCACGGAGACATGTCTGACGACGATGTTGAGTGGGGGCTATCGCAATTTCTCGGGGAGGTTTACCAGACGCCGCCGGTCAGGTCAAATGTGGCACGCCAAGTCAGGATCCGTACCGTTTACGAGCTCGAGCTCATTGAGAGGGAGCGGCGCGACTTATTAGTCAGGATGGTTGTAAGCGGCGGGACATACATCAGGAAGATCTGCCACGATCTAGGGCTCCTCCTCGGGACAGGGGCGCACATGTGTGAGCTAAGACGCGTGAGGATAGGAGAAAAATCAGAGGGTGATGCGGTGAAGATCCAAGAGGTGCAGAGAGCGGCTTGGGCTAGAAAGAGCGTGGGTGATGAAGAAGAGTTGAGGAAGGTCATAAGGCCCATAGAGGATTTCCTGTCCTTCCTACCCAGGATCGAGGTGCTGGACACGACTGTGGACGCTATCTGTCATGGAGCGCCTCTGGCTTTCCCTGGGATCGCCAGAATAGAGGAGGGGATCAGCAGCGGGACACGTGTCGGGATCTACACACTGAAGGGCGAGCTAGTTGCCGTCGCCGTGGCGGTGAAATCTACTGAAGAGGCGATAGACAAGGGGGGGATAGTGGCGCGCACAGACAGGGTCTTCATGCCGCGAGGTACATACCTGTCCTACTGGAGAAGGAAAAAGACCTAAAATTAGCTAACGGCCTCATTTGGGTTGGATGCCGGGGTGGCAGAGTGGTTAATGCGCAGGCCTGGAGAGCCTGTGGCCCTGTTCGGGCCGCGAGGGTTCGAGTCCCTCCCCCGGCGGACACAACATGATTAGTGGCACGCGTCATGTAACGCAGGGGTACTGAGGGAAGAGACTCATAGAGAAGCTCGAGTTGGATTAAGCTGACTAGTGTGGAGGATTCATAGGGTAACTATCTGTGCGGCGGGCGGGATTTGAACCCGCGACCCCCAGCGCTCTACCCCTCAGAGTCCCGGTCCAGGGGGGATGGCAGGCGTCCACGCCCTTCTGTGGGCTTGGTGTCCTTCCAGGCTAGACTACCGCCGCGCGTGTGCTAGTGAGGAGGCTCGGCTATAAAATCTTATCACGCCGCGCCCTCTACAAATTATATAGACACGCCGTTTGTCGAGCCCCCGCAGGGGCCCGCCACCTATACCTGACTCTCAGGGCTAGCGCGTACTTAGTCGTCGAAGGTATTTCTACAGGCATATTTTGGTGATGATGAAAGTTTTGGTCGCTGAGATATTGATCAGCCTCTCACTGTCTTGGCTACGTTTAGCGGTCGCTTTGGCTCTCTCTGTTTTCTCCGCCTTGATCGTAGGAATCGCGGCTGGAGTCGATAGAAGGATCGAGAAGGGCGTTATCCCAGTTTTAGATGTTCTTCAGAGTGTCCCCATCCTCGGGTTCTTCCCCATCGCCATATACTTTCTAGCCACGTCAATCCCAATCATAGGGCTGGAGCTGGCGTCTATATTTTTGATATTCACATGCACTTTTTGGAATATTGCGTTCGGGGTTTACGAGGCCGTGCGCGCAGTCCCTACCTCTGTCTTGGACGTGCTTGAGCTGAGTAACTTGGGGTGGGCCGCGAGGCTAAGTAAGGTCTATATCCCCGCGTCAATTCCTAGGATAGCTGACCAGCTCCCCGCTAGCCTCGCGAACGCATTCTACTTTCTGGCTGCTAGCGAGATCCTCGCGCTGGGCTCCGAGGAGCTGGCCCTCAGTGGTATAGGGTCGCTAATACTTGGGGCCATAGCCAAGGGCGACATCTACACAGCAGCGCTGAGCTTAGCGGCCGTAGTGCTCAGCATCTCGGCGGTCTATCTATTTGTCATTAACCCCATCTCGAGCTACGCCAACAAATATAGGTTCGACATCACACAGCCGCCAGCGCGGCCTCCGAGGATCGTACTTCCTCACATCTTACCAACCATCCGTCTACATTTGTTCCAACCCATCACGCGGTTCTCGATCACCGCCCAGAGAATCCTGCCCACCGCTCTAGTGAATGTCAGATACGTCTCATGGGGGGCCATACGCATCCTGGCTTTCATCTCACTCATAGCTGGATTGATCCTACTAGTCGCGCGAGTATATGCAGAATTGCCGGACGTGCAGGCCACAGTGATAGGAATTTTGGCGGCTGCAGCGTCTCTAGGAGTCATCCCTATGCTAGAGGCGGTCGGCTTTTCTATGATGCGTGTCGCCATATGCATATCACTGAATTTTGCCATATCGCTCATCATAGTTTACGGGCTTGTCGAGAAAGCCGGTAGACTCAGGGACGCCATCCTCCCACTGTTACAGATAGTCGCGTCCCTGCCAGCGCCACTGGTCTTCCCGCTAGTAGCCCCCTTGTTCGAGGCCAACCCGTTGTCCAGGGAAGCGGGCGCCATCCTACTCATGTCTCTGGGCACCTTCTGGTACATCCTCTACTCAACCCTCGGAGGATTCACCAAGGTTCACACCGAGTACCTCGAGCTTGCAGAGCTCTACAAGTTATCGGGACTCAAGAAGCTCAGGTATATTTATCTCCCATTCGCGGTCCCTTCAATAGTGACAGGTCTTTTGACGGCGACGGGCGGCGCGTGGAACACGATAATTATAGCGGAAAGATTGGGGCGCGAGGGAGGGATATTCGCGGTGACCACTCCTGGGCTCGGAAAAATAATGGCCGAGTTTGCGGAGAGAGGGGATCTTTACGCGCTAGCATACACCGTGATAGTCATGACGCTTGTCATAGTCGCCCTCAACAGGATACTTTGGAGGAGGCTCTACGACTACGCGATAAAGGCGCTGAGGATTCATGAGTGATGCGGGAACGCTTCTCGAGCTCAGGAACGTCACACATGTTTACAGGCTTAGGAGCGGCGTGAATCTTAGGATAATCGAGAACTTTAGCCTTAGCGTAAATTATGCGGAGTTCTTGGGAATAGTCGGGCCTAGCGGCTGTGGTAAAAGCACTATATTGAGAATAATGGCTGGCCTGATACGGCCGGAGGAAGGGGAGGTGATTTTCCTAGGGAGACCTCTGCACAGGACTACTCCGCGAATAGCGTTAATGCACCAGCTACCCCCCCTTCTCCCATGGCTCACTGTTGAGGAAAACGTGTACATCGCGCTAGCTTCGAGCGAGACATTGTCCGAGGAGGAGAAGAGGACGAGGGTTTCACAGTTCCTAGACCTTGTAGGCCTCACCGGCTACGAGTCTGCTTATCCCTATGAGCTTAGTGGTGGTATGAGGCAGAGGGTTGCCCTAGCCCGTGCACTCGTGTCAGAGCCTGACCTGCTTCTCCTTGACGAGCCCTTCAGCAACCTTGACCCTCTGACGGCCCTAAGCCTGAGCCGCGAGATCGAACACATGTGGCTCGACTCAACTCTTCCACCAGCCTCAGTGGTTATGGTGACTCACAACATCGAGGAGGTGGTTCTACTAGCTGACCGGGTCGTCGTGCTTGGGGGGCGGCCTGCCAAGGTATATGCAGAGATGCCGATTAAGCTTGAGAGGCCACGGTCCAAGAAGGCAGAGGAGTTCTACGGCTACGTCGACTCGATCTTCTCCCTAATTAGCTAAGAGCGATGACGTCCCCTAACCCTGAACTGTTCATCTCTCCCGTCGTAAGAAAGGTAGCCGGTCGTGACGAGCCAGTGAAGTATAAACGACTTCAGCTGGGAGACACCCTCAGGATCGTTATAATCGCATAGGCCAAGATCCCTACAGATCTCCTCCGCAGTCACAGGCCGAGTCACAGAGGAGATGTACTGGAGGATCGACTTGAAGGGCTCCACGCTCTTTACGAGCTCACGCAGCATTCTGATCCTGCCTTGTTGCCTTTTCCGTGAGAAGGAGGTACCTGTCTGTGTTAAGACCGCGTCGCCGTCCTCAATGCTGACAAGACCAAGAGCTTCGCAGGCCTCTAGCGTCTCCAATAGTTTCCCGGCCTCCATTCCCACCTCGCTCGCGATAGCAGCCACGTCAACCTTCGCCTCTAGCTGGGATAGGATATCCACCAGCCCCGAAACCATCTCTGGGGTTACACTGGTGGGGCATTTAGGCCCCTTTTGGTTCAACCTCCGGACACTCCTTTCTCGACCGCCGTATATAAGTTTGCATACTTTAAATCTCAAAGCCGCCGCTTCGCGGCGGATAGAAGCTCATCAACCACTGTTTTCTTCGCGTCGTGACGCTCGGCGAAATCCATATATCTCGCCAGCCTCGCCTCCTCTATTACCTCGAACACGCACCTTAGGGCTTTTCTCAGGCCCTCCGGCGTGAGATCCCTCTCCGGTAGGACAACGGCGGCTCCATCCTCCTCAAGCGCCCGCGCGTTGTTTTCCTGCTCCGTCTGCCTCGGAATAGGGGTTACTATAAGTCTGCATCCAAAGGCGAGGGCTTTGGCGGCAAGGGTGTGACCTGCCCTGCTGAGAACTATGTCGGCCGCGGCTAGCAGCTCACACTCATCATCATACCACTCAACAAACCTGTGCCTCTCTGAGGCCGAAAGATCTAGGCTCTTTAGCATACGTGGCGAGACACCAGTCATCAGGACCTGATAATCAACGAGATGGGGGAAAAGCTTAATGACTAGGTCTCTAAACCTCTCTCTGTCAGGCCCGGGACCGGTAGGAACTATAGCGATCAAGACCTCATCCGGATTAAATCCAAGCCGGGACTTGAGGCTTGGCCTGTCTGGAAAATCGCCCGGCCTCCTTAATAAAAGGGGGCCTACATATTTTGCACGTGCTTCGTCCACCTTCCTCATGACCAAGTTTTCCCTCGTGATCGTCAGGGGGGGCGGATAGTCCGCCACGAGAATCCTATCGCTAAAACTCCAGACAGCTGTGAACGAGTTGACAATCTCCTCGGAGAAGGCTGCAAGGCGGACCCACTTATCCTTCATGAGGGTAATTCTGTACTGGTTCAGTATTAGGACTGAGGGTGTGCCTAAGGCTTTAGCGGCTAAGACCGCCGAGGCACGGGTATCCGCCATCACAACATCTGCACCATGCTCCTCTAAGAGCCGAGACTCCACAAGTGTCTGCGCCACAACCTTGACAGGGAGGGTGAGGTTGAAGAGTATCGTCGACTTGATACTTACCTCCCCACTTGATCCCCTCCCGTAATCTATCGAGGGAACCTTGTAGACCTTAAGTCCCCGCCTGTGGAAATAGTCTACTGCATCTCCGTAGGTCGATATGGAGTAGCTGAGTCCCCTTCTCTCGGCCTCTTTGATGATGACGTGTGATCGTGAGGCGTGGCCTAGCCCTATCCCTGAGACGCTGAAGTGTATGTGGACCACGGGTCGGTCCCTCGCACATTAGATTATTTTGATGACCCGGCCTCTCGGCTCCTCTTCCGCAAAGACATCGGCGGTGAACCGGTAGAGCTGGATATCATCCCTAAGCCAGTCCGTCAGCGAGAGTCCCGCCTTAAGACATAGATGCATGAGGTATTCCTCGGCTTCCCAGCCGTATTCGACTGGGACTTGGGGGAGGAGTAGTGCCGCGCCCTCTCGAGCCTCTATTATCAGGCCGTCGACGCCTATCCTTATGTGTCTAGGGAGGTCGGCCCGTGGCCGCACGTCAAGGCGCTCCGGCTCGCTGAGTACACTAACCTCGAATACGACATTATCGATTTCGTCTGGCGTGAGCGAGGGGAATCGGGGGTCGTGGAAGGCGGACATTACCGCGGCCCGCGCCGTGTCTCGGAAAATGTCTGTCCGTGAGAGTGGTATCCCCATGCATCCCCTCAAGTCCACCCCTGGGAACGTGTATATCGATACGAAAACCCCTCTCTTTAGTCCGCTGATGGCAGGTTGCGTCTCGTCTTCAGCTTGAGATTGGAGTCCTAGGGCCCTCTCGACCGTTGATCTGGCCAGTCTGACAAGAAACGCCCCTAGCTCCTCATCAATCAACCTAAGATGCCATTGGCTCCGAGGGATAAGTAGTTACTCTTTCTCATTTCCCGGAGCCGAAGCGAGCAGCGACTCTACGGTAACTAAGGTCTTTGATATGTTGCGCCAGTGTCCCCCCACCCAGTACTCCTGTCTGCAGTCCCTACATCTCCATCTGTTTCTTGTCCGCCGCTCGAGAGGGCCGTTGCAAAGTGAGCATCTGACAGCCTTTACTTTCAGGAATTCTCTGTGGGAGACTCCATGTCGCGACCTGAGATAGTTCGCGATCGCCGCAAGCTTGTCCTCTGTGCCCTTAAGGGGTATGAGGATGGACTCACCGCCCTTAACCAAGGTGCGGCGATGTAACTCTTTGTCCGATGTTAGGAGTATCCTACCCTCACTCAAGGCTCTGTTCAGGAGCTCGTTATCGGCGGTAGAGCTGTAGACAGTGTCGTAGCCCAACATCCTTAGCCATCGTGAGAGCTCGCCGTGCATCGAGTCCGCGAGGAACCTAAGCCCCTTCCACCCGCCCCTTCTCGAGCTCAATCCTACACTCCTCACAGAGGTACTGCTCCTCCATCCTCACAAGCATGTCGCTCCATTCACCGCAGGAGTCGCAATATCCCTCCATGTAAGGCTCGCGCTTAGTGGGCGAGCCTCCGCGGACACGGATCTGCTCCTTAACCACAGCGATGATATCGGGAGTTATCCTCAATACATCTTTAAGGCTGATGACCCCCTGAACATTCCCTTTATAGCTCACCACGAGCCTGCTTATGCCGAGGCGGTTCATCAGCCTGACCGCGTCCTCCAAGCTGGCAGACGGCTCAATCGTGACGAGGGGCGACGACATGATCTCCTTCAGCTTCACATCGCTCGGCAACCTGTTCTTGGCCATCACCTTTTCTATCAGGTCCCTTTTAGTTACTATCCCGACTGGGCCTCCTCTCCCGACGACGATCACGCTACTTATCTTGAAACGCTCCATAACCTGAGCGGCTGCATCGGCGGTGCTCTCCTCAGCTAACTCTATCGGAGGACTAGTCATCACCTCCCTCACTGTGATCTCCTCGCTAAGGAAGGGGCCCAACTCCCCCACATGGGATGGTCCCCCTAATTAAAAATCTTCCTTACTTAGTACTCAGTCACCCGATTTCAAAGAACTGAAGCCCTTCACCACTCTGCCCCTACCGTACGGCAAGAGCGCCTGGAGGTCTCTTAGAGTTAGAGAGGGGGGGCCAGCCCCATTCTTGGTCGATATCATTCTTGTGAAATCGTTGTGAAGGGCTTTGATGTCATCGTTCCCTGGCGCGATGATGACGTATAGATCCGACTCCCTAGAAACCCATTCTTCCGCCCCTGCTATGAGACCGAGACGCGGAGAGTAGCCTATCGCGAGGCGCAGCTCTGTCTCAAGATAGTTCTTGGGAGGCCTAACTATGAACGACCCTCGCGGAAGATATGTTGATGTAGGTGGCGAGAAGCTGATTTGCTCAGCCCTCACCCAGTATACAGATATTGAACTGAGCCCCTCCCTCCAGGCTCTGCTGTAACTCGCGCATACTGTCGCCGCCTGATGTATCTCTTCCGGCCCTGAATCGGCGCCACTCTTCAAAATAACGACCGGCGACCCTCTCACATCTGCGTGCAGGACTAGGTCATGGGGCTCCAGATGCTTTTTCAGCAGCCTGATATTCGATGCAGAGTCGCGTCCTAACACGACGAGGCGGCCGCCGCTAGTAAATGACCATCTGTATCTCTTAAACCACTCGGACCCTCTCCTTTTTTCGATGGGCCGTCCGACCGTAGTCTCGGGCAGCCTTGAGGCCTCCAACCTTCTTAGCTCCATTCTCAGCCCCTCAACCTCGTTACGAAGTTTCTCTACACCAGCAGCAATTTTCTTTGATTCATGGAAGAGCCTGTCAACCTGTTTCGACACGGGCTCGCGCAGGGTCAAAACTACCTCCTCGTCGTCAAGTGCGATTACCGCCGTCCCTGACTCTCTGTCAACGCGTCTCACGGAGGATGGCACAGTCTCGCCCCTCTTCAGCCTGTCCCAAGACTCTTTGAGCTCTCCCAGCTTCATGTATAGTAGGCTTGCCGCGTGTTTTCTCTTCTCGGCCTCGGTTTGCAGCCTAGTTATTAGCTCCTCCCTATCCTCGATCTCTTTCTTTAGCTTCTTCATTTGTTCTTCACGCTTGGCGAGCGATTCGAGGAGAAGGCTACGCGCGAGATAGTTCTCGTATGCGATTCTTACCGCTTCGTTCAGGCTTTGAACACCCTCCCCGATAATGCTCTCTGCCTCCATGGATTTGAGTGGGAATGGCGCGTGGACGACCTCTGAGTCTGGGAGCCTGTATATTCTGGGCTTTGGACTCTCAAACCTTTGTAGGACTGACTCCACCGACTCGGCTAACTTTCCAAGGTCCTTTTCAGAGAGTTCCCGGATCTTCATCTCTGGATTGACACCGCTCAGCGCGGCGACCTCATTACTGTACTTGCTACCCAGCCCCAGATCTCTTGCTAACGCGACCCCTAACCTTGTCTTGCCTTCTAGTCTCTTAAGCATACCGAGTGCCTCCTGCCCTGAGGCAACGGTCGCCCTACCCTCTCTGACCTCGTATTTTTCGCCCACCTTTAGGTTGCTTGAGACAGCAATTAGCTGGTTTTCGTCTATCAAGTGGAGCCCACCTCCCGGGAAGAGCTCCACGACCAGGGACAGCCTCTCCCCCCATTTCCTGAAACTGAAGATGATTATCCTCTCGCCTCTGACCCACTCAGAACCCTCCAAGAGCGACCCCTTAAGACGCTCTCGAAGCCGTCGCGAGAGATCATCGAGCTCGCCGTGCTCAGTGTATATCCCCGAGGCGAGATAGAGGACCCTCCCCGGAAGGATCCTCAGGTCCCTAACATCCCCCTCCCCCCTGAGCCGCAATACATAGGATCCGTCGGCCCCCCGATAGACTTGATGACATCTGCGGGGAAGCTGGCTGCTGATCTCCTTGACAAGTATCGAGATCTCCCCGCTACTTATCTCGAATCTCCTCATGCCCTCAACTACTCCGTGAAACGCGCGACCAATATCGCCTATCTATCTTTTCTGGCTCCCGGCTTCTCACTTTAACGCCTCAAGAACATGGTGAATATAATGAGTCTCAGGGAGCGCCCCCTCAAAAGATATCTTATCGTTCACGACCGTCTTCGGCACGGCCATCACATCATACCTCCTCGCAAGATGCGGGAACTCGATCACCTCAACCATGTCCGCCGTAACGTACGGGTTCTCAATAGCCATCTGGTGAGCCGCCCGCACGGCGCGGGGGCAATAGGGGCAAGTAGGTGTTACGAAGACCTGTATGTGTAGAGGCCTGTCGATGGTCTTAGCTAGCTCCTTAGCCTGAGGAGATAGCCGCGAAGACCCCTTCGAGACATCTATTATGTCTTCGATCAGTGTTCCGAACTCGTATCCGCTAGGAACACCGAAAAACCTCAACATATATTCCCGCTCACCAAAGATCAGCGTCGCGGGTATTTTATCCACCCTCCACTTTTCGGCAAGAGCGGCGTCGTCCTGAAAGTCGTAGAGCTCAAGCTTAATCCTGTCGTTTAGCTCAGAGATCTCCTCTAAAAGTCGCCTCGTCATATCACAGTACTCGCATTCAAACTGTTGCGTGAAGTTAACTATCCTTACCTTCCCCCGAACTCCCTCTGCTAGCTTGCGTTCAACCAGCTCGCGGTCGCGGGGCTTAAGGATGCTGCTCACAACTTACACGAATGTGGCCCCTCACATTTAACGTTACCCATCCTCTCCAAGATGGACGTAGGCCCAACTCCGCCTTTCTACCGATAGGGTCTGTATACCTTAAATTAGCCCGTGCTTGCTGATAGTGCTGAATGGGGATAGAGAAGCTCTACAAGGCACTAGTCGTGGCGCCGGCGGGCCGAAGCGAGGCATTGATGGATAGGCTGGTGAAGTTCGGCGAGTTCCATGCGGCCGAATCCGATCAGAAAATCTTAAAGCATCTCGAGCCCCAATATCTCCGGGTCAGGCGGATTTACCATGAACTTGAGGGGCTGGCCAAGAACATAGACGCCTCCTCAGGGCCAGGCGTTATAGAGGTACTCCTTAAGGGGGAGTCAGAGCCGTTGGAGCTTCACACCCGTAATGTAAAAGAAATTGTTGATAGGCTGGAATCTGAGGCGTCTGAGCTTGTATCCAAATATGAGGAGCTAAGCAAGAAACGTCAAACCCTAGGAGAGGAAATCAACCGACTCGAGGGAGAGGTCGCCGAGCTAAGACTTCGTGCGACGACGGGTCTCGATCTTTCTCTTTTATCAAGCATAAGATACTTTTACTGCGCGCTCTTCATCTGTTCTCGCAAGGACCTACCTGAGCTCAAAGCCGCTCTTGAACAAGCTTTAATCATATCGAGGAGTCTTGAACGCTCTAAAGTTCAGATACTCGTAGTTGCGCCTAGGAGTGAGGAAGAGAGAGTCGAGAGGATAGTCAGGGGCTTCGACCTCGTAAGGATCAGGCCTGTTGAGGGTGAAGATAGAGAGCTACTGCTCAAGAGGCTCAGAGAGGCTGAGGAGCGGCTTCGCGCCCTGACGGGTGAGCTCGAGACAATCGAGACACAGATCAAGTATTACAAGTTAAGCCATGGGATGCGAGTCGCAGCTTTGAGAGATCTCTCTAGCAAGTTACTTGATAACTTGCATAGGTTGAGGAGCGAGGCGGGACGGATCGTCGTTTTGGAGGGCTATATCCCCGCCAGATCCCGCGAGGAGCTGCTTAATAGGGTGGGAGATCTTGCGTACGTCCAGTTCTCAGAGATCCAGCATCTAAATTATCATTCTGCGGAGCTTGAGCAGCCCCCCACACTCCTTAAGAACAACCCGGTAACGGAGTCCTTCAGGCCGGTAACACTCGTTCAGGGCCCTCCTTCTTACTATGAGATCGACCCGACCCCCCTTGTCTCTGTCTTCCTCTCTGTCTTCTATGGGATCATGTTCGCGGATCTCGGTCAAGGATTGGTCATCGCGGCTGTAGGCATCATATTGACCCTGAGGGCCCGGGCGGGTCTAAGGCTCTGGGGGAAGCTGCTAACGATTCTCGGAGCGTCGTCCGCCACGGGTGGGTTCCTTATCCAAGAGGCATTCGGGTTCAAACTCACACCCATCACCGGGATGAAGCCTATACTCGAGCTCGTTGAGCACCACGGCGAGGCCGTGAACCTTAACCCCTCCGCGGTACTCACATTATTCACCTTCGCCCCCCTTCTCGGAGTTCTGCACGTATCGCTAGGCTTAGCACTCTCATCCTACATACTTTTAAAGCACGGAGAATTGGGAGAGGCTATATTCTCGAAGGCCGCGTCTCTGCTGATGTATATTTTCGGCGTCCTCTTCGGCATAGCATTCATAGGTGCCGGGAGCTTCGACAGGCTTTTCACGAGCGAGGCGGCGGCGCCACTTATTGGGCTTCCCATTAGCACAGTCGGATCAATCGGTGTCTACGGTGTTCTGGCAGGCATCGCCTTGATAGTGGGTGGGAGAGCGGTGGGCTCGCTCATCGGCCTATTCCCTAGACAGAGCATAGTCTCGCACGTTGGAACAGGCCTGCTGGAGATACTGGAGAACATTATACATTTCATGTCTAACACTTTGAGCTACCTTAGGATTTCGATACTGATGATCATACACATAGCCTTGATGCTTTTGATCAACTCTGCCTGGGAGGCACTGGGCCCTGCCTCCATCGGCATCCTCGTGATCGGCAATATAGGCGTGATGGGGCTGGAGGGGCTGCTCGTCTTTATCCAGAGTCTCAGGCTACATCTTTACGAGTTCTTCAGCAAGTTTTTCACTGGAAGCGGGACGATTTTTAGGCCGTTATCCCTTCAGACGGAAAGGGTAAGAGTTGTTTTCATGGATTAGAGTTATTCTTGCTCCCGTTTCGAAAAGCTAGAAGCCCTTGGTTCGAGACTTTATAGTTTAAGCACAAATATAGTGGTGTTAGACTCCTAGAGTCTTAGGGTTGTTGACGATAGGTGGTGGTGAGAGGGTCCGAAGAGACCCGTTCCCCGGCTGGCCCGTCTGGGGTGAGGAGGAGGAGAGGGCGCTCTTATCCGTCCTCAGATCTGGGGCGTGGGGCCTGGGGGGCGAGTTTGTGGCGAGGCTCGGCGGGGCTTTCGCAGAGTATGTGAGTTGCTCTTACTGCATCCCTTGCATGAATGGAACCGTGTCGCTGAAGGTCTCTCTCGAGGCGCTAGGGATCGGAGAGGGCGACCTAGTCGTCACAACACCCTATACCTTTGTAGCAACCACCACCGCCATAATCGAGCTGGGAGCCATCCCCTACTACGTGGATCTGGAGCCAGGTGGAGTGAACATAGACGCGAAACTGGTCGGCGAGGCCGTGGAGAACGGGGCCTCGGCGATACTCCCGGTTTACGTAGGAGGCCACCCAGCCGACATGGACGCATTGACAGAGGTCTCAAGGACCCACAACATCCCGATCGTAGAGGACGCTGCAGAGGCCCACGGGGCCGAGTGGAGGGGTAGGCGTGTCGGTGGTCTGGGAACCCTCGGATGCTTCAGCTTCCAGTCAAGTAAAGTGATGACGAGTGGTGAGGGAGGCGCGATAACTACGAACGACCCAGACCTCGCTGATCGGTGCGCTTCTCTGATTAACTGTGGTAGGACTCGTGGGGCCGACTGGTATGAGGGCGAGACACTGGGGTACAATTATAGGATGACAGAGTTCCAGGCAGCGGTCCTTCTGGCGCAGCTCGAAAGACTCGACGGACAGATCGAGAGACGGGAGAAGAACTTTGAGCTGCTTTCCTCCCTTTGTAGAGAGCTTGAGGGTTTCTACCTCATTAGGCCAAGGCCAGAGGCCACGAGGGTTCCCCATTATCTCGTCATGGTGAGGATGAGGCGAGATTACTGGGGGGACATGCCTAAGAGACGCTTGGTTGAGGCCCTCAGGGCCGAGGGGCTCCCGGCTTCACTAGGTTGGCCGGTACCCCTGCACAGACACAAACCCGTAAAAGATTACTTGGAGAGAAAGGGGATGAGGGTGAGGCCAGAAACCCTCTCTAACGCCGAGGAGGCCGCATCGTCTACAATCTTTATCCACCACAGGGTATTGCTTGGCAGCGACAAAGAGGCGGAGGATGTCTTCAGGATCCTGCAAAAGATTGAGCGGCACAGGGACGATATCCAATGATACTCGCGGTATTCGAGGATGAGTACTGGCAGAACTTCAGGCAGTTAACCTATATGCGGCCCGTCTACCGTCTCCTCACGCCTAAGGGAGACATTCTGAGCGGGCTTCGAACCCTCGCCGGCAACTCTCCCCTATATCTCTACGTAAGGAGCTATCTCGAGGAGTTAGAGCGCGAGGTGCATCCAGAGGCCCGTATCAATACACCTTTAGAAACAGACGGCGAGGTGCTACTGGTCAGCGGCTTGACGAAGAATCACCAGCTCGTCAGGACCTTGACTGAGAGGCTTAGCGATAGGGAGTTCATCCTACTTTCACGACAGAGGCTCTTAGCGGCCAAGCTGAGAGGCCGGAGGCTAGCGGAGTCGTCAGATCCCGAGGCCCTAATCGCGAGCGTTAGGGGGATGGTTGGCGAGGTCGAGGGGTTCGAAGCACCCGAGGGAGCGCTCTTCACCTATCCTTGGGAGCTCTTGGAAGAAGAGCCGCCTCCGCCCCCCGCAGGCTCCAAATTCAGTCCTGAGCAAAATGTCGCCTTCTTAGGAGATCCCTCGAATATCTTGGTTCACGAAGATTGCGAGATCGAGCCCTTTACGGTTTTTGACGCGAGGAGAGGCCCTATCAGGCTTGGGCGGAACGTTAGGGTTGAGTCTGGGTCGAAGATAATCGGTCCCTGCACGATAGGAGGCGACTCCATAGTTTACGGGGGAAGAGTCGGGCCACACCTTTACACAGGGCCTACCAGCAGGATCTCCGCCGAGATTGAGCACACGATCATGATGGGCTACAGCAATAAGCACCACTATGGATACATAGGACACTCGATCCTAGGTGAGTGGGTAAACATAGCAGCAGGCACCACGACGTCCAACCTGAAGACGACCTATGGCGAGGTGAAGGTCAAGCTTGGAGAAAAAGTAGTCAATACGGGCCGCCAATTCCTAGGATCCATCATCGGGGACCACGTGAGGAGCATGATAGACACGCAACTTATGACCGGTAAGCTAGCGGGCCCCTTCTCCGTGCTTAGCGGCGTAGTGGCCAAGAACATTCCGCCTTTCACCGGAATAAGCTTCTCGAGAGAGATCTACGAGCTTGATCTAGAGGCGGAGATACGTGTTATCGAGAGGATGATGAGGAGGAGGAACAGGAGACCAAGCGAGGCCTACATTAGACTTGCTACGCGACTATACGAGCTCACAAGGTCTGAAAGGGTGCAGCACATCGGAGCGAGAAGCGACAACCCTTGACGCGCCCCACCGAGCTACTGCTTGTGGGTTGTGGCCTCATGGGGAAGAGACACATCCAGGGACTGTGGGAGCTTAGGAGGAGCGGCCTCCAAGAAGTACAGCTGTCGGGTGTGGTTGACACTGTCCCCGAGAGGGCGGGAGAGGCCGCAGCGATCGCTCAGGAACTATTAGGTAAGAGGCCACAAATCTTCTATTCCCTCACCGAGGCCCTTAGTTCACTCGACATAGATCTCGTTGACATCTGCACAGATGTCGCAAGCCATCATGTTGTAGCGGTCGAGGCGCTGGAGTCAGGAGCTCACTGCCTAGTGGAGAAGCCCCTTGGGGCCACGGTGAGAGCGTGCTACATGATGCTTGAAGCGACGAGGAAGGGATCTGCAAAGCTTGGCCTGGCCGAGAACTATAGACGGGACCCGGTCAACCGGCTGGCAAGATGGATTATCACAAGAAGGGTTCTCGGCGCTCCTCAAGGCCTCCTTCACGCCCAGGCAGGAGGAGGGGACACGGTTCTTCTAAGCCCGTGGCGCCACAGCCGCGCGGGCGATATCTTACTCGACCTCTGCTGCCACTACACAGACATCGTCAACTACTACTTCGGCGAGCCTGAGAGGGTGCAGGGCTACGCGACACGTATAAGGAGCGTCAGGCATATGCGTGAAATCTCTAGTGGGAGGATAGTTAAAAAGCCGTTAGAGGCTGAGGCTGAGGACTATCTCGACGCGACCTTCATCTACGGCAACGGCATGGTCGCTAAGCTACTCGTTAACCTTGCGGCCGCGGGCGAGGGGCTCTATTACAGGGCCGCCTACTTTGACGAGGGCTCGATGATTGTGCCACAGGAGAGGACCGGAGGGCCCGTCAAAATCTCCAGACATAGTGATGAGGATTACGTCTCGCAGACACCGCGCACCATTTTCCTTGGCGCTGCACCGGCCGAGCCATACAAGGTCGACCCACAAGTCGCGGAGGAGGTCTATGACGAGGCTACGAGGAAGCTTTTCCCCAACATACTTAACGGATATAACCAGACTTTCCAAGAGGCGGATAGAAAACTCATAGCGCTTGAGCTCCACGACTTCATAGAGGCCATTACTGAGGATAGGGATCCTGAGACGGGAGGGCGCGAAGGCCTCATATCCACAGCCATGGTTTTAGCCGCTTTAGAGTCGTCCGCCCTCGGCAGGCCCGTCAGTTTAAAAGAGGTGCTTGAGCTGAGAGCAGAGGCTTACCAAGCCCAGATCAACAAAGCTTTGGGGATCAAGCTAGATATATAGGATCGGTAGCCAGCTAGTTAAGGGTTATGGACATTAAGATCGGCGTGGCATCGTTTCAGGGGGACGTTCAGGAGCATATCCACGCCTCTAGTGAGGCGCTCAGGAGGCTTGGGCTCAGGGGCGGGGTGATCAGGCTTCGGCTTCAGGAGGAGGTAGAGGCTGTAGACGCGGTGATAATCCCTGGCGGGGAGAGCACCGTTATAGGCAGATTATCCGCCTATAGCCAGGCACTCGAGGCGCTGAGGAGAAGGATAAGAGAGGGCCTCCCGGTCCTGGGAACCTGCGCTGGCCTCATCTTGCTGGCGCGTCGAGTATTTGACAGAGTGGTCGGGGAGACAGGGCAGCCGGTCATAGGGGTGCTAGATGTGACAGTAGAGAGGAATACCTACGGCAGGCAGAAAGAGTCTTTCGAGACATCGATAGACTTACCTACTCTGGGGATCAGAAACTTTAAGGCTGTATTCATCCGCGCGCCATCCATCGTCGAGACAGGAGCCGGGGTGGAGGTTTTAGCTAGGCTGGGGGAGAGAGCTATCGCCGTCAGACAAGACAACATTCTAGGTACCACGTTTCACCCCGAGCTCTCGGATAGCACGGCGATACATGAGGAGCTCGTAAAGGCGGCGGTCAGGTATACCCGCAGGTAGGGGCCGGTATATGGTAAAATATGTCGGCGGAGCATTACAGACAAGGGATGATAGTGAAGATGGAGATCCTTGAGGAAGTTAGGAACGATCTTATCGGGCGCCGCGAGGTGACGGCGCTCGCAGTCTTTGACGAAGGGACACCGAGCAAGTCAGCGGTTATCGAGTCACTTGCTAGGCAGCTTCAAGCGCCGAGGGAGAGGATAGCCCTAGTGAGGATCGACCCGTACTACGGCTTCAAGAAGGCCACGATAAGGTTCAGAGTTTACGACAGCGAAGATACACTCAAGCTGATGGAGCCAAGATACATCCTCGCCAGGCAGGGTCTCGTGGAAGCCAAGAAGAAGGGCTAGGAAGCTGAAGATAGACTTCAGGGTGCGCCCCCCTGTGGCTTGACGGCGCAATACGTATTTAAGTCATCGCGCTACTGGTAAGAATCGGTGTAAAGAAGTGACGTACTCGGGGACGGACGACGAGGAGCTGGAGGAGATACGTAAGAGAAAGATGGCGGAGCTCCAGGCGAGGGCGGCGGAGGAGGAGGCGAGGCGGAGAGCTGAGGCCGAGAAGGCTTCTATACTCCGCGTCGTCCTAACCCCCGAGGCGAGGCAGCGGCTGGCGAACATCAAAATAACCAGACCGGCAATAGCCGAAGCGGTCGAGAACTACATAATCAACCTTGCCCGCTCAGGCAATCTGCGGAGCCAGATAACCGACGAGGTGCTTAGAGAGATCCTTCAGCGTGTGACGCCACCTAAGCGCGACACCAAGATCGTCAGGCTCAGCCGAGACGACTTTTAGAAGCGCGTTTCATGTCTAAATAGTCGGTTTTAACCCTCTGTATAGGTGTCCCGGGTTGGCGAAAACGCTTGCTCTGAAGAAGCGGCTTGCCTCGGCCGGCAAAAGGGCGCGAGCAGTACCTGCCTGGATAGTGCTGCGCACCCGTAGGAGGGTTAGGTTCAGCCACAGAAAACGTAATTGGAGAACCTCCGGGAGCCTTAAGCCCTGAGGGGGGTGGCGTAACGGTTGTCTCAAACGAGGGTTGAGGTCACTCTTAACCTGAGAGAGGCCTACAGGGCCCCAAAGTGGAGGAGAGCTAAGAGAGCGATCAACATCATAAGGATGAAGGCCGCGCGGATAGCGAAGACCGAGTCCGTCAAGATTTCTGAAGAGCTCACAAGATTAATCTTTAGCAGTAGCGTTGAGAGGATTCCTAAGAAGCTAAGCCTTGTCATCGAGAAGGACGAGGAGGGTGAGGCCTGGGTGAGGCTCAGAGGTGAGGGTACTGGCGAGTAAAGCCCAGACAGGTAATGTACAGCTGATGGATATATTCGGGACGCCGCACCTAGGATTATTCGCGAGCGCGTCTGAAGACTATGCCGTCCTACCTCCAGGGATACCCGAGAAAAAGATCGAGCTCATCTCCTCAATCCTCGGCGTTAAGCCTGTAGTAACTTATGTGGCAGGGTCGGTCCTCATCGGGCCCCTCACCTGTATTAACAGTAACGGCCTCATACTTCCCAAGATTGTTCTCGATGAGGAGGTCGAAAAAATACGCAGGGCGGCACCCTCGCTCAATATCTGCATATATGATGGGAGGGAGACCGCTCTGGGTAATCTCCTCTCTGCAAACGATCGAGTGGTGCTGGTCTCTCCCGAAGTCCCCTCGGCAGAGAGGAGGAAGATAGCGGATACGCTAGGCGTGGAGGCTTTGACCACCACGGTAGCGGGGAGGATGCATGTGGGATCGATCTCCCTCCTGACAAACAGCGGGGGCCTGATACACATTGGCGCGTCTGATGAGGAGGTCGGCCTAGTCGAGAGGGCCTCGGGGCTAAAGATCTACCGGGCTACCGTGAACAACGGTAACGTCTTCGTCCGTAGCGGGCTCTTGGCCACTAGTCGGGGGGCTATAATAGGCGCTCACACGATAGGCCCCGAGCTTATGATAATCTCGTCGGCGCTTAGACTGTGATGAACTCTGAGAGCCAAGATATATTATGCTCTAGCCTTGTTTAGATGATGAGCATGGGCGTGAGGGTGACTAGGGAGGATATAGAGAGGGCACTCTCTGAGCTGACAATTATGGAGCAGTTTGTAGAGGAGCTCCAAGCCAGAGAACTGACGCTCGCTTCATCCATAACCGAGCACGAGAGGTGCCTAGAGTTTCTGGATGAGGCCGCCAAGTCTCAGGGCGAGATAACCGGCCTCCTACCAATAGGGGGGGGAGTACTTGCCTTAGGCAGGATCACCGATAATGAGAGGTTTAAGGTGGGGATCGGTCAGAACGTCTTCATAGAGATGACGCTGGACCGTTGCCGTGGATGGATAATGGCAAGGAAGCAGAGGCTTGAGCAGGCTAGGCTCGAAAACTCGAGAGCCATACGCGCATACATGGAGAGGATCGAGGCTCTCAGACGTTTTCTTGCATCAGTCCAGACGGCGATAAGAGAGCAGCAGAAGGAGCCGGGGAGCCAGTAGGGATGCTGGAGGGCCTTAGGAAAGCCTTCCAAACACTGACTGAGAGGCTATCGACAACGCATCTTGGTGAAAAGGAGGTCGTGGCCGTGTTGGAGGAGTTCAAGCTCCAGCTAGTCTCCAGCGATGTGTCGCTGTCGGCGGCAGATTCTATAACGGCTCAGCTGAGGGATAGGCTAGGCGAGGCTAAGTTGCCTCGATTTGGGGAGAGAGAGGGGATCCTCAAAGCCCTTTACAAGGACATTCTCAGCGAAGCGTTGCTGGAGGCCTCGCCCGAGGAGCTCCTAAACTACATCTCTAGGCGGGACGTGTCTTCTGAGAGGCCCTACGTGATACTTTTTGTAGGGCCCAACGGGGGGGGAAAGACGACCACCCTGGCGAAGATCGCCTTCTGGTTTAAGAGGCGGGGGATCAGGCCCGTAATAGCCTGCTCAGATACCTTCAGGGCGGCGGCGATCGAGCAGGTAAAGAAGCTTGCCGCGGAGGCCGAGGTGAGAGCGGTCAGCCAGAGATATGGAGCAGACCCAGCAGCCGTCGCCGTTGACGCCATTCAGTCCGCGGCCGCTAATAAGGAGCAGATAGTACTGATAGACACTGCGGGTAGAAGTGAGACCAAGAGAAACCTGTTGGACGAGATGCAAAAGATCAAGCGCGTCACCATGGCCGACTCGGTCTTTTTGGTCCTTGACTCCCTCACGGGCAGTGTAGGTCAGGAGCAGGCTAGGATATTCCATGAGAGCGTGAACATCGATTACGTCATACTAACCAAGCTCGACAGCGATACACGGGGAGGTTTAGCGTTGACGGTTTGTCACGAGATAAAGCGGCCGATACTGTTTCTCGGCGTGGGTCAAGGTCTCGACGACCTGATCCCCTTCAAGAAGGACTTCCTTATAAACCGAGTACTATCCTAGACTTCTTCTTAATCGTCCGGCCCTCACAAGCTCTGATCTCGCCTCTCCAAAATCACCCTCGATCAGAGAGATCATGAAGTTCTCGACAGTGTTCGAGTACTTTCTATCAAGTAGAGTACGCGCCCCAAGCTTTATCCCCAGCATCTGCTCCGCCACCTCAACATCTTCCAAGTAGCGCGGTACGAACGCTTCGACGAACTGTCTGCCGAAAATCTTTACAAGGTCGTCGCCTCCCTCCGCCAGCAATGAGAGGTTCTCCCAACTGAGGAAGCCGGCCGCGAAGTTGAGGTCGTGATCCAGGTTTCTGTGGAGCTCCTTTACTATGTCGTACTCCTCTTCACTCAGGATCCTCAGACCCCTTAGACCTATTAGCTCCGGAGGTAGCCCGAGAGTGTAGAAGAAGGACGTGAACGGAATCGCCCTCGGCAGAGGCTTGTCTTGATACATTCGTGAGTAGCTGAACAGGCCGATGTGCAGCTTTCGCGAGCGGCGGGGGGGTGTTATCGTCGATAGCTTACTCACCGTGAGCGCCACTAGGTCGAGCGATTCTTGATAATACTTGGAGATTTTCATAGCGGTCTCTGATGCAAGCCTCTTATGATCTGCATCGAGGACTGGTAGCCTCCCTCTCGGTAGGCTCCCGTTAAGCCTTGACACCGCTTCCACCACCTCAGGCTCAGGATAGTCATACTTAAAGCCCGACTGGATAGTGGCAGTCCAGACTCCGCGATACTCATCAGCAAATTTATCCACGTTGGCGGGCGAGTTGTGTCCCCTGAAGGGGAGGCAGCCCGCGCCGATGATGGGGTAGATAGGTATCCCGAGCCTGTCTGAGATATATCCGCATTCCGAGAGCGCTATCTTCGCCGCCATCGTCGCAGTTACGAACCCGTACATAAGGGCGGGGTCAGACCGCGCGATGAAGACGCGCAGATACCTAGGCGAGAAGAGCTCAATATACTTTGGTATGAGGCTACTCATAGAGACCATTGAGTCGAAGTCCTCGATTAGGGGGATTACCTCGATATCCTTCGGCGAGACATCGCCGACCATCTCTTTCAGGATGTGGCCCCTAAAGTCTATAATCTTCTCCAAGGGCTCCACGACGGCCACCTTATAGGCCTCCCTCACCCTGATCACGTCGGTATGGCTTGTCGTGAAGGGCAGGATGACCTCGAATATGCATGGCCCGTGCCCATTCTCGTAGAAGATCCTCCCAACATCGTTGTGGCGCGGTATTGATTGGAGGGTCTCGAGGAATACCTTCTTCTCAGCCTCCTCGATGTAAGGGTTCGGTAGCCTGAGCGTCAAGAACACGTCTCTGCCTATAACCCTCTCCCTGAAAAAATCGGGGTAGTTCGAAAGGAGCTTTCTGAGAACGTGGGGATCAATATCCTTGCCCTCGGCGTCCCACATCACCTCCTCGCAGCCGTAACGCGAATACGCTTCGTAGGCCTCGCGGACCTCCGCCTCACCCGCTATGACCTCCCCATTCGCCCATTCTACGACGGAGGCGTTGTCAGGGTGCTGCGAGCTCATGGTCCTCGGGATTTTCCGCTCCAAGCCAACGCTCTTTTCAATCCGTCCATCATATTACCCTTTACGGGCCGTGAACGAGCTCTCACCTGAGGACCGCCTTCCGTGGATGGACTATTGTACGGACACACGGCTAAATACGGCCGCCGACAAACCGTGTCTTAGAGCCGGGGTACCCAAGCCAGGACCAAGGGGCAGGCCTTGAGAGCCTGTGGCCCTGTTCGGGCCGCGCGGGTTCAAATCCCGCCCCCGGCGGCGTCTGACCAATGGGAGCTGTCACCCTCGCTCTGGTTCTCCAAGCTCATTGTAGGTCTTCCCTGATTTTCCAAGCAGCTATCGCGGCTTGGCCTAAGGCTATTCCCCCATCGTTTGGCGGGACATCCCGCGCCATCAGTAAATTTAGCCCTGAGCCCTTGAGCGCCTCGGAGATGCCCTCGACTATATACTCGTTCACGGCGGCACCCCCCGACAGGGCGACGTATCTGTGTCCCGATGAGGCTCGTCTGGCTATGAGCCCCAAGCCATACCCGAGGGAGTGTTGAACCATGTATGCGATCTCTCCGTGAGGATGGCCTGACTCGAGGAGAGAGAGAGCCTGCAGAACTATATCGGTTGTGTCGAGGATTGGGGGGTCTTGGCTTGCGAGCCTCACGCTTAGCCTCTCCGATGTTGGTGTAGAGTGCTCCTCCAAGATGATGGCGGGCTCCCCCTCATAGGTTCTCTTCACGCATAGGCCCAGCATCGCTGAGACCGCGTCTAACACTCGCCCCGTGCTGGTTGTGAGCGGCGACCCCCTCCTGACTTGATCAAGCAGGAAACTCGCCTCGCGTTCACCTCCGCGGAAACCGCTCTCGATGAGACGCAGACCTCTAAGCACTCTGAGCACCTCATCCCCGTTGAGGGCATCCGAGAGTATCCCTAAAAGCATTCTGGCCGGATACTCGACTGCCCCATCGCCGCTCGGCATCCTCTGGGGCTTAAGATGACCTATCCTCTCGAAATTTTCGAAGGAAGCCAGCAGAACCTCTCCGCCCCAAGCCCTTCCGTCGGCCCCGTAACCCACTCCATCCAAAGCGACCCCCACCACTTCCTCAACAACCCTGTTCTCGGCCATAACCGAGGCGATGTGGGCCCAGTGATGCTGAACCCTAAGGACCTCTGAGCCGTAGGCCTCCCCCCAGCTCTCAGCGAGACGGGACGACGGGTATAGAGGGTGCAGGTCAGCGACGAGCAACGACTCCTCGGGCCTAATCGAGTAGCTCTCCATGAGAAAACTGAGACTCTTCTCCAAGTCTTGGAAGGTTTTAAAGTCGTCCACGTCTCCCACGAAGGGGGTCAGGACGACCTTACCCTGGAAGGCTACCGCCCCAGCTGACTGTAGCATCGCTCCGAAAGCAACCACGCTTCTACGCGATCTAAAGGGAAGCGTCGTCCATAGGGGGGCGTAGCCGCGCCCCCTCCTAAGAGTGACCAGTAAACCCCGCGTAACCCTGATCACGCTGTCATCAACCCTGTTCACGATCTTCCTGTTGTGCATCAGAAAGTAGTCGACTATCCCTCCGAGCCTTTCATAAGCCTCGTCGTTGTCGACGCACATGGGTTCCCCGTGAGGGTTGCCGCTGGTCATGACCGCGTACTTGTCACGCGTATGTAGGAGTAGAAGATAATGTAGCGCCGTGTAAGGCAGGAAGACCCCGAGCTTCCTGAGACCCGGCGCGACGAGGGGGGAGACTCGCGCGCCCCCCCGAACATCGAGTAACATGATGGGCCTGCTTGGCTGCCCTAAGACATCTAAAACCCAGCCCGGGGCCTCGACCAGCTCTAGGAGGACATGCGTGTTAAGAGCCATGACGGCGAAAGGTTTCGTCGGCCTCCTCTTCCTTTCTCTAAGCTTCTCGAGGGCGTCATCCAGCGTCGCAGAGCATGAGACATGGAAGCCCCCCAGACCCTTTACCGCCACTATTGCGCCCTCGTCGATCAGCTCAGCGGCCTGCCGGATTGAGTCTGTCCCGTCGGAGACTATTGCGCCACCTGCATCCGAGAGCCATACCCTTGGGCCGCACGCTGGGCAGCTGATCCCCTGAGCGTGAAACCTTCTCTCGAACTTTGGATCGCTATACTCGACTAAACATTGCTCGCAAAGCGGGAAGTCTCGCATCGAAGTGTTTTCCCTCTCGTAGGGAACCTTGTAGATCATGGAATATCGCGGCCCGCAGTTGACGCAGGAGTGAAAGGGGTAGCTCCTCCAACGACTCACGCCCAGAACCTCCGCCAGACACTCGCCGCAGATGCTTAAGTCGGGGGGTATAGCCGCGTTGTAACGAATAGATGGCTCCCCCGCTATGATACGGAAGTCCGAGGCGCCGAGCGGCTCGGCATCCCCCATCTGGATGGACTCCATTTTAGCCCTCGGAGGAGGTTCCTGTGTCAGAGCATCTAAGAAAGATCCGACGCGATCCGAGTCGCCCTCAACATGTATCTCGACGCCGCTACCCCCCAGGTTCCTGATGTAGCCCGTGACACCTTTTAGGACAGCCAGCCGGTAGACATATGGCCTGAATCCAACTCCCTGGACGACGCCCGAAATATGGATCTTCAGAGCTCGGCGGGCAGCGGAACCACTCACCAAGCCCCACCGGCGCGCCTTATTTAAATAGATTTACCTCCGGTAAGAGGGAGGAGCCTATTACATCTGTTACAGATCACAACTATATTATAGACGCTCACTCATGTACCATGGATATGCAAGATGGGCCGGACCTGAGGTCACTCAGCAAGGCTGTCTTCCGGGACCAAGATCTGGCCTCAGACATAATCAAGATAATCAATGGCTATTGGGACCTGCTTAGGAGAAGAGGGGTAGAGGAGGTCAAGATCATGAACTTCTGCGGCACACACGAATATACCACATCTCACTACGGTATCAGAAGCGTCCTCCCAAGCGGTGTTGAGCTGGTCGCGGGTCCGGGGTGCCCGGTCTGCATAACCCCCTCCTTCTACGTCGAGGCCTCGATCAGGCTAGCACTAGATGGCATAACCCTCTACACCTATGGAGACTCCTATAGGCTGCCCGCTGTCCGCGAAGTGGAGGGGTGCGGGAGCCTCTCAGAGGCGAGGATGATGGGGGCCGATGTCAGGGTCGTTTACAGCTTTCTGGACGCAGTCAGGAACGCTAGGGAGCATGGAAGGCCATCAGCCTTTTTAGCCGTAGGCTTCGAGACTACATGCCCCGCCTACGCCACCCCTCTGGTGGCGCAGATGGTCCCCCCGAATCTCTCCCTAATCATGGCGGGTCGCCTAACGCCTCCCGCCGCGAGATTCGCCGTCGAGAACGTCGGCACGGTAGCAGGGGTCGTAGCGCCGGGTCATGTCTCCACGGTGATAGGGGCTGGCTCTTGGCAGTTCCTACCCGGGGAGTTTGGGATACCTACCGTAGTCGCAGGCTTCGAGCCTATCGATGTCTTGATTGCTGTAGCGATGGTCCTCCGACAGCTAGCGACACGCACCATACGGCTCGAGGTAGAATATTCGCGAGCGGTCACCTGGGAGGGAAACAGGACAGCCCTGACCCGCCTATCCGAGGCCTTCGACGTGGTCGAGGCCCCGTGGCGCGGGATAGGATTTATCGAGAACAGCGGCTACAGGCTCAAGCCTCGTTATTCCCAGTACGACGCGTTCGAGCAGTACGGCCTCCAGGAGCCAACCCGCACAAGCTGGGTCACCGACCTGCTGCCGGGCTGTATCTGCGGCCAAGTGATCCTCGGGATGGCTAAGCCGACCGAGTGTAGGTTATTCATGAAAAACTGTAGACCAGGGACGCCTTACGGGCCCTGTATGGTCTCCGCGGAGGGCGCGTGCTCGATATGGGCGAGGATGGGGGCTAGAGCCACGATAACGGGGGTATGAGGAGAGAATGTGCTTAGGAGTTTACGGTAGGGTCGTCGAGGTTGGCGCGGACATAGCTACGGTCGATCTTGGCGGAGGCATAGTTAAGGAGGTGATGGTGGGGGTCGAGCAGCTGAGGGAGGGGGATTACGTCGTCGTCCACGCAGGCGTGATCGTTTCTAAGCTTAGTCGTGAGGAGTTTCTCCATGTGCTGAAGCATATCGAGGACTCGGCAGAGACCCTTAGCGGCACGGGAACCCTCCCCTTAGAGTGGCTAGAGAGCATCCGCGGCCGCGTCAAAGCTTTATCCGCACTGCTCGAAGGGGGCGGGGACCAGGAGGTTGTTTAGTTATTGGCGAGGATCACTCTAGCCCACGGCTCTGGGGGGCTAGAGACCGGGGCTCTGCTCCGGCAGCTGATATTCAGCAGGGTTCCAGATAGGCTTAAGAAGGTTGAGAAAGGGCTTGGCATAGACTTCCCCGACGACTCCGCGGCGATACCTATCCCTGGAGGCTACCTCGTCTTAACTATAGACTCGTACACCGTGAGCCCCTTAATCTTTCCGGGAGGAGACCTGGGGAAGCTAGCGGCAGCGGGCACGATAAACGATGTTCTCATGCTTGGTGGAATACCTATGGCGGCTTTAGACGCGGTGATAGTCGAGGAGGGCCTCGAGGCCTCTCTACTCACGAGGCTGGTAGACTCGATGATAAGCATCTTCGTGAAGGAGAACGTGAGCCTAATAGGTGGAGACCTGAAGGTGATGCCTAGCGGCCAGCTGGACAAGGCGGTGATAACTACGGCCTGCGTAGGCTTTGCACAGAGGCTCATCATAGATAACAATCTCAGGCCGGGAGACAAAATCATAATGACCGGAAACATGGGGGAGCATGGGGCCGCCATCCTAGCCGCACAGCACCAGATCGAGTCAAGAGAGTTTTCTAGCGATGTGGGACCTCTCACCAGCCTGATGGCCCCCCTCATAAGGGAGTATGGAGACGGATTAACCGCCGCTCGAGACCCGACCCGAGGCGGCGTGGCGATGGTCCTAAACGATTGGGCACGTTCAACAAACACGACGATACTTGTCTACGAGTCGGAGCTGCCTCTCCGGGATGTCGTCTCGAATCTCTGCGAGATGCTCGGAGTAGACCCCCTAGCCCTCGCCTCAGAGGGAGCGGCCATACTAGGGGTCAGACCCAGCCAAGCCGAGGAGATACTGGATATGGTTCACGACCTAGGCTATAGGGACGCGAGAGTGATAGGAGAGGTGAAGGAGAGCCAGACCGCCGCAAACCTCGTCGTGATGAAAACTCTAATAGGAGGATACAGGATTCTCGAGCCACCGAGCGGAGAGATAGTGCCTAGAATCTGCTGAATCACAGCGTCGGTCCAGGAACTAAAGACTTAATTCTCACCCGATCTACTACGCCATCCGTGTTAGAGCCTCCTTCAATCGAGGAAGTCCTCTACACTTCAGCACTAATGGCATGGGTACTATTCGTGACCCTTGTGTTGACGCGATTCGTTTACCGGGCCATGCTTGGGCGTGGCCTGAGGGAGCATGTGGCGGTATACTTTAACCGGAAGATCATCCACATTCTTGCCGGCGGCTTACCAGCTGTCTTAGTCCCAATTCTCTTCAGGTCATACCTACCGATCGCAATAATGGTGACTGTACTGGCGGTCGGCAACTATTACTCCCATATGACCGGAAAGCTTCTCCACTGGTACCAAGTCAGGGAAAACATGTACGAGGTGCATTTTATCGTGATGTGGGGCCTGATGATGGCGGTAGGGTTTCTGCTAGGTGACAAATGGGTTGGCGTGGTACCCATCATGTTTATGAGCGTCGGCGATGGTGTGACCGGGATAGTCCGGAACCTCATTTACAAGAAGAGGACAAAGGCCCTCGCAGGAAACCTGGCGATGATGGCTTTCTGCGTCCCCTTTGGATACCTTATATTCGGACTGGTCGGAGCCTTATCAGGCCTCTTGGCTTCTCTCGTAGAGAAGCTAGAGTTCCGCTGGGTCGACGACAACATAACCGTGCCCCTAGTGAGCCTATCAACGATACTCGCTTTCACGTGGTTACCGTTATAGCCGCCGCCTCTCACACGACAGACTTAAGCCGCCTTAAGAACCTCTCAGTCCTCTCCCCTCGAGGCCTCTCGAGAACCTGCCGCGCATCTCCCTCCTCCACTATCAAACCATTGTCAATGAAAACAACCCTATCCGCCGCCGCCTCGGCGAAATCGATCTCGTGGGTAACGATGATCATGGATCTACCCTCTCTGGCGATCCCGTAGAGTGTCTCCAGCACTTCATTCCTGAGCTCAGGATCAAGGGCAGACGTGGGCTCGTCCAGCAGAAGGAGGGAGGGGTCTATAGCCATCGCGCGGGCTATTGCTCCTCTCTGCTGCTGCCCTCCAGACAGCTCGAGGGGATATTTGGGGGCAAGGTCTTTAAGCCCCAGCCTAGCGAGCGCCTCAGCGGCAATCAGCTCCGCATCATGCCGGGGCAACCCCTTCACGAGCTGTAGCGGCATCGCTACATTACGGAGCAGCGTCATGTGGGGGAAGAGTGTATAATGCTGGAAAACAAACCCGATCTTGGACCGGGTCTCTCTCAGGGCCGCGGGGCCATCGCCCACCTGCTTCCCATCAAATACTATCTCACCTGCCAACGGCTTGACTAGGTGGGGTATACACTTGAGGAGGGTGCTCTTTCCCGAGCCGCTCGGCCCTATCACTACGACCTTTTCACCCCTGTTCACACGGAGGTCCACCCCCCTTAAGACCTCCTGCTTGCCATACCCGGCCTTTAGCCCGCGGACCTCTAGAAGTGGAGAGCCCAATCCCTCTACATGAGAGGGCGCAGTCGTGCACCTAATTAAACTTTGGCGGCATCCTCACAGGGCTACACCAAGGCCCTCCTGTAACCGGGGATAGCGAACCTTGTCTCGAGCTTTTTCGAGAGCTGGGAGGCCGGCACACAGATAGCCAGGTAGATGGCAGCAGAGATGAGATATATCTCCGGCCTGAAGGTGTAAGAGACCATGTACTCAGTTTTCCTAAAAAGCTCTGCCACACCTATGATCGATGCGAGAGAAGTATACTTGACGAGCGCGACAAGCTCGTTAACAAGGGCAGGCGTGGCTATCCGTAGTGCCTGCGGAAAAATGACGTGCCTGTAGATCTGCCCCGTCGTCAGACCCAGCGACTCTGCCGAGAGGAACTGCTCCTCAGGTATCCCCTTGATCGCGGAGCGGAGAATCTCAGCCTGATAGGCCCCGCTGTTGAATCCTATAGCCAACATAGCCGCCGTGAATGGGTCAAACCTTATGCCGAGGGCCGGAAGCCCGAAGTAGATGAAGAATATCTGGACGAGGAGAGGCGTGCCTCTGAAGAACTCTATGTAGCCTGTAACGAGAGCGGTGATCGGTTGCCTCCCGAAGATGCGGGCCGCGGCCAACAAGGATCCCAAAAGGAGGCCGAGAGTGAACGATAACGCCGTCAGCTGGAGAGTCACCGGAACGCCGCCTAGAATGTAAGGTATAACCCGGAGTAGGAGTGTCTCAAGCTCCAAACCCATGCACCTACCGGCGGAGCTCCTAGCCGGCTAACCACTTATTTATCTCTTCCTCGAAGATTCTAGACATCTCGCCCGTCTTTATCATTTCTTCTATCAGATTGTTAACGATATATTTGAGGTCCTCCGCACCCTGCCGAACCCCTACGGCGGCCCCGCTGATGCTGCCTATCTTGAAGGCGACGTGGAGGTCCGGGTCCCTCCTCGCCAGGACTTCACCTATGATGTCCCCCACGATTATCGCGTCGAGGTCTCCGCGCTCCAGCGCCATAACCATCTCCGGGAACACCCTGTCAAAAGACACGATAGTCGATACGGCGCCGAGCTTCTCCTGGGCCCAGCCCTCCTGTATCGTGCCGAGCTGCACACCCAGCCTCTTCCCGACTAGTGACTGCTCGTCCCTAAACGCCTGTGCCTTCCCCTTCAACACGACGACTGAGCCATCGTAAGCGTGGTAATAGTTCTGCGTGAAGTCTATGACACGCTCCCTCTCAGCTGTTGGATGGATGTCTGCGAGGATGAGGTCGATCTGTCCCCCTCTCAGAGCCTCGATCAGGGCCGCGAACTTCATGTCCTTAACCTCCAGCTGCACCCCGAGCTCGCGCGCGATCCTCTCAGCGATAACCATGTCTATCCCAGCATACCGTCCTGCTGCATCTATATACTCGAAGGGCGGCCAGTCCGCGCTGGTCCCCACAACAAGCTTCCCCCTCGACTTTATCTCGTCTACCAGTGAGGGCGGTTGAGGCGGCGGCACAATCGCGTTATAGACCATCACACCGGCTGCACCTACCACCGCACCGATAACTAGCATAACGGCAAGCCATACGGCTCCGTATCCAGCCCTGCTCATTACCCGCTTCTTACGTGCGACGGTATATAAAAGTTTTAGAGAACGTCTTAGGGCAGGTTTGGTTTTTAAGCCTTCAAGAGACTAGCTTTCCCCTAGAGATCACGGCTCGCCCTCGTTAAGCCTTAGTGGATGTTAGTGCAGCAAGCCTACGGATCGCCTGGATCTTTTCGGGCTCTCCGAGACGCGAGCTGAGAACCGCGTCGCGCAACAACCTTGCATTCTCCGTCATTGCGTGCCGATCAACTGGGTAGGGTCTCCCGCCCTTGGTCCCGTGGGCGTAGGCGAATTTAGCCGGGTCTCTCCAAGATGCTTCGGAGCCATAGATTAGACAAGAGATGTATGCAAGCCCCCTTATAGTGGCAGCCCCGACACCGCGGAAGGTCAGAAGATCTGCGAATTCCCGCACGCCCTTAGCCCTCCGTAAGGTCTCCTCGTCGAAGTTGTTTGGGGGGGCCAAGTGATCTGGCAGCCTCTCCGCTAGTTCAAGAGGAAATTCCCTGTCCAGTAGGCCCTGGCCTCTCAGGATCATCTTGGCTTTAGCCAGATCCTCTTTTAGCCTGCTGGGGGGAGAGTCTCCCAAGATCTCGATCATGGTCTTCCGGGTTGTGCTGGACTCAGGGCTGGTGAGATCTAGTACAAGGTCTTGGTCCTTCTCCGCGAAGATCGAGGCGTGGGGTTCCTCGATGCTGATCTTTCTGTCACAGGACCAGTGGTAACGCCTTGCTGTCCTGTCCTCCAGATTCATGCCCTGATTCACAACCGCCCAGGTCCCCTCCTCGTCCACGATCATGGAGTGGAAATAGACTCTGTAGGAGTCTTGAAGCGCCGAGTCGTCGACGCTGCAGGAAAACTTGGAGGCCCAGGTAAGATCGTCGGTATCCTCAACACCTATCCGTCTCAGTTCTCTGCTCGCCTCGTAGGACACCCAGCGCATCTCCTCCCCTTTCCCGCCTATGATCCTTACAGGTATCTCGCTGTCCCTGAGGGCGATCTTCAGGGCTTTGAGGGTGACGGTTGTCTGTCCGCTAGTGTCCCACTCAAAGCCGAGCACACAGGAGAGAGCAGAGAGCCAGTGAGGGCTGGAGAATCGCTTCACAGTTGCAGAGGGTCCGTGGGCATCGACGAGGGCCCGTAGTATCTCTCGCCCCAGCACGACCATCTCACGAAAGTGGGGCACCATGCCCTCCACCAGCCAGAGCTTTGCGGACCCCACCCTCTTCAACCCAAAAAAGCCCTCTTACCACCTATTCTAATTAGCATTTCGCGCAAACTACGCCAACGCTGGGCTAACCCCCTTAACCAACAGGGGAAAACGGCTCCAGCTCCTCGACCCTCTCCCGCAGGCCTATCAGGATGCGTAGCGGCCTCGCGGCGTAGCTAGCTGGCTTGAAGCCCGTAGCGGCCCTCGCCTCCACCATCCTCCTGTTAAGCTCCAAGCACTCTTTCTCGGCCTCCTCCTTGGTAGCGACCACCTTCACTATTGTCTGGCTTGAGTAGTGGCCGTCGTCATACTCATAGACCACCGCGTAGGCGTCGTGGTCTGGGCAGACAACGCCCAAGTCCTTGACCCACACCATCCTCTCCTTGGCTTTGCCGCATAGGAGGCACTCGCCCCACTTTGGCCTGATAACCCTGACGATGTGGGGCTCGAAGTAATGCCTATTCGGACTCATCGTATATAATGGGCTTGCAACGTTATATAACCTGTCGTGGCCCCCTCACCAGCCGTCTCGGCTCAGGATCGCCTTGACCGCGCATCCGTAGTCCTCCCTACACACGTATATCCCTTCACGGGCCTCATGGATTGACCAGTATAATCCTGTTCCTCGTCCGAATTATCTTGGCGGCCCTTACGGGCGGCAGCTCCCTCAGCGGCTTGGGGAAGATGATGACGGTGTAGTAGCAGTCGCTGTGAAGCGACTCCACCCTTATCCCGAGAGGCCTCGGGAGGGGGAGTTCCTTCGAGGAGGCGACGAGGCTGGCGCTTACGCCCCTTTCCTCAAGGACTCTTAGGGCGTGGAGGTAGCTTAGGGGTCTGGAGACACCTATCCCGCAAGTAAATACGTATCCCCCTTTCACGACGACTGCCCGAGCGGCCACATCCGAGACGGGGAGCCAGTCCAGCCTCTTTAGGGAGGCTGTCTCGACCTCATACACGGCCTCGCCACCACCCTCGAACACTACGCGGCCCGCCGACGCCACCAGCTCCTCGATGGCGGCCACCCTAATCCTCTCCCTCTCCCTCCTCTCAGCCCTCTCCCTCTCTTCCTCCTCGGTTGGGACGGCTACCAGAATAAAGTCGTGCGCCTCGGCGAAGGGATAGATTTCGAGAACCCTCACGAACCTGACGCCCTCCCTCTTCGGGTAATCTGCACCCAGTTCCCGAGGAAGAACTCGTCGCGCCTCCACGCCCCTTCGCTCAGGACTGTGGGCGGGCTCTCCCCAACCCTCTTGCAGTAGGCCCTTATCTCCCCGTAGATGCGGGTGAATTCTCGGCGGCTGATGGGGAGGTGGTCGGCGCTGGAGGGGACTATCGGCCTTCTCTCGCCGAGATACGCCGCCACCACTCCCCCGCCATACGTGATTCCTGTAAACGCATAGACCTCACCATTTATCGAGCGTATGTCGAGGCGCAGCCTACGGCAGAGCCTATAAAGCGGGATGTATCTGTCCCGTATCGCGTGTATTCGGTAGCTAGCCTCCTTCATGTCCTCTGGCTTCGATAGGACGAGCTGGGCCCTCCTCGCCCTCAGCTCCTCGACGACCCTCATCCGACGGGCCGTCGGCTGGCAGGCCGATAGAAGCTCGGGGTAGAGGCTAGCCTTCCGAAGCAGGCCGTCAAGCCTCCTTCTAAGGGCTCCCAGAACCTCGCTATACGGGACGGAGTCCATACCCTAGAGGCTCATCGGAATCCGATAAAAGAAGTAGTGGCCCTAGAGGACTGTGGTGGAGATAAAAAATGAAGGTGGAAAAGAGAGCTGGGTTTTGGGGGTTTAGAGGTCTATCCACGCGCCCACGACCTTCCGCCTCCCGTCCTTCGTAATGACGACGATTGGGTCTCGACGGTCAGGCGTCTCCACTACACTCACCTCGTCTGGCCTCT